>JGI24023J19991_10003365_pt1 | contig 11290 bp, 10 predicted proteins | sample Cruoilmetagenom1_FD_19991 | JGI IMG/M metagenome (IMG submission 19991)
CAAAAGTAAAGAAAAAAAGGGATGTCATTCTGAGCTTGTCGAAGAATCTTTATTTTTTAATTCGAGATATTTCAACTTATAATAGCCCTCTAACAATCAGACTCAATATGGTATTGAATTATTTTATCAATTCTGTATTCGTTTCTGTTCAAATGATCCCGCCCTACAGCAGGATTAGTTCGAGCTAATTGATTTTAAAATGCTTGAAAAAAGCAATCAAAATCAAAGTCTATCTAATCAAATTTTATGGCTTTTACCGGACTTATTTTACTCACGATGTATGAAGGAATCAGCAACATAAACAGGCATAGAAGTAAAGTTCCAATATTTAACAATAAAATATATTCTATACCAAGGTATACAGGTGCTTCAGTCACATAGTAATTTTCGGGATCTAAAGTAACAATTCCAAAATATTTTTGGATTAACAGCAGCCCGATCCCTATTAAATTTCCCCAAAATAAGCCTATAGCAATTAAATACATTGCATTGTATAAAAACACCTTACGAATACTCCAGTTCGGACTTCCTAATGATTTTAAAATACCAATCATTTGGGTGCGTTCTAAAATTAAGACCAATAAAGCCGTAATCATGTTAATACCGGCTATCAAGATCATAATACTAATAATAACTATGATATTGGTATCTAGTATCTCTAACCAATCAAAAATGGCCGGATACTTTTCTGATATGGTTTGTGCATTTAAAGTTGAGGACACTTCTCCATAAATTTCAGAACCCTTCTCTTCAAGTTTGTCAAAATCTTCTAATAATACTTCAAAACCTCCAATTTCGCTTGGTTTCCATTTATTAAGGCGCTGAATATGTTTGATATCACCCAGTACAAAGTTTTCATCAAAATCTTTAAATCCTGAATTATAAATACCTGCAATAATAAAAACCCGGACATTAGGCGCTTTATTTACGCTATCCTTCATAAAAAACAAATTGAATTTGTCTCCAATTTTTAAATTAAGCCGATCTGCTGTTAATTTTGAAATCAATACCAGGTTAGATGTTTCGGCAGTAAAATTCAGCAAAGTACCTTCAGTTAAGTACGATTTAAAAAAGGACCAATCATATGTACTATCAATACCCTTAAAAATAACGCCTTCAAAATCTGTTTTCGTCCTGATAATTCCAGCTTTAGTAGCAAATATTTGAACATTTTTAATACCATCAATAGTGGTGAAAGTTGGATAAAATTCCTGCTCAATAGAAATAGGTGTTATAGTAATTTCTGAATTATTATCCTCGAAATTCGTAATTTGAACATGTCCGTTAAAACCTGAAATTTTTTCTTTGATTTTATATTGTAATCCAAATACGGATGAAATTGTAATCAACATAATAATCATACCCAAGGCAATTGCAGTAATTGCAATTTTTATTATTGGGGATGAAATACTACTTTTATACTGTTTAGTAGTAATAATCCGTTTCGCTAAAAATAATTCGTAATTCAATGCTAATGATCTATATTAAGTTCAAAAATACATATTTCTTTTGGGTTTTAATTTTACTTTTCGGATTGATTTCTTGCGGTCATAAATCTTCAGCTGCTAAACAACGAAATAATACAAAAACGGTTCAAAATTCAACACATGACAAGCTGTCAGCAGCAGATAGTGTTTTACCTATAATAATTTCTTACCCAGTTGATTATTTAGATTTAATTAAACAAAAAGTTGTAGGAGTTGTTGCGAACCAAACGAGTGTAGTTCGAAACTCAAATCATGGTTTTATACACATAATTGATACCTTAATTTCATTAGAAATAGATATTAAAAAAGTCTTTTCACCGGAACATGGGTTTAGAGGAAAGGCCGATGCAGGAGAACTGGTAGCTGATGGTAAAGATACCAAAACCGGACTTTCTTTGATCTCGTTATATGGCAAAAATAAAAAGCCTTCTCAGCAGCAATTGGAAGGAATTGAGATGATAATTTTTGATATTCAAGATGTGGGCGTTAGATTCTATACTTATTTATCTACCTTACATTATGTAATGGAAGCATGTGCAGAAGCAGGTATTCCATTGCTCGTTATTGACCGGCCGAATCCTAATGGCCATTATATTGATGGGCCAACGATGGAGATCGAGCATCAAACTTTTTTAGGAAAACATCCGGTTCCATTAGTATATGGAATGACCATTGGTGAATATGCACAAATGATCAACGGTGAGAATTGGTTAAAAAATGGTATACAATGTAATTTAACTATTATGCCGTTAAAAAACTATACCCATCTAGCAAATTATAGTTTACCTATAAGGCCTTCGCCCAACTTGCCAAATGATAAAGCAATTAACCTGTACCCCACCCTGGGCCTTTTCGAAGGTACAAGTATTAATGCCGGAAGGGGTACCGAAATACAATTCCAGGTCTTTGGTGCACCTTATTTGGACAACAAAAAATATCCATTCAGTTATATACCACATGCCAATTTTGGCGCTAAGTATCCGAAACAAAAAGGGAAGCAATGTAACGGTTTAGATTTAAGAAAAAGCCCAAGTTTAAGTAGGATCAATCTTGAGTGGTTAATCGATGCTTATAACAATACTCCAAAAAATGAAGAATTTTTCCAAGCTACATTTACCGCTCATGCCGGAACGAAACAATTGCAGGAACAAATTGAAAGTGGCATCACTGCCGAAGATATCAGAGGAAGCTGGAAGTCTGATTTGGCTCTATTTAAGAAAATAAGAGCCAACTATTTGATCTATGATTAGTTTGTAATGATGAAATTACTATATATATAGGCTATTTCATCATCGGCAATATTCAAATCAAAATCAACGCTTATTAAGGTTGGAAACCCATAAGTTTCATTGTATTCAACTACCAAAGAAGCTACATTTTGAGTCGTTAAACCTTCTATTAACGCAAACGCATCCTCAATAGTTCTTGCATTGTCCAAAACATCTTGAGAAGTTTGATCAGGTGGTAGGTTTGTTTCATCAAATTCAACACTAACTTTTTCTCCATTCTCTACAAAAACATCCCACTCTAACAGTCCAGCACAAAAACAACTAATTCGTTCATTCATACTATAGTTTTCTATTTGAGAAGAAATCCAAAGTTGGCGGTTTTTACCTAATTCAGTTATAACGACATCATCATTTGAACTACATGAAATTAAAGCAGAGATAATAAGTAATAACATAGAAATTTTTGAAAGCATTGTTGTAATTTACCATTTAGATGTAAAAAAACAATAAGGTTGCTTAGGCTTAAAAAATAATTTATTTCTACAATGGTAATTTTTTCTTCAGTTCTTCAACAATATTAAAGACAGCCGGGCAGACTTCAGTATTTTTCAAGGTTAAGTGTGTCAACTGGATGAACCGCTTTCTATTGGTATGTGGGTACTCACTACAAGCTTTAGGCCTGACATTGTAAATTAAACAGGTATTGTCTGTCTCATCTAAAAAAGTACAAGGCGCCTGTTTTAATACCTTAAAATCGTCTTCATCATGTTGCAGATAAGTTGTAATGAAATGTTGCTCCTTTATTTTCAAATACTTAGCAATACGAGCAATGTCCTTATCCGTAAAGATGGGGCTCGTAGTTTTACAACAATTGGCACAGGTCAGGCAATCTGTTTTAGCGAACTCATTATTATGCAATTGTTGCATTAACACATCCAATTGCCTGGGAGATTTCTTTCGAAGTTTTGTAAAATATTTTTGCGTTGCAACCTTTTTATCTTTAGATAGCTTTGATAAGTTTTCAAGGTTAGCTCTCATCGAAAAATCAATCAAACCAAAATGTAAACGTCTTAATTTTAGCCAAATCAGGTATTTGATTCAAGCTAATTTTTTGCGTTCCAAAATCATTGATCCCCAGTTCTTTTTTATCAATGGTTATAGTCGCATCTAATTCATCAACAAATAAAACAGCAGTAGTAAAGGTAGATTCCACTTTATTCACTGAATAATTATCTACAATATCCTTAAATTTAGAAGAAAGGCCCAAGCCTTTAATCGTTTTGTATTTTTTATCAAACACCTGAATACTTTCTATGGTAGCTGTGGAATCATGTTGCTCTTTAGGAATAATCGTGAACATATGACTACCTTCTTTACTATACACCAGATATTCATCATAAGCTGAGTCTGCAAAATCACCTTCACCTAAGTGCGAAACCAACGAATCTTTCTCAAAAATCGATTTTAACTCGTAAACCTGTGTTGCTGAGATTATTTCACCAACCTGACCCTTAGCCAAGGTATACTTATTTTCTTTTTTGCATTGCACAATTACAATTGACAATACTAGCAATAGCATACTCTTTTTCATAGTTGTTATAATTTACTTCAATACTTTTTTTAACACACCTAAAACGCCTCTGATAAAAGTCGCACTTGTAACTACCTTTACAATCGGATTCATTCTTGTACTCCTTCTACCGGAGGTTCTTCTTGTTGTTTTTGCCTTTTCTACCTTTTTCTTTTCTTCAGCTTCTATTTTATTGGCTTTTTCTATTTTTTCGTTTAAAATCTCATAGGCACTTTCTTTATCCAGCTCTTCATTATACTTTTTTGCCAGTTTAGAATTCGAAATCAAAGAAGACAATTCACTGTCGGTTAGTATGTCCATCCTACTCATAGGAGCTCTTAACATGGTTCTTGCTAAAGGTGTTGGAATTCCTTTTTCATTTAAACAAGACACTAATGCTTCTCCGATACCAAGCTGAGTCAACACTTCAGCAGTATCATAATATTCAGAATCAGGATAGTTTTCAGCGGTTAGCTTAATAGCCTTTCTATCATTTGCGGTAAATGCACGTAATGCATGTTGTATTTTCAATCCTAACTGTGATAACACAGATGAAGGGACATCCTTTGGGTTTTGAGTCACAAAATAGACACCAATACCTTTAGAACGTATCAACTTAACAATACTTTCTATCTGATTCAGCAAGGCTTTAGAGGCCTCATTAAAGATCAAATGTGCTTCATCAATAAATAATATCAATTCGGGTCTGCCAGAATCACCTTGCTCCGGGAAAGTCGAATAAATTTCTGCCAGTAATTGAAGCATGAATGTTGAGAATAACTTTGGCTTATCTTGTATATCTGTCAATCGTAATATCGATATTAGGCCTCTACCATTTTCATCAACTCTTGTTAGGTCTTCTACTTCAAAAGAACGTTCACCAAAGAATAATTCTCCTCCTTGTTGTTCAATTTCTACCACCTTACGTAAAATGGACCCGGTAGAGGATGTTGATATTCTACCGTATTCTGATTCCAACTCCTTTTTACCTTCCTGGGTTGCATATTGTAATATCTTCTTAAAATCTTTTAAATCTAATAACGGTAATTTTTTATCGTCACAATACTTAAACAAAATAGCCACAATACCACTTTGTGTTTCAGATAAATCTAAAATTCTGGAAAGCAGTACAGGTCCAAATTCAGAAACTGTTGCTCTTAACCGTGTCCCATCTTGCTCAGAAATAGTCAAGATTTCGACAGGAAAACCTTTAGCTTCAAATGGCAATCCTATTTTTTGATGGCGTTCATCAATTTTAGGATGGCCAGGACTTGGTTTGGCCAATCCGCTCAAATCACCTTTCACATCCATTAGCAGCACGGGAATTCCTTTTTCAGATAGATTCTCAGCAAGCACTTGTAATGTTTTAGTTTTACCAGTACCCGTTGCCCCCGCTATTAAACCATGCCTGTTTAAAGTTTTTAAAGGAATATTTACGAACGCCTCGGTAACCGTTTCTTCCCCTAACATGGCAGCACCCAGTGTTAAGTAATCACCTTTGGTCCTGTAACCTTCGTTTATATAATTAAAAAAAGTTTCTTTATTACCCATCTGAATAAAAATATTTTAGTAAGTCCAAAAGTAAGGCTAAAAATTTCAAATTAAAAATAGATGCTAATTATTATTATCAATCAAAATAAGAATTATTTAAATTATTCTATGCTCAGTTTGGAAATGCTTATTTCTTACCTTTGCGCAAAATCATTACCTAAATTTTTATTATGAAAAGTTATTTTAAATTAATCCTGAGTTTATTCTTGGTTATTTTTATATCATGCACAACACAGCAAAAAACAGAAATTGAATTTTTAAAATCTAAAGAGGAAAAGAAAAAAGACTTGCCATTTTCAGATGTCGTAAAGGTTGGTGATATATTATTTTTAGCTGGTCAAATAGGTATGGATCATTCCGTACGGAAATTGGTTGATGGAGGCATCAAAGCTGAAACTACTCAGGCATTGGAAAATATTAAGGCTGTTTTGGAGATTAATGGTTCAGATATGAGTCATGTCGTAAAATGCACTGTTATTTTAGCAGATATTAATGATTTTGCAGCTATGAATGAGGTATATAAGCCTTATTTTAAGGATAATTACCCCGCAAGAACTACATTTGCCGCTAATTTAGTTGCAGGAGCAAAAATTGAAATTGAAGCAACTGCTGTTATAAAATAGAATGGATATAAAAACACAATTACTTATTGATAACGGAGAAATGCTTCCTTTGATGGAGGAGTTTTACACCATACAAGGTGAAGGTTATCATACAGGGACAGCAGCATACTTTATCAGGATCGGCGGATGTGACGTAGGATGTCATTGGTGTGATGTTAAGGAAAGTTGGGATGCTGAATTACATCCGGCAACAGCCTCAGATACTATTATAAAAAATGCAAGTAAGTTCGGAGATACTGTTGTTATCACTGGNGGAGAGCCATTGATGTGGAATATGAATTATCTAACGCAACATTTACGAAGTCACCACATTAAAACACATATTGAAACCTCCGGAGCTTACCCCTTAACGGGAAAATGGGATTGGATTTGTCTTTCACCTAAGAAAACTAAATTACCACTCAAAGAAGTTTATACAAAGGCTCATGAGCTTAAAGTAATAGTATATAATAAAAGTGATTTCAAATTTGCTGAAGAGCAGGCTTCAAATGTAAACAAGAATTGCGTCTTGTTTTTACAACCCGAATGGAGTAATCAGAAAAAGATGACACCCTTAATAGTTGATTATGTAATGCAGCATCCGAAATGGAAAATATCATTACAGACCCATAAATATTTAAATATCCCCTAAACAGAAATAATACGCTGATTAGCAATACTATAAACTCTTTCAAATTGTTCTTTTAAGCCCATATCGCTATTGTCAAACTCAATAGCGTCATCAGCTTTTCGCAAAGGCGAATCTTCTCGTGTAGAATCTATCAAATCTCTTTCTTGTACATTATGTAACACATCATCATAAATAACTTTATGCCCCTTATCCAACAGTTCTTTATAACGTCTTGTTGCTCTTTTTTCTGGAGAAGCCGTCATAAATAATTTCAATTCAGCATTTGGAAAAACAACAGTACCTATATCTCTACCATCCATTACCAATCCTTTATCAATTCCCATTTTTTGCTGTAGCTCCACTAATTTTTTTCGAACATCTGAAATCGTAGAAACCTTACTGACTAATCTTGAAACTTCAATGCTTCTAATTTCTTTTTCTACGTTGTGATCATTTAAATACATTTCTGAAAATTTTAATTTCTCATTGTATTTAAAATTCAAATTAATCTGAGATAAACTATCAATAAGGCCATCCTCAAATAAAAAATCTTTGGCTACATAACCTTTTTGCATGGCATATAACGTTACAGCGCGATACATTGCTCCCGTATCAACATAAAGGTAACCTAATTTCTTTGCCAATTCTTTGGCAATTGTGCTTTTGCCTGTTGACGAAAAACCGTCTATTGCAATTATTATTTTTTGACTTGTTTTCAAGATATCAGTTAATTTAAAACGTTTTTTTTGATAAATTTACATTTAATGTAAATGTATTGGTATTCGAGGCTGGATGAAATTTTGTAAATGCATAGTTCAATTTTAATCTACCCATTTTTAATCCGAATCCCGCTGTCAATCCCGCGAACGTTCTACTTTCNGTTAGACGTAATTCCCTTCCACGTCTAAAGTTATATCCTAGTCGCAGGTTAAAGCCTTTATCTGGGAAAAATTCTGCTCCCACAACGACATGCCTGATGGCGTTACCTATGAATGAAATTTTATTGTTAGAAGTATCGCCTCCAATAGTCGTTTGGCTATCAGAAGGGTTTTCAGTTGAAACATTCCATTGTTGTAAATTGTCAATAGTCACATGCCATTGCAGTGGTACATTCTCTAATTTATAGGATGCCCCAACAGCAATTTCTAAGGGTAATGATTCTCTTACTTCGTCAAATGTTGTAATTTGATAGCCCATATTTCTTATAACGGCTGTAAAAATATATGGCTTTATATCATTAAAATAGGTAAATCCAACATCCAAAGCTACTCCGCTTGATGTAAAATTTTCTATACTTGAACTGATCAATTTTAAATTTGTACCGACATAAAAATCACTTTTAACAATTTGATAGGCATAGCCAATTGAAAAGGCTAAATCTCTTGCCTTAAAAGTACCTGTTTCTTGTCCTGTTTCATCGGCTGCAATAAATTTACCATAATCTACATAGGTAATTCCGGCATGCAATGTACCAAACCTCCTGTTTATTAAATGGGCAAAAGATAAAGATCCGTAGCTAATATCAGCTAAAAAGTCGACATAACTAGCCGATAGTTGATTATCCATTTCCTTATTAATTGTTGACGGATTCCATAATGGTTGATCAATATCATCATATAATGTTAATACTTCTCCGCCTAAAGCAGCTTGACGTGCTGAAGTTGTTACATTTAAAAAATTAAATATTCGTTCGCCCCCAACCTGTGAAAAGATTGATATCGAATACATCGAAATGGCTATAAATATTATAATTCTCATATAAAACACAAAGAAAGTAGAAATATAAACTATAACGTAATTATTTAAGGATATTTTGTTCTAATACATACAAAATAACCCACTTATCAAATGAACATTTTGAAATTTTTACGCAAGGTGTATCGTAAAGTCAAAAAAAAATAACCTTTTAGCAACAAACAAGTATAATAATTTCTTATTCGCAATTTAAAAAATGAGAAGGATTGCTATGATTTTAGTTTGGAAAACTGATGGAGGTTTTTGTTTAACTGAGCAATCCTATGATCTACCAGATTATGAATAGAACCCTTACTAAAAGATCCATCTTTTAACCTTCTACCGGCAGAACATCCGGTAAGAATTTCGATTCCTTCATCAATCGTACTAACAGCCCATAGGTGAAAATTACCTTCTTCGACAGCCTTTACGATCTCTTGTTTTAGCATTAGATTCTCAAGGTTGCTTTTCGGAATTATCACCCCTTGTTCAGCGTGTAACCCGGCTTGCCTGCAGACTTCAAAAAAACCTTCTATTTTTTCATTAATAGCACCGACTGGCTGTATTTCTCCCTTCTGATTAACAGAACCAGTCACAGCAATGCCTTGTTTAATAGGTAGCTGTGAAAGGCTGGATAAAATTGCATATAATTCTGCACTGGAGGCACTATCTCCTTCAACTTCAGAATAGCTTTGCTCAAAAACAAGGCTTGCAAAAAGGCTCATTGGTTTATTCTGGGCATACTTTTCAACTAAAAAACCTAACAGAATAAGAACTCCTTTTGTGTGGATAGGACCTCCAAGTTTGGCTTCCCTTTCAATATCGACCAAACCCTGTTTACCAGATGCTACACTAGCTGTTATTTTATTCGGTCGACCGAATATAATATCTCCCAAATCCAATATAGAAATACCGTTGATCTGCCCTATTTTCGATCCCTTTAAGTCTATCATTAAGGTTTTTCTCTTGATCATCTCATTAATTTTTTCCTGAATAAGATTGGAACGAAAATATTTAGCATCAATAGCTTTTTTTATATGACCAGAGGCAATTTCTTTGTCAGATTCTAATTGTGCGTAATGGTTGGCTTCTTGCAAAATATTACTAATCTCTCCAAATTTGAGGGAAATTTTATGCTGATTTTGAGCAATTCTACATGCATGTTCAATAGTGCTCACCAAGGCTTTATCATTTAATGGCAGCAAATCATTTTCTCTTAGAATTTTCAAAGTAACAATAACAAAATCCTTAACATTTTTTATTGAGTACTCCATTGATGTGTCAAATTCAGCTTTTACCTTAAAAAGTTCTTTAAAGTCCTCATCGAACTCATATAATAAATAGTACAACCTCGGTGAACCTATCAATATAATTTGAACATTAAGGGGAATTGGATCTGGTTTTAGGCTTTTTGTAGTTAAAAATCCAAATCGTTCACCGGCATTCTCAATTATAACTTCACTGTTATTCAAAGCTCTTTTCAAGCTTTCCCATGAAAAATAATTTAAAAGAAGTTCTTTTAATGGAATAATTAAGTACCCTCCATTTGCCGCATGTAATGACCCTCCTCTAATTAAAGTGAAATTAGTTATAAGGTTTCCCATATCAGATTCATGCTCTACTTTACCAAATAAATTATTATACGTAGGATTCAATTCCATTATTATAGGAGCTCCTTTAAGGTGTCCATTATTAGTAATGACGTTTACCCCATATTTAACGAATTTTCGATCTCTACCGGTATGAATTCTAGCATTTATATTTGGAGGATTTAAAAAATATCCCAAGTTGGCCGTAATGTCAATCTTAACATCTTCGAGATAATTGAGTACATCATCAAACTCTTTATATTTTTCTTGTAATTCTTCCAACAAAGATTCAATAGCATAGAGCGCAACATCTTTCTCCAGTTGTATAATAGCATCATTACTTGCCCTTTCAAGATCGCGGTTCCTTCGTAATAAAGAGTTTAATTCTTCTTTAAGATTACCTTGCTTCTTTATTATTTCAGATCGTTCTTTTTTGGTCAGTTCGCGAAATTTTTTATCAGAGATTGGAGTACCGTTTTCATCTATTGGTAATACAATAATTTCTATTGGTGTTCGCCTGATTGTAAAATTATTCTCGCCTGCTTTTTTGTAAATATTTTTAAATAAGTCAATCTCTTTTTGCTGGAACTGGTTAATGATATTTTGTCTTTTACCTCCATATTCTTTACTTTCAAATGCCCTAATCAGTGCTTTTTGTACTTCAACAATTAGTACACCAATTTCATTTTTAAATATCTCCGCTCCTCCTTGTGGCAAACTGAGTTTTTTAGGATAGTAAGGATCTTTGAAATTGTTGACATAGCACCAATCACCAGGAGAGGTTTCCAACATTGCTTTTTCGCCTAAAAAATGATTTACAGCTTTGAGTTTACCACTACCCGGATAGCCTGAAACATAAATATTAAAACCTCCATTCTTATTCCCTAAGCCAAATTC
>JGI24023J19991_10003367_pt1 | contig 11285 bp, 12 predicted proteins | sample Cruoilmetagenom1_FD_19991 | JGI IMG/M metagenome (IMG submission 19991)
CCCAGTTTGTAACGCTGTTCACCCTTCATCAAAAAAGCCTCACCCAGCAGGCCGAGCTTGAACAAATGCCGTTGCAGTCTATCAAGTTCCTCGACGGTGACTTCTGACGCCAGCGGATGCAGGGCCAGGCAGTAAATTGGACTCATATTCATGGGCGGATCCTGCCCGAATCAAACTGGCTTGTCATGTTAGTCGTCTGCTTAAGAATAACCGACATATCCACCCTAAAACTATTGTTTTATCGCCTATAATCAATCAGATAGTGGCACCCTGTTTAAATGATGACCCAATATGACAGCTTAAACAAAATTCAAGATCACACAAAAAATGTCGTTATAGAACCATACTCTTATAGTGTATGGATTTAGATCATGCCGAGGCAAAAGGAGAAAGATATGTATAAATGGAAAATTCTGGCTATCTGTGTGACAACTTTTATGCTGCTTGCACCGCATACCAGCCGAGCGTTAAACACTGCACCCGACCTGCCGGACAACGGTGACATTGTCGGTGCCGGTGCGCATTTTTCGTGGATCATTTTCAGTATGCTGAAACCCGAACTGGAAAAGTTTTCCGGTCGCAAGATCACCCTGTATGGTAAAAACTCCATGTTGGGTCAGGGCTGCAATGCCGGTATCAAGACGGCCAAACTCAGTAACAACAAACGGGATACCTTTGGCTTTGTCTGTTGCACCTTGAGTGATAAAGAGATTAAAAAGCAAAATATCCGCGTCCACCCTCTGGCCCTTGAACCCGTTATGATTGTTCTAAACAAGGCCAACCCGGTAAAAAACCTGAGCAGCCGGCAGGTCCGGGATATTTTCAAAGGCAAGATCACCAACTGGAAAGAGGTGGGAGGCAGGGATCAGGCCATTGTTGTCGTTACACGGCTGCATTGCAAGAAACGTCCCGGCCACTGGAAACGCATCCTGCCAGATGCAAAAGCCTTCCGTGCTGAACGTATCAATGTAAAGAGTGCCAATGAAATGAGCCAGCGCGTGAGTGATTTTTCCGGTGCCATTGGCCATATTGGTTCAACCTGGATTTTCGAGGCTGGCGATAAAACCAAGGCGATCTCGATCAATCACAAGCGCCCCACTGCGACAAACCTCAAAAACAAAAGCTATCCGTTCTATCGCAAACTATCGGCCGTCACCTCACAAGATCCAGGCGCAGATGTACTCAAAATTATTCATAAGACCCAGACAGGCGCAGGCTTTAAAAAAGTCGCCCAACGTTTTGAGCTGCTGCCAATAGCCCAATAGAACACTAATGACAAAGTTTTTACACAGTTACCGGGGCAGGCTGGTTATTTACAGTATCGCCTTAATGATATTCCTGTCAGGGACCCTGTTCTATTCCTATCACCATGTTTATTCATTAATAAAAACTGAAGCCCACAACCATATCGAACGTGTCGCGCAGTTATCCCATAGCCGCCTTGAAGATATTCGTTCCTCACTCAAGGGGTATGTTGATATTGTCCAGGATGATCTACGGCTCCAGGAGTATATGTATGTTGTCACACATATTGGCAGCGAAACCAAGCCGCTACAGGAACTGTATAAAAAACACTTTGGCTGGTTTGCCACTGACCGGCGGATGATCATTTCCAGCAAAGGGCAGACTCTGGTTGGTCAAGCGGATAATGCATTTTTAAACCGGATTCGTTTTCTGCTTGAGAAGCAGACTGACAATACTGCCTATATAGAAACGGCTGACGGACTTGAAATTGTGGCCATCTCTCCCATTAAATACCTGGACAGTACACTGGGTCATGTCATATTGACAAAACTCATTGGCCAGCAATGGTTGAAGGAACATTACAGTGATAGCGGCGTCATGGCCTTCTTCGAACAACAAGGCACAGTCATCTCTAGCGGTAGTGGTAAATTAAATGGCATTGAAATCCCCGTCAACAATGACCAATTGTCAGTCAAGGATGATACGTTTCACATTCGACGTTTAAACCTGACAGGTACCACGACGGATATGCCGCAACTCTGGTTTGCCATTAAGGATACCGCGTTAACGTCCCGCCTGGATCAACACAGAAAGATAACGCTCTCGCTCATCGGCCTTGGCGTCATTGCCGTGACCCTGTTCGGACTTTTATTAATACGAAATTTCTCCCGCCCCCTTTCGCAACTCATGTGCCTGACCCGTGAAGTTGCCGCAGGCAGGTTGCCCGAAGTGCGTAAAACCAGTCAAACAAATGAAATCGCCGCATTGGCCAACCAGTTCTCGGATATGGTCAAGGCCCTGAAAGACAAACAACAAGAGATCGATCGTGTCCATGCCACCCTGGAAAAATCCGCTATTACCGACATGCTGACCGGCCTTTACAACCGGCGCTACCTGCAAGTGGTTTTCCCCAAGCTGGTCGCGCAGGCACAACGTGATAATAATCGGATTGCGGCCATCCTGATCGATATCGATCACTTCAAAAAAATCAATGATACCCATGGGCATATCACCGGCGATATGTGTCTGGCCCAGTTTTCAGATGAACTCAAGAAATACTCCCGCACCAATGATTACCTGTTTCGTATCGGTGGTGAAGAATTTCTCATCCTCTCCATCACCGAGGACATCAATGGTATTTATCAGTTTGCCGAAAAGTTGCGCCTGGCCATTGAGCAAACGCCTGCCGAGTATATTGGTAAAACCATACCGATCACCATCAGTTGTGGGATCAGCCTGGACGATCCAACCGATAGCAGCGAAACAGTCATCACCCACATGCTGTCCCTGGCGGATAAGGCCATGTATAAGGCCAAGGAACAGGGGCGTAACCGGATTTGTATCGCCCCCGGCACGTCTGATACAAAAAAACTGCATCGGATATAAACGCCATTGAGTGTCTGTGTCAGACACACGCGGAACTTTTCACCATGTCTGTCCACCTGTTTTTCCGTTACAATGCCAATTAGTCGATTTAAACCATGGTATTTATGAGGAATTCGTTATGACTGTCCAGCACGATTTGAGCAAAGAAGAACAGATCCTCCAGATGATGAAAAAGGTCCTCACCGACGTCGCCAAAGAGACCTTCACCCGGCCTGGTCTGAAACATCCCCTGTCAGACACAACTATACTTGGTATTCGTGACTGCCTGGCTCTGATTACCTCCCGAGAAGTGGAATTATCAGAGGAACACGACCGTCCCATGAGCCAACGGCCACGATTTATCGATGAACCGCAAACCAGCGTAGTAGTATCCATCGACAGTCTTACACCGGCAAACAAAGAGGACTAGATTAATTCATGTCATCCCTGCAGCAGGTCATTTCAGCCAAGAAGGCCGCCCTGGCCGAGGCCATTGAATCCCCGCTGGAGGCCATTGCCGATGCCCTGGCCGCCCTCTGGCCGGATGTAGAAGCCGAAGACAGCCTGTTGGCCGGACAGAAAAAGACCGTTCCGTATTGCCAACTGCTGTACACCATGGACGTCAATGGCCGGCAGATTTCCTCCAATATCAGTCATGGGGGCATTGACAGCACCTGGCAGGGACAAGACCTGTCCCAACGGCCTTTTTTTAATGCCTCATTACCTTACCGGGGGATGATTCTCTCCAGGGCTTATTCGAGTGACCGCAGCCTGCAGACCTGTATAACCGCCATCCACGCCATTACCCAGGGAGAGCAATTACTGGGCTTTCTGGCAGCCGATTTTAACATCAGCGATCTACCTGCCAACACGCTGACCACCGTGCCGAGCAATAAATGGCAACAGTTCCGGGGTGACCCGGCGGTGCGCAGCACCCTGTTTATGCAGCAGCGGATTCCCAGCCTGATGGACCAGCACCTCAATGAGTTGAACATCCTGCTGGATAACCTGATGAGCCAGCATGGGGTGTTCCACTGTAAACTCCACTATTCCAGCGGCCGGTGCAGCCTGTGGCTGTATGACGATCCCTATCACTACCGTATCCACAGTGTTGAGGAAATCATTAACCCGGAAATCTGTCTGGCCTATTCGCAACGCGAATATCCCCCCAATGCCCTGGTTTCACCGGAACAGATCCTGCTGGTACTGGAGCAAATGAAGAGTCTGCGCCTTGGTGATGAAACCATTTACCTGCGCTCCAGCTCACTCAATATCATGAACGGCATGGTCGGCCTGACTTTCTCCTGCGATGGCTCCCACTACATCTCGGTGGATGAGTTTCTGGAAAAAAATGAAGGTTTCTGGTTTGGAAACCCGGCAAAAGTATTGGCTTGATTCGGCCAATTACGGTAATGTCTGGACAAAACCTGTGCAGATTTTTTGTCTCACTGAAAAACTACACATCAAACCTGATTTTTTTCAGGCTCAAATAACTTTTCGTATCTTACTAAACTGGATACAAGCCGACCTGTGAAAGATGGTAAACAAAACACCAACACAGTATTTTTACAGCCTGCGCGTCCGCTACGCGGGTATCGCCATCCTGTTTGCCCTGATTATTCTGGCCAGCGCCACACTCGCCTACCAGACCCTGAGTACGGCACGTCACAGCACCACCAGCAGTATTGAAAACCGCCAGAAACTACAACAGCGCACGCGCCACATCCACGACGCCATCTGGCAGGCCCATGAATCCCTGCAGCTCTTCCTGTTCAACCCCAACAAGGAACTCTACCAGGGGAAGATCCACGAGGCCATCAACCAGGCCATTGCACATTCCGACCGCTTGCTGGCGCGTAACTGGAAAATGGCCAGCGACCCACGGGATAACATCAAGCAACTAAAAAGCCTGCTAATGAAGTTTGATTCCACGGTCAACCGCTTGATCCAGATCCGCACCACAGCCACTGTACAGTATCCCTCCCTCGGACTAGCCCGTGGCACCATGTTGGGGCTAAACCGTGATTTCGTGACCGCTGCATCGCAGGCTATAGAAGAATCGTTGAGCAACAGCGATCAAGAACAACCTCTGGATATTTACAGAACCCTGGTTCAGGTGCGCCACCACTGGACACAATTGATCTCAAATTTCCGTATGTACCTTGCCAACCGGCTCGGGACATTTGACAACAATGTCTTTCAATCGCAAATCAATGATATCGAAATACAGTTTACAGGACTGCAACAAGAGTTAGGCTTACTGCGACAATATGACGAGAACGGTCAGCTGGATCTACAGGCCTCTCTTTCCCTGCGGACCATGCTGGAGGTTTCGACATTATGGTATGAGGATTATAAGCACGTCAGAAAAATAAATGAGTCCAATGCCTGGCGTACCGATGCCTTGCTGATTGCCAATGAAGTCGGCCCCTTGCTGGAGCAGATCTGGCACCATTTACTGAGCATCGATCTCAGTATCGAACGCACCGCCGAACAGGATGTTGGCTTACTGACCCGTATTGCCCAGTACCATGTCAATTTTCTCTGGCTGGCTGCCGGGCTGGCCTTGCTTTTTGTAATCACCAGTTATTTCCTGCTCGACAAATCCGTATTACGTCCCCTGTCAGTATTAACTACCGCATTGAATGCCGAGGCGCATGGTCATGACACCTATGACCTGCCCAATGTCAAAACCCTCGAGACACAGAACCTGGTGGACGCCTTTGCTGAAATGCGCAAACAGATCCACCATCGACAAAATGCACTGGAATACCAGGCCCTGCACGATTCACTGACAGGCCTGGCCAACCGCACCCTGTTACTGGATCGCTTACAACAAGGTATCCAGCATTGTTCCCGGCATAAAACCTCGCTTTCGCTATTAATTATCGATCTGGATGGTTTCAAGGAAGTGAATGACACACTGGGCCATCAGGTTGGAGATCGTTTATTGGAAGAAGTCGGTATTCGCCTGACCAAAGCATTGCGTGAGATCGATACCGTTGCCAGGTTGGGCGGTGATGAATTTGCCATTCTTTTGCCCGAAGACAATGAAGCCGAAGCCGTCGAAGTCGCCCGGAAAATCCAGCAGGTCCTGGAGGATGAATTCCAGGTACATGATATTCAACTCTATGTCAGCGCCAGTATCGGCATCGCCACCCATCCTAAACATACCAGCGATGTCCAGGACTTGATCAAATTTGCCGATATTGCCATGTATGTCGCCAAGCGCAATAAGCTCGGCTTTACTGTTTACGATAGCAAACACGACACATATAGCATCGGTCAACTGGCGCTGGGTTCGGATTTACGCAACGCACTGGGCAGCGATGCCATTCAACTGGTCTATCAACCCAAACTCGATGTGCAAACCCAACGCATCTACGGTGCCGAGGCTTTGTTCCGCTGGACTCACCCAAAATTGGGCTCCATACCCGCCGCCGAGGCCATCGAACTGGCAGAGCAGACCGGGTTTATCAATCAACTCACCTTGTGGACAACCGAGGAAGTCACCCGTCAACAAGCGAAATGGAAACAGGCCGGTATTCAGTTACCCATTTCGATCAACTTGTCTGTATACAGTTTGCAAAGTGATGTGGTGATAGAGCAAATCCTCTCAACGCTGGAATCCTCAAAGAATAAAGCCACTGATTTTGTCTTTGAGATTACCGAAAGCGCCATGATGGTTGATCCCCAACATGCCATTGAAACCATAAAACGCATCAGTCACCTGGGTGGGCAACTGAGTATCGACGATTTTGGTACCGGCTTCTCCTCCCTTAGCTACCTGAAACAAATGCCGGTCAATGAACTGAAAATCGACAAGTCATTCGTCATCGATATGCTTGAAAATGAAAATGACGCCATCATCGTACGCTCAATTATTGACTTGGCTCACAATCTTGCCCTCAAGGTTGTCGCTGAAGGGGTCGAAAACAAAGAGACATGGCAACTTCTGCAGAAGCTGAATTGTGATGTTGTACAGGGCAATTACTTTTGCCCGCCGGTTTCAGCAAGGGACTTTATCGACTGGTATCATGCCACTAGCCAAAGTGAGGCGCTTCTGGAAACAGTATCCTGAGCAACGTTCGCCAGACCGATAATACCCCTCTCACTTGCAGCCTATTGGGTCGCCAACTAAAGTTAAACCTAAAACCATATTGATGTTTGCCTAGCGTGAAAACTTCAAAGCAACCAAACAGACGCATTGACAACCGCTTGGACATTTGTCTGAAGGTAGAGGTGACCTATGCGGATGGCCGTAGCGCCACATTTTGTACCCGGAATATGAGTACGACAGGTCTGTTTCTGGAAAAAGGTGAGCATGAACTACCCGAAATGGGCAGTATTATTCAGATAAAAGTTGCTGCCGAACTGGGAATGCAGGACGCGCCGCTGGTCAAGGCCGAGGTTACACGCAAAACAGAAGAAGGTATCGGCATCATGTTTCTGACCCCGTAAAGCCTAGCAGTTTACCTAGTGTAATATAGACTGTTACCCACTCCATCTTTTAGTATAATCTGCCAACATTCACACGCTCCNCGGTACATCATGAACCTGCCAACGCCTGAGGTTAGCCTCGCCATTACACCATCCTGTCCNCATTGCCCGTCAATGCTGGCCGTACTNGGTCAGTTGGTAAAAAACGGCGATATTGGCTCATTGCATATCNTCAATATTACCCAACAAACCGGTTTTGCCGCCGACAATCAAATCCGCTCTGTGCCCTGGCTGAAGATCGGTCCCTTCATTCTGCAGGGCCTGCATAGCCAAAAGGAAATAGAAACCTGGCTGGCACGCGCCCAATCCGAACAGGGTATGCTGGAATATTTCACACAGATGCTATCCGATGGTGAACTCGAGACGGTGACCCGCGCTTTAAAACAGTCTCCCGAAACCATCAAATTCTTTATCCCGCTGATCAGCAGTGATGAAACCAATATCAATGTCCGGCTGGGGATGGGCGCGATCCTTGAAGACCTGGCCGGTCAGCNTATTNTGGAAAACCTGCTGGACGATCTGATCNAACTGCTGAACCATGCTGACGCCAGGGTACGCGGGGANGCCGCCCACTTTCTCTCGTTTATCAAATCCTCGGCAGCCATCGCCGCACTGCAGAAATGCCTGAATGATTCAAATGAAGATGTCAGGGAAATTGCTGCAGAATCACTTGAAGCACTTTCGGCAAATTAAGCAAGCTCTAATGGCTTCGATAAAGCGGTCGTGAGTTGNCCTGTATCAACAGGAAATGGCAGCATGGCGTGAAAATTGTACTGCTGGCANAGCCGTTGCAATTGATGCCGGTATTCCTGCTCGTAAAACACCACCACCTTGCANTCAGGCATNCGNTCCACCACCGCCAGGAGAGACTCCAGACTGCTGGTGCGATCGCGAAAATCTGACTGAAAATTAAACTCGGCGACAATGGCNTGCGGGGTTTCTTTTTTGAGGGCCTGGATAGCCTTTCTTACCGTCCTGACGGTGATTACCCGATAACCCGACTGCTCATAGACAGGCGTAAAATCGGGATACCCTCCTAACTCAACAATCGACATCAGCACCTTATCGGCAGCCATGCATACCTCATAATAATTGACAATCTGTGCGGATATTCCGGCCGGGCAGGCTAGTGTGGTGTAACGGCTAATACCATGAATTCAGCTCACCTTCACCTGACAGGGCTGGTATAATGAATGATTCTAACACTTAACTGATATGGAGTAGATAAAGCCATGCCGTATTTTATCTATAAAATAAATGCCGGTCCGACCGCTCTGATTAAAAATCTGGAAAAAATCGCCGGCCACGAGGAATACAAGCTCGCACAAAAGGAAGTTCGTGAACTGCGTGCCGCGCAACAGGCCGACGATACGGCCACCTATAAGGTTATTTTTGCCGACAACGTGCTGGCGGCAGAAGAACAACTGCTCGAGCACCGTGAGGCCCCGATCCTGCGTGAGTGGGAAAAGTAATCCACGAATCTTGAGCATTAAAGCGGCAGGATAATGGAAGAGAATCAGTATCGCGATACCTATCACGGTATCAATCCGCGCCGTTGCGTGTTTGAAAAGTCTATTAACTCACGGCGCTGTCATTGTTCTCTCTCCCACCGCTTTTGTCTGGCCGACCGGGAAGGCGTCAGTTGTAACGTTGATATCGCCCAGAAGCGTTGCCAGACCCTGCTGCAAACTTTACGCAACAGCGCCATCTTTGCCATGCGTCTGACACGTATAGATGGGGCCTTGCCCCATGGCAAGGAAATCAAAGTACAAACAGGTGGCCTGCTGGGTTTACAGGTTCTGCTCGATGCTGAGCATGATGCGCAAACCGGTATTCAAGATATTAATCAATTGATCAACCAGGCCATTGAACGCTATCAGTCGATGGATGCCTTTCCCTATGATGAGATCGTCAAGCAGATAGTCCGCTTCGAAGGACGGCCCGGCAGGAAAAGGGCGAACAACAAAAAAGAGACCTGATCAGGAATAACGGTATTATTTTTGATTATCCAGATGCCAGTCATAGGAGCAATCCAGATGCACCCGCACCGCCAGCAAACCTTCCATACCATCATCCACCATCATCGCCAGCGGAGCCCGGTCCTGGAAGCGGTTATTGTGTTTTTGTAACCATATGGTTCCCATCGCCGGGTTATGCGGATAAGAAGTCCGCAAGGCGTCGGCAATACCGATGATCTGCTCGAGCCTTTGCATCACTGCCAGATCATCGGGGAAGGGGCTATGTTCACGATATTTGCGCAGAGCCCGTGTGGGCGTCCCCTTGGGTAGATTCAACAGCANCATTTGCGCCTCTGCAGACAGGCCCCAATCATCGAGAATTCTCATCACCGCCCGNGTCAAGGCCAGCTGATCCTCTTTATTCATATCTGACATACTGCTCATACTTCACTTCCGCTCAGGCTTGCATAAAGACGGGGCAGTCTATCGATTCTATCTGTTGTCCGCAATAAATCCCCGGTTCTCAGCATGGTTATGCCTCGGGCACGCAAGCTTGAAGGGACAAATAATCGTAACAGTTCGCGCCTGATGAAATCTAGAACTTGATAAATGGCAGAGAATACTCGTAAGTCATCATCTGTTGCTCATGAATCGCATCATAAACGACCTTCAGGAATACAGTATTGTGATCGATGGCCCTTGAGTTTTTATATAATATATCAACGACAGATTCCCGCAGCATGGAAATTTCAGCATCGCTTACCGCCGTCTTTTTTGCTTCAAGCTCTTCGACCAGTTGAATAATTTTGGGGTGACTGTAGACAAGAAAGCGTAGTATAGCCAGACGAATTACCAGCATGTGGATGTAGGTAAACAGATCCGGCATGGTAATAAACCACTCGCGATATAAACAGTTTATTAAATAGCGAGTAAAACATTTATCCAGCTCCGCACTGAAATATTTATCAACCAATGCACGTCGTGACTGATAACATTGCCACAACAACTCCGGTGGCAAGGCATCATCGAGTTGTCTATCTGCTTCCAGCCCGGACATCAAGGTTTCATATTCACCAAATACCTGTTTAACAAATTGACTGTAGGCCTCATTGGGAAACTGTTGCAGTCTCAACTGTAAAACGGCTTGAACCACGATGACGGCAACCGGATCGGCGGGATCATACTTGCCGATATAATCATCCATCCTTTCCAGCATGGTGATACTCATGGCCTGTTTTAATTCGTTTTCAAGCAACTTTCTGTTATTTGTTTCTGCTTCAAGATGATAAAATGCGGTCACACGATTGGCAAAATTTGACAAAAAGTATAATCTTGATTCAAGACTGAATCCCTCCAGTTTACTTAACTGCAGAAGTGTTTCTCGAACGGTAACAAAATTATCATAATAAAAATGATCCGCCGGCAAGGCCAACTCACGGGTCAGGGGATAATCATCCGGCCGAGGCAGGATTGAGGGTTCGAAATCAACAAGCTCGATATCTTCTTCGGCAAACAGGCATTTTCGTACCATTTCCGGACAGGACAGTGCGCCAGACAACTCAACGATATCACCTCGACGTGACAGGACTCGGGGAAAAAAGGCGCAAACATTACTCAAAGGCTTCTCGCCAAACTCCTTGTGCAATTCACACCAGCCATCGGACAGTAAAAAAGGGCAGCTGCCGTCCGGACTCAACTTCAGTTGAGCATAATTATGCTCCGTGGCGGTATCCTTTTCATTGAGCTTGATATATTGGGTAAATTTTTGCGCTTGATCGCCACCGTGGCTTTCGATGGTTTGTTTCAATAGCTGGTAATGGGGTTGGTCGAACCAGATATCCCAGTCTTTGCAACAGGTATCCTCACAATCACCCCCGAGGCAAGCGAATCCGGGCAGATAATTAAATGTTTTATAAGACAGGCTCATTTATTGATCCGGCAACAATCTGTTTGGCTACTCTAGCAGTATACTATACAGAAGTTAACAGAAAACCAATG
>JGI24023J19991_10003368_pt1 | contig 11277 bp, 9 predicted proteins | sample Cruoilmetagenom1_FD_19991 | JGI IMG/M metagenome (IMG submission 19991)
CGTTTGCTTGTCATGCAGTGTGATCGAATCGGCTTTTCCCCTGCCGGAAAACTGGGTGAGTTGATAGTTGATCTGCTCAAATTCTGCTGTATTGCTGCGCGTATTTGCTTGTCCATTCCGCGCAGAAACACGGAAGGCATCGCTTTGTAAGGAGATATCACCCTTCAATGTTGCGAGGCCTGTTTCGTTATCAAAATTGATATGGTCGGCTTGAATGCGTTTGTCACGATCGCTAATGACAACATGCCCATCCAGACTGAAAATATTTTCATGTGTACTGGAATCATCGGCGCTGATAATGGTCTGATTATCCGTGGAGGTGTTGACGGAAACCGGCTTTGCGGTTTCAGTTTGGGGGCACACCTCCCTATCTGGCTGGTATTCCGCCAGGACACTACTGGTCAGGCTATAAAGAGCCAGAAATGAAATTTTTCTGAAAATTAACAAGATGCGGGTCGCCAGTTTTTTATATGCTATAAAGCCTTTGTTGGTTAGCCCTGCTGAAAATCAGGGTGCTACCCATGAATGTTAAACTAATGAAAGAATTAAATAAATCAGCAATGACTTATTTTTCCTGTCCGCAGGCAGTCGCTAGCTGGTAATATATAATATTGTGCCCCGCCCAGCGGTGCCCATCGGTGAATCTCGGATATATTTGTTTTGATCAAAACTAATAAGCGTAAAACATTAAGCGTAGCTGTCATTGCTGTCACCATTGCCCTGATTGCCTTGCTGCAATGGACGGCACCGGCAAAAACACCGGAAATGAAAGCGCTGCCCAAGGCCCGGGTGGCGCTTTACCATGTGCAAAAAAAGGATATCACGCTGATGGAGGATTTGAGTGGCAGGCTGATCCCCAGGCATCGTGCCAGTCTCAAATTCGAGGTTAGTGGTCAGGTCAGTTTGAGAAAGGTTGAGCCAGGACAGCGGGTTGAGCCAGGTGAAGTGATTTTACAGCTGGAAAATAGTGACTATATCAGTCTCGCCGAGGATGCCAAGGCGCAGTTGCAACTGGAGCAGGCGGCTATCAAGCGCGACCGGCAATTGCTGGAATTAGCCAAGGAAAACCGGCTGTTACAGGAAAAAGAAGTTAAGCGTCTGCAACGATTGATGAAAAAATCCCTGACTTCCCAATCCAGTCTGGATAGTGCGCGACAGCAACTCTCGAACCTGAAACGGGAGGTGTCCAATCTGCAATACAGCGTCAATACCGAGGCCTCACGCCTCGTCGTGCGTGAATCGGCCTTGCAGCGTGCCCAGCTTAACCTTGAAAGAAGTTACTTGAAAAGTCCGATGAAGGGCGTGGTTAACCAGATCATGGTGCAGGCGGGCGACTATATGACACCCTCGCAGGTAGTGGCGGAAGTGGTCGATGACCAGGTATTGGAGTTTGTCCTCAATCTACGTGGCGCTATTGCCCATCGTCTTCAGTCGGGGCTCGAGGTGGACGTGACGTTGGCAGACCAATCTGTGACAGGTCATATCGTTGCGTTGCAGACAGACCCGGATGCCTCCACATTTACCCACGAAATAAAGATACGCCTGCCTGCGGGAGTGGGTTATTCAGGGCAAATGGTCAAGGCGAGAATCAAATTACCTGCCATGCCACAGGCCCTGGTCGTGCCCGTGACCGCCATTCATTACGAAGAGGGTAAACAATACGTCATGTCTTACTCCGATGGCAAACTGAGCAGGCAATTGATCGAACCCGGCCCCCGTGTCGGCAACGAACAAGTCATATTGGCAGGATTGCAGGCAGGTGATGCCGTCGTCAGTCGGGATGTGGCATCCTTATCGGCCGGTCAGTTGGTCGAAGTGATTGAGCCATAACGAAACCTGACGATATGCCCCTGATCAATTACTCAATCAAGAATGGTCTCGTTGTTAATTTATTGCTGGCCTTCATCTTGTTGTCTGGCGTGTTGTCCTGGTATGCGATGCCACAGGAAATGTTCCCTGTTATCGAGAAGGATGTCGTCAGGATTAGCGCGTTGTATGAGGGTGCGCCACCCCAGGAAGTAGAGCGTCAGGTGACTTTGCCGATCGAAGAGGCTTTCGACGGGCTGGCGGATATCGATGTGATACAGTCGACCAGCAACGAAGGTCTCTCAACAGTATTGATCAGGCTGAAATCCGGTTCTGATGTGGATGATTTCCTCCAGGACGCGCGTAACCAGATCGACCAGATCACGGATTTGCCAGAAGATGTCGACAAGCCTGAGATTGCACGGCTTGAAACACGTTTCCCGGTTATCAGCATCGCCCTTTATGGTGATGTCGCCAGATCCTACCTCTATGAATTGGCAGAAGAAGTCAAACGGGATTTGCAATTACTGCCCGGTGCCGCGAGTGTCGGTGTTGCCGGTAAGCGCGAGTGGGAACTCTGGGTGACGGTAGACCCGCAAAAACTGGTCGCCAGTAAAGTGTCGCTGGAACAGGTCATTAGTGCCATCCATGATAATGTGCGTGATATTCCCGGNGGTGCAGTCAAGGCNCTGGAGGGCGATATCCTGTTGCGCGGTGTAGGNGTNCTGCCAGAGGCAAAACAAATAGAACAAATCGTCTTGCGTAAAAATGATCAAGGCGGGCAACTACAGNTGGGTNCGGTCGCGCAGGTCGAGNGGCGGCTCGANGAAGCCAATACCCTGGGGCGNTTTAATGGGCGTTCGTCAGTNAATCTGACTGTGAATAAAAGTGCNAANGCCTCTACGATCGAATTGTCCCANCGCGTTCGCGACTACATNACTCAACTGGAACAACGCTTACCGCCGAGCGTACGCGCAGGGCTTTTCAATGACACCTCTGTCTTTGTCAAGACACGTCTGGAAACAGTCAAATCCTCCGGGATCGTTGGCCTGATACTGGTATTGTTATCGCTCTACCTGTTTCTCAATTTTCGCGTTGCGTTGATTACAGCAATGGGTATCCCTGTTTCTTTCCTGGTGGCGGTGATCATGCTCCACTATCTGGGCTATACCATTAACATGGTTTCGTTGTTTGCATTTTTGATCGCCTTGGGCATGATTGTTGACGACGCCATTATCGTTAATGAAAATATCTATCGTCATATGGAAATGGGGATGCCTGCACGACAAGCGGCCAGCGTGGGTGCACGTGAGGTCTTTTGGCCGGTGGTGGCATCGACCGCCACGACAGTGGCAGCGTTCCTGCCCATGTTTGCGATCAGTGGTACCATGGGAGCCTTTATTGCCGTCATACCCGTCGTGGTAACAGCCTCCTTGCTGGGCTCACTGTTTGAAGCCTTTGCGGTATTGCCATCACATGCTGCGGACATGCTCAAGGTAACAAAGGAAAAACGCCAGTCCCGAATACCCTGGAACAAGTTGCTGGTGCGTTATACGCGTTTTTTGCGCAAGGCCTTGCATGCCCGTTACCTTGTCACCATCCTGACCATCGCGGTGCTGATGGTGACCATGACCTATGCGCAGACGCGCCTGCCTTTTCATCTGTTCGGGCATGTCGATACCGGACAGTTTTTTATCAACCTGGAAGCCCCCAATACCTATAGCCTGGATGATTCAACTCGCCTTGCTGCTGAAGTTGAAAAAGTCATTCTGGATGAAATGAATGATAAGGAACTGAAGACATTGCTGACCAATGTCGGTATTACCTTTATCGATTTTAATCGCTTTCGTTTTGGTACTCACTACATCCAGCTGATGATCGATTTGCAGAAGAGAAAACCGGAAGGATTTATCGAACGTTTTATTTCTCCAGTGGTCAGCATGAAGTTTGGCTGGGAAGGGACACGCGAGACCAAGACCGCTGATATTATCAAACGCCTGCGAACACGGATCGAGGCGATACCGGGCTTGCAACGTATCTCTATCTTGCGTCCCCAGGGCGGACCTGGTGGTGCGGACATCGAGATCGGTGTCGAAGGTAAGCAAGTCAGTCAGTTGCGCCTGCATGCTGACAAGGTGCGTGATTATCTGCGCCGCTTGCCAGGCGTTTATGATGTCCGCCATGATATGGATCCCGGTAAGCTGGAGATCCAGTATTCCCTCAATGATCGAGGTCGTGAGCTGGGCCTGACCCAGGTGCAAATCAGTAATGTGATTCGTAGCGGTTATCTGGGACAGGAGGTCGTACAGGTAACGTCTGAAGATCAACGCATGCCAGTGAGATTAATCTATACTGATCCAGTGAGGCACAGCAGCTCGCTGGAGACATTACCCATTGTACTGGCCAATGGTAAAGCGGTTTATTTAGGGGATGTGGCTAACGTCAGTATCGGGCGTGGACTGAACACGATTAACCGACGTGACTTGCAGCGATTGGCCACCATCACGGCTGAAGTGGATGCGTCTATTACAACACCGTTGGAAGTGAATGCCCTGGTGGACAAGGAGTTTGCTGAATTTGACCAGCAAAATCCAGGGTACCAACTACTGGCCCTGGGTGAGAAAAAAGAAGCGGGTGATTCATTCAAGGACATGAAGCGGGCGGGTATTATTTCATTGGCGATTATATTTTTTATTCTCAGCACCCTGTTTCGTTCCTTGCTTGACCCACTGGTGGTGATGTTTGCCATTCCGTTTGGTTTGATCGGGGTTGTTTTCGGGCATGCGCTGTTTGGTTATAACCTGCAGTTCCTGTCATTAATAGGCTTGCTGGCCCTGTCCGGTATTGTCGTCAATGACTCACTGATACTGGTGGACTTTGCCAAGCGCATGCGCGCCGAAGGTATGAACAGGATTGATGCGATGGTCGAAGCCGGACGCGTGCGTGTCCGCCCGATCCTATTGACCAGTATAACGACCTTTCTGGGTATATCACCCTTGATCTTTTTTGCCACGGGCCAGACCGCATTTTTGTCGCCCATGGCCGTGAGCCTTGGTTTTGGTCTGCTGTTTGCGACGGTGCTGATCCTGGTGGCCTTGCCTTGTTTCTATCTGATTGCCGATGATTTTCGTACCTGGGTATGTCGCCATGTCAGGCGACTGTTCCATAAAGCGGATAGCGGCGAAAATGGCAACACCTATTGTTTGATAAAGGAAGAAGATGAGTGAGTTGAATACCTCTGATCCACGTTTTCAGGAAATGAAGGCCTGGCTCGAGTCAGGCCTGGAGCATTCGCCGTTTCAAATACAACTGGCATCGGGCGATGCCAGCTTTAGGCGTTACTTTCGTGTACTGGTTGATGATGATTCATTCATCGTGATGGATGCACCGCCCGACAAGGAAGATTGTAAGCCCTTCATCGAGATAGCCTCGGCATTACAAAAGTCTGGTCTGCATTCGCCGCAGATATTACAGCAGGATCTATCCCGTGGATTCCTGTTGTTAACGGATCTGGGTGATCAACAATATTTACAGGTGCTGGATGAGAACAATGTCGATCGACTCTATGGTGATGCTTTATCGGCACTGGCCACGTTGCAGGCCTGTGCAGCGATCCATTATGATTTTCCCGCCTACGACGAGGCCTTGCTAAAGACAGAAATGAGTNTGTTCACGGACTGGTTGATCAGTCAACATTTGTCGATCAGTTTGAGCCAGGATGAAGAGGCGATGTTTGCCCAGGCGTTCGAATTTTTATCNCAGTCNGCATTAGCGCAACCCCAGGTGCCGGTGCATCGTGATTATCATTCGCGTAATTTAATGGTTAACCAGGATCATAATCCGGGGATACTGGATTTTCAGGATGCGGTTATGGGNCCGGTCACCTACGATNTGGTCTCTTTGCTTCGGGATTGTTATATTGCCTGGCCACGTGAACGCGTAGAGTCCTGGGTCAAGGGCTATCATCAACTNGCTTGTCAGTCAGGCATCCTCAAGGAAGAGAATGAAGCCGGTTTTTTGCGTTGGTTTGATTTAATGGGTGTGCAAAGGCACCTCAAGGCCGCAGGGATATTTGCGCGCCTGAATTACCGCGACAACAAACCGGCGTACCTGCAGGATGTCCCGCGTACGGTCGGTTATATTATCGAAGTCAGTCAGCGCTATCCCGAGTTACAGCCTTTACACCAATTTCTGTCACGTATTGATCAGTGCTAGCAGGGCCGGGGTGTTCACAGGTGTGGTCAAAATCATCTGTATCTTTTATTTCTGATACGGTATCTTGGTTGCTATGAAAGCAATGATTCTGGCGGCAGGCAGGGGAGAGCGCCTGCGCCCTCTCACTGATACACTGCCCAAGCCGCTATTGGCGGTTGGCAAATACTGTCTGATCGAATGGCATATCCTGCGCCTGTCCCAGGCTGGCATCAGCGACATCGTTATCAATCTCTCCTATCTGGGCGACAAGATCCGCAAGCACCTGGCCGATGGTCGTCGTTATGGCGTTAATATTGCCTATTCCGAGGAACCTGACCCTGCACTGGAAACCGGCGGTGGAATCTTNAATGCCTTGCCTTTACTGGGTAGCGAACCCTTTGTCGTGGTCAACGGNGACATATGGACAGATTACCCCTTTGAACAATTGAGNCCCCCGCAAGAACTGGCACATCTGGTACTGGTGAATAACCCGCNACATCATCCAGGGGGTGATTTTTTATTGCAGGGNTCTCAGGTATTGGCGCAGGGTGAAGGGCAACGCTATACCTATAGCGGTATTGGTGTTTATCACCCACAATTATTTGCCGGTTGTCAGCCGGGGCGTTTTCCACTGGCCCCCATCCTNAGAGAGGCCATGAATGTTGGCCGTGTGACAGCTACACTATANGCNGGACGCTGGTATGATATTGGTACACCNCAACGCTTGCAGGCTATTCGCGAACACGTCGAGGCCAGCTAAAGAAAATAACAAGGATATGAGCGCTAATGGGCGATGAGATAGATAGCATACATTTCACTGAGCAGAACTTTACCGACTATCATCGGCATCTGCTTGAAGAGACTCATTTGCTATCTGACTGGTTCAAAGACGGCACGCTGTCATCACATGCCGGCATGGGCGGGTTTGAGCTGGAAGTCTGGATTGTTGACCGGAATTATAATCCGATCCCTATTAACGATGCCTACCTGGATAAACTCAATAGCGATTGGGTGTCCCCTGAATTATCCTTATTTAATATTGAACTCAATGGTGAACCTGAGGCCTTGCAGGGCAAGGCGCTGTCGCGCTTACAACATAGTCTGGAACAGAGTTGGGCGCACTGTTATAAAGTGGCGCAGGACTTTGATGCCTCGCTGATCATGATCGGCACCTTGCCCAGCGTGCGTGAAGAGCAGTTGATCCTGGAAAACATGTCAAAATTGAAGCGTTATCATGCCTTGAATGATCAGGTATTCTCGCAGCGCAAAGGCAAGCCCATACAGCTGGATATCCACGGGCGTGAGCACCTTAAAACAACCCATTATGATGTCATGCTGGAATCAGCCACCACCTCGTTTCAAGTCCACTGGCAGGTGCCGCTGGCCGAGTCGGTGCGTGCATATAACGCCAGTATTATTGCCTCGGCGGCGACCATTGCTGTATCGGCAAACTCTCCCTACCTGTTTGGCAAGGATCTATGGGATGAAACCCGTATTCCATTATTTGAGCAGTCCGTCAAGGTGGGGGGCATCGAGGGGGCTGCTTTTGGGCCGATACGGCGTGTCGGCTTTGGTTCTGATTATGCCCGTCAGTCCGTGTTTGAATTATTTCAGGAGAACCAGGAACATTTTCCGGTGTTATTGCCCGTTGAGTTCAATGGTGACGCCCGCGAAATGAATTACCTGCGCCTGCATAACGGTACCATCTGGCGCTGGAACCGACCCCTGATAGGATTTGATCAAGCAGGCGAGCCTCATCTGAGGATTGAACATCGAGTCATCTCGGCAGGGCCAACGGTTGTTGATGGTATTGCCAACGCCGCTTTTTATTATGGTCTGGCGCGTTACCTGTCGCAGTTGCTCGAGGCACCCGAGGCGGCTTTGCCTTTCGCCAGTGCGCGTGACAATTTTTATCATAGCGCCAAGTTTGGACTTAACGCTCATGTGACCTGGTTGCATGGAAAAAAAATCCAGATGAAGGCATTATTACAACAACAACTGATTGCCGCTGCCGAGGAAGGCTTGCATAGCCTGGAACTGGACAGTCAGGATATCAATCTGTATATGGGTATTATCCGTGATCGCGTAGAAAACGAACAGCATGGAACCAACTGGCAGCGACAGTATATGGAAAAATATCAATGTGACATGCAAACCCTGACAGCCGCCTATGCCGAGCATCAGCAAACGGGCATGCCTGTTCACACATGGTCATTAAAGTCGCTATGAGCATGCTGGATATCCTGGAACAAATACCTATTGGCTTCCTTGAGGCCGATGCAACCCATCTATGTGATATCCTGCAAAAGCCCACGCTGATTCACTTGGAAGGGAGACGCAAGGAACCCTTGTTTGTATCCATACTGTTGCATGGCAATGAAATCACCGGACTGCATGCGCTACAGGCCCTGCTGAAAAAATACGAACAGCAAGAGCTACCACGCTCATTGTCGATATTTGTTGGCAACATCTATGCGGCGGAACACGGCCAACGTCATCTACCCGATCAACCCGACTACAACAGGGTCTGGCCAGGAGGTGAGGCACCCACATCACCTGAAACAGACATGATGCAATCGGTAGTGAATGAAATGCAGCAGCGTAACGTATTTGCCAGTATCGATGTGCATAATAACACCGGTATCAATCCCCACTATGCCTGCGTTAATGTGCTCGATGACCGTTTTTTTCACCTCGCTACCTTGTTCAGCCGTACCGTAGTCTATTTCACCAAACCAACAGGTGTTCAATCGTCCGCCTTTGCTAAATTATGCCCAGCAGTTACCATCGAGTGCGGCAAGGTCGGTCAGCAATATGCCGACAACCATGCCATGGAATTTATCGATGCCGCCCTGCATCTATCCGAGATCCCGACACATGGTTTCCCGGAACATGATATAGACCTGTTTCATACCATTGCGATTGTGAAGGTCCCCATCGATGCAAGTTTCAGCTTTGATGAAAAAAACACTGACATTTGTTTCGATGACGACCTGGATTACATGAACTTCCGCGAGCTGGAAAAAGGTACGCGGATGGGTCGACTCTGTGGCAGTCAGTCACAAAGACTGGAGGCCTGGGATAACCAGGGCAGGGATGTCGGCGATGACATCTTCTCTTACGAGCATCAGGAGATAACTATTCGCAAACCCGTCATGCCCTCCATGCTAACCCTGAATGAAAATGTCATCCGGCAAGATTGCCTGTGTTATTTGATGGAGCGGTATAAGATTGGTTGATGTAATTTTATGGTAGCTGTTTGTTTTGCGTTTATCACCATCCCCAAGAAAATATAGCACCTCATTTTGTTTTAACAAATTCAATAAGCAATATACACAATGCTTTAACCGCTTGACTCATTTGCGAATCATCAAGCCAACTATTTCTGCCTATATATTTCGAATATCTGTGGATAACTTCCGGTATGCTCTGCTAGATGCAATCGCCCATGTTCTTATCTATAATTTTCACATCGCTTCACATGCCAGCTTGAGATTTCAGGCATGGCTCTATAAGGAATTGTTTTTTCAGTATATTCATCCCTGGAATAGGTGATTCTATCCTTCTCCATATTGTTATCCTTAGCGATTAAAGTGAGTGATTTATATAAACAGTCTTGATACGATTGAACGACAAAATAAAAAGTTATTCACAGGTAATAGGCAGACGTCTGTCTAATACCTAAAACACGGACTTCTGTCTAATACACTGTTATGTGTAGAAATAAAATATGGACAAACACAGGAATGCAAGTAATCAGCTCACAATCGATTTTCATAAAATCGAAGCTGGCAAGTATTCTAAAATAACAAAGGAAGTAGTAACTCATTTTAATTTAGAAGCAAGCAACGAAATAGTAAAAGGCTTAGACGAAATATTCCAGGAATTTAAGTCAGGCAAAGCGGTTATCGGCCTTGAGTGGGATAACTGGTCAGGTTATATAGTAAATGCAAAAAACACAGAAGCCGAACCACTAGTTAAGGAAATAGCAGCATTTATTAATGAGTACTACTAAACAACACATAACAAGTAAATTAAGTTCGTGTGCGAAAAGCACGCACACTTGGACCGGCCAAAAAGCGGCCGGCCACTTATTAAGTCGTTAGAAGTCAAAATATTTAAGGATCAATTTGCTTGCCAGTCAGTAATAAACAAAGGCAATAGTCAGAGAATGAGATGTCTAGTTTATTACTTCTTTAACCCTTTAAATCAATGTCTGGCATCAGTAAACAACTAGAACGGCTATATCATTATTCAATAATATAAGTGTTTGTTTAAATGCATAAAATCAAAAGCTAAAAGTCATTCGTTTTCACACCATTATTGGGTATTATAGTCTCATGGCAGTCACTTCTAACAAACACTTCAAGCTGACCCACTGGGACGTAGCGCCTTTTAAAATTACGGGTGCAGTAACAGCACTCAATCTTTTAGCTCTCCCTGCAATTTGCCGTGGTCAGCTTAAGTAAACGTTATGTGTAAAAGAAAATGGTTCATAAGGAAAATTGACAATGACAATAGATGAACAATCTGATTCTGAAATATTAAAAATTGCAAGTCCTATTTGGGATGTAATCACAGAAGGCTGTAGAAGCAAAGATTGGAGGTCGTACTCTCAGTTTTTTACAGACGATGATCGTGAAAACCCTGACCATAAAAAAGATGTATTAAGCCAGTGGGAAAATAACCCGGTTTTGATATCGCTAACAAAAGAAAAGCAGCTTCTTGACATTCTTCGAAGAGAAAATGAGGTGGTCATAGTATGGAAGCTTGGGAGTACGAAAGTTAGTGGCGAGTTTATGGGGACGCTTCATTTAACAACCATAGATTCAGAGGTTAAAGCAATAGGTGTAGGGTTAAGTTAGTCAACTGCACATAACAAGCACTTCAATCTGACCCACTGGGACGTAGCGCTCCTTAAAATTATGGGTGCAGATACAACAATAAATAACCAGCTCCCCGCCAACTGGTCGTGGGCAGCTTAAGTAAACGTTAGAAGTCAAAAGATTATTAAATCAAAATTAGTTGCCAGTCAGTAAACAGCAAAGGCAATAGACTGGAAATGAGAAGGATAGTGAATTCCTTCTGTCACCCTTTAAATCATTGCTGGCATCAGGCAATAGCTATATCACCATTCAATCATAATATATAAGTATCTGTTTAAAAGCATAAAATCAAAAGGCAAAAAGTCATTCGTTTTCACACCATTATTGGGTATTATAGTTTCATGGCAGCCACTTCTAACAAACACTTCAAGCTGACCCACTGGGACGTAGC
>JGI24023J19991_10003369_pt1 | contig 11277 bp, 10 predicted proteins | sample Cruoilmetagenom1_FD_19991 | JGI IMG/M metagenome (IMG submission 19991)
CCCCAACGCCATGGCCATCAGACCGCCGTAGGAGACGCCGCAGACGACAACCGGATGGGTATTGCAGGCGGTCAGCACCTGAAAGATATCGTCGAGGATGACTTCGGGCCGGTAGTTCCGCCAATCCGAATCATGTGGCGATTCGCCACGGCCCCGGTAGTCCAAGCAAAGAACCCGCCGCCGCGCCGCTGCCCGGCTCGCCAACACATGGAAGTCCTTGGAGTTGCGCGTCAGGCCGGCAAGGCAAAGCAACGGCGCGCCGTCCGCCAAGGGGTCACCGTAGTCGCGCACATACAGGGAAAGGCCGTCGCGCGCGCCGATGCGCCGCTCCCGAAATCCCCCGACTTGCACCACGTTACAGTCCGAGCAGGGGGGCAACTCATTGAGAGATTCCATGGTCGCGGAAAGTTTTCCGGGTAGCCGCTCGGGTATTTTCCCGAACCGGTTCATCCAGGCAACGCGGAAGCCGAAGTGCGCCGCGCCGCTGGCATCCCAGGCATTGGTGGAGACGAAGCAGATTCGTTCCGGTGTTGTCGAAAGGCGCTCAACAGCCAATTGGTAGACGCGCCGGTCCGGCTTGTAGATACCCACATCCTCGACGGACAGTGCCGCATCGAGCAGGTCCGTCAAGCCGGCGGAGGCGACCGCGGCATCGAGCATCTTGGGGGCGCCGTTGGAGAGGATAGCCGTTTTCTTTCCGCCGGCCCGCAACCGCGTCAGGGCATCGGTGACGTCGGGATAGGCATCCAGGCTGAGGTATAGGTCCATCAATCGGGCATGCAGCCCCGAGTCCTCAACACCGCTGGCGGTAAGGGCATAGTCCAGGCCCTCGGATGTCACCTGCCAGAAATCCACGTGCGTATCCATGAGGCTGCGCAACCAGGTGTATTCAAGCTGCTTTTGCCGCCACAAGGCCGAGACCGCGTCGGCTTTGTCGCCCAGCGCCGCGCCGCCACGGCGCACCGCCGAGTGCACGTCGAAAAGCGTTCCGTAAGCGTCGAAAACGCACGCGTCGATATCGGCAAATGCCGGATTGCTCATAGTCACCTCCTGTTCTGACTAGACAGTTCAGACGGCGGAGGCGTCAAAGGCAACAGGAAAGATATGTTCTTTCGTCCGGCGGGACCCAGGCGGTGGTGGGCACCGGTAGATTAGCGAACGGATCGACGGCGGTGCCGTCGATGCCGAGCTGCTGGCGATAGATGATCAGGCCCTCGATGATGCGCTGGACGTAGTTGCGGGTCTCGTCGAACGGGATGCTCTCAATCCAGTCGACGGGATCGATGTCCGGGCTGCGCGGGTCGCCGAATGTGCGAATCCATTTATTAGCTCGGCTTGGCCCGGCGTTATACGCCGCCAGCGCTAGGATGTAGGAGCCGTCATACTGATCCGTCAGTTGGGAAAGGTAGGCGCGGCCAATCAGCATGTTGTATTCGGGATCGGCACGCAGTTTCTTGCGGTCAAAACGCAACTTCATGCGCCGTGCCACATTTCGTGCGGTCCTTGGCAGAATTTGCATCAGCCCGTGGGCGCCCGCCCCGCTGAGGGCACCGGTGTAGAAAGCACTCTCCTGGCGGACCACGGCCAGAACCAGCGCTTGCTCCGGCGATGTACCCTCGGGCAGGGCCGGGAAGGGGAAAAGATGGTCGAGGAGCAAAATACCGTCAGCCACCGCCGCCTTGGCGGTACGCACCGCGAGGTCGGGCCGCTGTTGCCGCTGCGCCAGCTCGGCGGTGAGGATGTAGTCGGACTCGCTCAGCGAAATCGTTAGCAGGCGGCGGATGAAACGTTTCTGCAGGGTTCTTTCATCCAGTTCACCAAGCACCTGGATTGCCTGCACCAGATCGCGCGCGGCGAACGCGGTACGCGCACCGGCGTCAGGCGTCGGCGTGCCGGCAAAGATAACATCCGGTGTCAGGCCAAGCCGGCGATTGGCCAGTTGTCCGTAGAAAGTTGTCTTGAAGTGACCGGCCGCCGCGTACCACATGCCGGCCTTTGTCAGCCACTGACCGCCCGGATTGCGTGCCTCCATGGCGACAGCCGCCTCGCCGGCCCAAAAGGCCGCGCGGGCCTGGCTGATGGGTGAGTTCACGGCATCGTGCAAGCGCTCGAAGTGTTCGTATGCCCAATCGGCCTGGTCGAGAAAACGTAGGGCAATCCAGCCGGCCAACCATTCGGCCTCTGCAAAGTCAACGCCGGTTGCCAGCCCGTGAGCGCTGGCGATGCGGTAGGCGGCCGAGATATCTCCTTTCACCAGCGCCTGACGCGCGGCCCAATGACGTAGCGGCCACCAGATTTCCGGCCGCGGCGCATTCGGGTTCGGCGGGTCGAGCAATTCAAGGACACCCGCATAACGGCCCCGGCGCTGGCGCCAGCGGGCGCGCTCGAAAAGCAGGCCTGGATCGTCGGCCAACTCCTTCGGCACCCGCTTTATGGCGCTGTCGACACCGCCGCGACTGCGGGAAAGCGACAGCCGTGCCTGGGCCAAGGCCGGATAGCCGCCGCCCAGGCGCCGGGCCTGCCGCTTGGACGCCGAGGACTTGCGGTCCCAGAGCAACCGGTCCAGGCGGGCAAGCTCATCCTCGCGGCGCAGGACCTTGCGGAACAGGCTGCTGAAGTACCGCTCGTCGGATCTGGTGAAGTCCCGTTCGATCCAGGTGCTGCGCAACAGTACGGCTGCGGCCTCGTTGTCACCGGCATCCGTCAAGGCCTCGGCATAACGGATGGCGCCCGCAACGGTGATTGGTGGCCGCACCTTGAACCAAGCCAGCACGGTTTCGCGGGGCATATCGGCCGGCAGCGACGTTTCGGCTCGTTGCCTCAGGGCCACTTGGCCAGGCCAGTCCGGATTTTCGGCGATGAAGGTGGCGACGTCGGCGAAGTCACCGCGGCTGCCGGGTGCGGTCAGCTTGAGCCAAGTAACGATCTTAGCCAGCAGCGGGTTCTGGGCCTTGCGCAGCGACTTCAGGGCGCTCGTGAACCTCTTGCGCTTGGCCTGTTTGAAGGCTGCCCGGCCGGCCTTGACGTCGGCGGGTGACAGAATCGGCTCTTCCGCCGTGGCGGCCCCCGGCCCATCGATCGCCCAGGCAGGGTTCACGGACACGGGTGCCAACGCCAGGACGGCGAGCAAAATGCCTATGTAGAGCGCCTTTGCCACGCTGAAAAACGGTCTCCAAAACTGGTGGGATTTTGCGGCAGGCGAACGGTAGCAGGGGAACGTTTAGAATAAATTTACGATTTTGGCGGCAGTGAGGCAGATAGCTCTTAACGGGGCTCGCTTGGGGGCGTGCTTGCCGCCTGGCGGCGCAGCCGCTAAGTTTTGAGCGGCGGACCCGGAGTCCGCTTTGAGATCAACCAATTCAACCGGGGAATAGCCATGTCCGGCCCCATGTTTCGAGGGTCTTTTACCGCCCTCATCACGCCCTTTGCCAACGGCCATGTAGACGAACCGGCCTTCCAGCGTTTCGTCGAGTGGCAGATCGAGCAGGGCAGTCACGGCGTCGTGCCTGCCGCCACGACTGGAGAATCACCCACCTTGTCACATGATGAGCATATGCGGGTGGTCGAGTTGTGCGTCGAGGCGGCGCGCGGCCGGGTGCCGGTGATTGCCGGCACCGGCTCCAACTCGACCGCCGAGGCGATCGCGCTCACACAGCACGCCAAGGAGGCTGGGGCGGATGCCGCGCTGGTCGTCACGCCCTACTACAACAAGCCGACTCAAGAGGGGCTTTATCAGCACTTCAAGGCCATCCACGACGCGGTGGAGATCCCGATCTTCATCTATAACATTCCCGGCCGCAGTATCGTGGATATGAGTGTCGAGACCATGGCCCGTCTTGCCAAACTGCCGAATATCGTCGGGGTCAAGGACGCCACCAACGATCTCACGCGGCCAGCCAAGACTCGCGCTGCAATCGGCGAATCATTCACGCAACTAAGCGGTGAAGACGGAACTATGCTGCCGTTCCTGGCTCAGGGCGGATACGGTTGCATCTCGGTGACCGCCAATGTGGCACCACGGCAGTGCGCCGATATGCATGAAGCGTGGCAGCGCGGTGACGTGGAAACCGCCAGCCGGATCAACGAGCGCTTGATGCCCTTGCATCAGGCGCTGTTCGTCGAGCCAAGCCCGGCGCCGGTGAAATTCGCGGCCAGCCTGTTGGGGCTGTGCGAGAACAGAGTTCGGCTGCCCATGATCTGCGTGCAGCCGGAGACCGAGACGGCGGTGCGCGAGGCGATGATCCACGCCGGCCTGCTCAACTAACACAACGGTCCGTTTCAAATGGTTGACGATGCGCGGCGGGTGATCGCGCAGAACCGCAAGGCACGCCATGAATACTTCATCGAGGAGACCCTCGAGGCGGGTCTGGTTCTCACCGGTAGCGAGGTAAAATCGCTGCGCCAAGGGCGCTGTTCCATCGGCGAATCTTACGCTCAGGAGGAGAACGGCGAGCTATACCTCCGCTCCGCCCACATCGCCACCTACGATGCGGCGAAGCACAACAATCACGAGCCCTTGCGGCCACGCAAATTGTTGCTCCATCGGCGCGAGATGGCGCGCCTGGTCGGTCAGATTCAACGCGAGGGTTATACGGTGGTGCCCTTGTCCATCTACTTCAACCCGCGCGGCATCGCCAAGATTCAACTTGGCCTGGCACGTGGCAAGCGGAAGGTGGACAAGCGCCAAACCGAAAAGAAGCGTGATTGGCAGCGGCAGAAAGCACGCTTGATGCGTGAACAAGGCTAGCGCCTAGTTGAGCTTCTTGCGCAGCAGGGTGAACACGTCCGCGAACATCGCTTCGGTCAGGCGCCCGGTATTGGTGTTGTAGCGGGAGCAGTGATAGCTGTCGACGAGCAACGGGGCATCGGGCACCTCGTGCAGCGCGCCGTGCCCGAACGGGTAGAGGGACTTGCGGCAACCCAGCGCGCTTAGGACCGATTCGTGCGAGACGGTGCCGAGGGCCAGGATCGCTTTCAGGTGCGGCATCGAACGCATCTCATCGATTAGAAAGCTGCGGCACGTGCGGATCTCTTCGCCGATGGGCTTGTTCTCCGGCGGCACGCAACGCACGGCGTTGGTGATCCGGCAATCCAGCAAAGCCATGCCATCGTCCGGCTCCCGGCCATAGTCGCCGCGCGCGAATCCGAAGCGGACCAAAGTCGGGTAGAGCAGGTCGCCAGCATAGTCGCCGGTGAACGGCCGGGCCGTGCGGTTGGCCCCCTTTAGACCCGGCGCTAGTCCGACGATCAGCAGGCGCGCATCGGAGCTGCCGAACGATGGCACCGGCCCATTGTGAAAGTCGGGATAGGCGCTCTGGTTGGCCGTTCGAAAGGCAGCCAGACGCGGGCATAGCGCACAATCATGGGTCGGGGCGGCGGCTGCCGGGGCGGCGGACATTTGAACGATCCTAGGCCGGCTCTTCCTCGTAGTAGTCCGGATCGTCGTCATCGCCGTAGGGTTCATCGGCGGGGCCGCGCGGCCGGGCCCGCGGATGATCGGCCGGCAAGGCGCGCGCGATCTGCTCTCGTAGGTCCTTCAGGTCGATAAACACATCCGATTGGCGGCGCAATTCGTCGGCGATCATGGACGGCTGCGAGCGCACGGTGGAGACGACGGTAACGCGCACGCCCCGGCGCTGCACCGCCTCGACCATGCGGCGGAAATCGCCGTCGCCGGAAAAGAGAACGATATGATCCAGGTGCTGCGCCATCTCCAGAACATCGATGGCCAGTTCGATGTCCATGTTGCCCTTGATCTTGCGCCGCCCGGTGGCATCGGTGAACTCCTTGGTCGGCTTGGTCACCATGGTATAGCCGTTGTAGTCGAGCCAATCGACCAAGGGACGGATGGGCGAGTACTCCTGGTCGTCGATCAGGGCGGTGTAGTAAAAGGCGCGGATTAAATTGCACTGGCCGGAAAAATGATCGAGCAGCCGCCTGTAGTCGATATCGAACTCCAGGGCTCGGGCGGTGGAATAGAGATTTGCGCCATCGATAAATAGAGCGACACGCTCCTGCGGATAGAAATTCATGAGACCCTCAATGCATAATCGAAATGTGTAATACACTGGATATGGGTTCTCATTTATACCGGCGGTGCGCCCTGACAAGGGGTATCGCGACCGGGGGGACGATTTCATGATTCTGATTGCCCTCGGCGCCAACCTGCCTAGCCCTCAGCATGGCACGCCGCGGCAGACCTGTGAGGCGGCCCTGGTGGCATTGGCGGCGGGCGGGGTTCGTGTGCTGCGACGATCCCGCTGGTACCGAAGCGACCCGGTCCCACCATCCGGTCAGCCGTCCTTCGTCAACGGTGTCGCCGAGGTGGCGACCGATCTATCGCCGGCCGATCTTCTGGCGCTTTTGCACCGGATCGAAAAGAAATTTGGCCGGACCCGGCGGCAGCGTAACGAGGCCCGGCTGATCGATCTCGATCTGCTGGCCTATGGCGACCGGGTCAGCGCCGCCGGGGAGGTGCCCGAAATACCGCACCCCCGCCTGGCCGAGCGGGCCTTTGTGCTGCTGCCCCTGGCGGAGCTGGCGCCGGACTGGCGACACCCGGTCAGTGGCCAAAGGGCCGCCGATATGGCGGCTTGTCTGCCACCGGGACAGGTGGCGGAGCCCCTAGACTAAGCCCTGGGGCAGGGGCCCGGCAGGCCTGGGAATCGCTTGCCTTCCCAGGGCACCGTCCATATATTCCTGAGGACTCACACCGGGGATTCTCAATCCCCCAAGTAATTCCGGAGATTTGCAGCAGATGGCGCGTGTAACGGTTGAAGATTGCGTCGTTAGAATTCCGAACCGCTTTGATCTCGTCATGGTGGCAGCCCAGCGGGCGCGCGATGTCTCTGCCGGGGCGCCGCTGACGGTGGATCGGGACGACGACAAGAATCCTGTGATCGCCTTGCGGGAGATCGCTGAAAAGACGGTCGATACCGAGGCCCTGCAGGCGGCTCTGATTCAGGGCCTTCAGCGCCACGTGGAGATCGATGAGCCGGAAGAAGAGCAATCCGAGTTCGATATCGCCGGTCTTGAGATGGCGGTCGGCGCGGGCCAGTCCGTTGGCGTCGGAGCCTCGAGTGATGACGAAGTAGCCGAGGACGGTCTTGAGGTGGTCGAGGCCGATACTGGGGTGGATGCCGGGGCCGACACTGCGGGCAGCGACGAAGAACAAGTCTGACGCCGGCATTGCCGGCGCCGCGACCGATCGTGGCCGGGCGGCGCGACGGCATAGGGCCATGGGCCCGGATCACATTCTATCGAGACGGCCTTTCGGGCGGCTGAGGGCGGCTGTGACATGCCGCGTGACCGCGCCATGATGCGTCAATTCGAATTGGTCGAACGGGTCAAATCGTATGATCCGGGCGCGGACGAGGATGCGCTCAATCGCGCCTATGTCTATGCCATGAAGCTGCACGGGTCGCAGAAACGCGAGTCCGGCGATCCCTATTTTTCCCATCCGATCGAAGTCGCCGGCATCCTCACCGACCTCAAGCTCGACGACAATTCCATCATTACCGCCCTACTGCACGACCTGGTCGAAGACACGGAGACCTCGCTAGAAGAAATCGAAAAGCGGTTCGGCAAGGAAATTGCCCGGCTCGTCGACGGTGTGACCAAACTTTCCCGCTTGGAGCTGCAATCGGAGCAGACCCAGCACGCCGAGAACTTCCGCAAGCTCGTTCTGGCCATGTCGGAGGATATCCGTGTGCTACTGGTCAAGCTGGCGGACCGGCTGCACAACATGCAGACCTTGCACTACATCAAGTCGCCCGAGCGCCGCCGGCGCATCGCCCGCGAGACCATGGACATCTATGCGCCCCTGGCTGAGCGCATAGGCATGCACCGCTTCAAGGACGAGCTTCAGGACCTGGCGTTCGCTGAGCTGAACCCGGATGGGCGCGCGTCCATTCAGGCGCGCCTTGAATTCCTGAAAGGACACGGCGACGAGTTGCCGCCGCTGATCATCGATCAGTTGCGCCGGAGCCTCGCCAACGACGGAGTCGACGCTTGGGTGTCGGGCCGGATGAAATCGTCACACTCCATCTGGAACAAGATGCAGCACAAGAACGTCGCCTTCGAGCAGCTTGCCGATATCATGGCCTTCCGCGTTGTGGTCGGAGACATCGGCGAGTGTTACCAGGCGCTTGGCTCTCTACACAGCGATTACCCGGTGGTTCCGGGCCGGTTCAAGGACTACATCTCGACACCTAAGCCGAACGGTTATCAATCCTTGCACACCGGCCTGATCGGGCCCGAGCGGCAGCGCATCGAAGTGCAGATCCGCACCCGCGAGATGCACGACGTAGCCGAGTTCGGCGTCGCCGCCCATTGGAAATACAAGCACGGCGACATGAAGGTCGACGGCCGGCAATACCGCTGGCTGCGCGAGCTTCTCGATATTCTCGAGCATGCCTCGAACCCGGAAGAGTTTCTCGAGCACACCAAGCTGGAGATGTTCCAGGACCAGGTGTTCTGCTTCTCGCCCAAGGGCGATCTGATTGCCTTGCCGCGTGGGGCGACTGCCGTGGACTTCGCCTATGCCGTCCACTCCGAGGTCGGGGACACCTGTGTCGGCGCCAAGGTGAATGGCCGGATCATGCCCTTGCGCGGCGAGCTGCAGAACGGCGATCAGGTGGAGATCCTGACCTCCAAGGCGCAAACGCCGTCGCCGGACTGGGAGAAATTTGTCGTTACCGGCAAGGCCAAGGCGCGCATTCGCCGCTTCGTCCACATGAAGGAGCGGGAGCAATACAGCGAGCTTGGCCGGAACATGCTGCAGAAGGCCTTTCGCGAGGAAGGCTACGATCTGACCGAGAAAGCTCTCGACGGCGTGCTCAAGAAGTTCCGGGCCGATAACACGGCCGATCTAAGCGCCAGTGTCGGCAAAGGTATCCATACGGCGCGCGAGGTGCTGGTTGCCGTCTTTCCCGGCGTCAAGGACGCGGAAAAGCCACGCCGCATGTGGCCGTTCGGACGGACCCGGCCGGCGGTGGGCAAAAACAAGCAGCCCGGTGTGCCAATCAAGGGACTCATCCCTGGCATGGCGGTGCACTTTGCCCACTGCTGCCATCCGCTGCCGGGTGAGCGGATCGTCGGAATCGTAACGACCGGCAAGGGCGTGACCGTACACACCATCGACTGCGAGACCTTGGCGACGTTCCAGGATGCCCCGGAGCGGTGGATCGATGTGGCCTGGGAAGTCGGTGACGGGACGGAACCGCATACCGGCCGCCTGCAAATCGTCATCGCTAACGAGCCGGGCAGTCTTGGCAATCTTTCCACCATCATCGGTAAGAATGAGGGCAATATCAGCAATCTGAAGATCGCCAACCGGTCCGTCGATTTTTTCGAGATGCTCGTCGACGTGGAAGTGCAGGACGTGAAGCACCTGACCAATATCATCGCGGCGTTGCGCGCGGCGCCGGTCATCATCTCTGTCGAGCGGGCACGCGGCTGATGTTGCCCGGGCAAGCCATGGTCTAGGTGCAGCCGATGTTCGCCCGCCGCACGCCATTGCCTTTGCTTCGCCGTATTGGTGGGGCCCTTTGGCCGAGCGCCGGCTGGCGCCGGGCAACCGCGTATGTGGCGCACCGGGTCCGCCGCCTGCCGGAGACGCCCTACCGCATCGCCGCCGGGTTCGCCTGTGGGGCCGCTATCTCGTTTACCCCCTTTATCGGCCTACATTTCGTCGGCGCCGCTCTGCTGGCGGTATTGCTGCGAGGCAACGTCGTTGCCTCGGCTATCGGGACGGTGGTCGGCAATCCGTGGACATTTCCCTTTATCTGGGCCTGGATCTACAGTCTTGGCCGCTGGCTGACCGGTGGGGACGTCATCTCCAACCTTCCCAATGTGCTGAGCTTGAACTACATTTTCAGTCGACCGTCCGAAGTGTTGTTGCCCATGACCATCGGGGGTCTGCCCACAGCGGTGGTGGCTTGGTTCGCCTTTTTCTGGCCAATCCGTGGCGCGGTAGTGGAGTATCAGCGGGCTCGGCGGTGGCGGATACGGCGTCGGGCCAAAGGCCGGCGGGGGCACCCCACGCGAGAGGTCGTGGCCAAATTGGCCAAGGAGGACGAATGAACATGCAGCATCTACGCCTTGGCGTGAACATCGACCATGTGGCGACCATTCGGAATGCGCGCGGTGGTGGCCATCCGGACCCGGTGCGCGCGGCCCGCATGGCGGCAGCCGCCGGAGCAGACGGGATTACCGCCCATTTGCGCGAAGATCGGCGCCATATCTCGGACACCGACATCGACCGGCTGGTCAAAAGCATAGACCTGCCGCTCAACCTCGAGATGGCAGCGACCGACGAGATGCTGGCGATCGCCGTACGCCACAAGCCGCATGCCGCCTGCATCGTGCCGGAAAAGCGGCAGGAGGTAACCACCGAGGGTGGCCTGGACGCGGCCGGGGGTAATGACCTGTTACGGCCCTATTGCACGGCGCTTGCGGACGCCGGCATGCGCGTCTCGCTGTTCATCGATCCGGAGGCGCGGCAATTGGACGCCGCCAAGGCGCTGGGTGCGCCGGTGGTGGAGTTGCACACGGGCGCCTTCTGCGACGCCTTCCTCCAGGACCGCGACGGGGCACCGGCCAAGGCGGAGCTAAAGCGTCTCCAGGCGGCGGCGGCACACGCCGCGACCCTGGGTCTTGAGTGCCACGCCGGTCATGGGCTGACCTACGATACTGTCGGCTATGTGGCGGCCATCGGCAGTATCGCTGAGTTGAATATCGGCCATTTCCTTGTCGGCGAGGCCATCTTCTGTGGCCTGGACAGCGCCATCAAACGGATGCGCGCCCTGATGGACCAGGCACGCGCCGAAGGTGCCGGCGCCCGCAGCGCCTGAGTCAATGGCAGCAGGCGACAACCCATGATCGTTGGCCTCGGCAACGACCTGATCGATATCCGCCGCATTGAAAAGACGCTGGCGCGCTTCGGCTCCCGCTTTACGGGACGAGTCTTCACAGACGTCGAGCAGACGAAGTCCGACCGCCGGGCCAACCGGGCGGCCAGCTATGCCAAACGCTTCGCCGCCAAGGAAGCCTGCGCCAAGGCGCTGGGGACCGGGGTGCCGCGGCGGGGCGTCCATTGGCGCGATCTTGGCGTCGTGAACCTGCCGAGCGGCCTGCCGACCATGGCCTTGACCCAAGGCGCCGCCCGCCGCCTGGCCGAGATCACCCCCGCAGGCATGACCGCGCGCATTGACGTAACCCTGACCGACGACTATCCCTTGGCCCAGGCCATCGTCATCATCTCGGCCACGCCGGGTT
>JGI24023J19991_10003370_pt1 | contig 11276 bp, 8 predicted proteins | sample Cruoilmetagenom1_FD_19991 | JGI IMG/M metagenome (IMG submission 19991)
CTGCGCTGGGGAAGAATATTCGCGTCATCTCCGCAAGGGGAGCTGCAGCAATACGAGCTTCCGAAAATCGCAAAACCTCTCCAGTCAAAAAGAGAGCAGTAACCAAAAAGAAGGCGACAGCAAAAAAGAAAAAAGCAGCCAAAAAGAGAGCCGTCGTCAAGAAGAGAGCCGGCGTCAAGAAGAAGAGGGCGGCTGTGAAGAAGAAACCGGTGGCGAAGAGAAAAAGTTAGGCTCTGTCTGCATTAAGTGTTGGTATGAGCGTGAAATAGCTTTGCATCTTTTTTCAATCGTGGTTAGAAGACCACTCCTACGTTTGCTATACGCACTAGCTGTATGAAAATAAAAGTTAGCGAACTCATCGTCAAATATATGCAGCGTCTGGGCATCGAGTACATCTTCGGTATGCCTGGCGCTCATATTTCCCGTCTATGACAGCTTGTATGATTCCGAGATTCAAAGCGTACTGGCCAAGCATGAACAGGGTGCGGCATTTATGGCCGGTGGATACTCCCGCGCATCGGGCAGCATTTCCGCTTGTATCACCACGGCAGGACCAGGTGCTACAAATTTGATTACCGGTATTGCCAATGCCTATGCGGATAAACAGCCGATCCTGATTATTACCGGAGAGACATCAACGCATATCTTTGGTAAAGGCGGACTGCAGGAGAGTTCGGGCGAAGGCGGCAGCATCGATCAGCACGCTCTCTTCAGGAGCGTCACCCGCTATAACAAAATCATCGAAAGAACCGACTATCTTGCCCAGGTTCTGAATCAGGCCTCAAAAGTTCTGCTCTCCTCCAACTCCGGACCGGTGCTTCTCAGCTTCCCGTTTAATGTGCAGACGGAGATGGTCGATGATGCAATACTGGACAAGATCAAAACTCAAAAAGGGGTTCATGCAGTTCATAAAGGCTCCCTGCAGGTCGATGCTGTATCACAGGCAATAGCGGAAGCAAAAAGCCCTGTAATTGTTGCAGGCTATGGTTGTATCCGCTCCAATGCCCAGCAACTGGTCGAACAACTCAGTGAATCAATTAATATCCCGGTGACAACCAGTCTCAAGGCAAAAGGCGTCATCAGCGAGCAGTCGGCGCTCTCGCTGGGAAGCCTCGGGGTGACGTCCAACGGTTACGCCTATCGCTATATTGTTGGCAAGGCAGATTTGATTATTTTTCTCGGTGCCGGGTTTAATGAAAGAACCAGCTACCTGTGGGATCAAAAACTGCTCGAAAATAAAATAATTGTACAGATTGACAACAATCCTGATCAGCTTGAGAAAGTATTTGAAGCGGATGTCGCCATTCTCGGTGATATCCGTGAAGTGCTTTCGGGAGTATTGAGCAACATTCAGGAGCGTGATGTTCAACGCAAGGAGATTGACGGCATAGAGCCGCATCGGGATGCACTGAGTGAGAGCGCCGCCAATGATGACTCCTCCCTCTCCAGTGCCAGATTCGCGCTGGTTGAGAAGTTTTTTTCAAGTCTTGAGCAGCACTTTCCCGAGGAGATCTACGTTTTTGACGACAATATTATTTTCGCGCAGAATTTCTTCCACGTCTCCAGTCGCAACCGTTACTTTCCCAACTCCGGGATCTCCTCGCTGGGACATGCTATACCTGCTGCAATAGGAGCGCGATTTTTTGCACAAAAACCGACTTTCGCCATTCTTGGAGACGGCGGGTTTCAGATGTGCTGCATGGAGATCATGACGGCAGTCAACTACAACTTGCCGTTGAACGTGGTCGTTTTTAACAATGCGACCATGGGGCTGATCAGAAAAAATCAGTTCCAGCAATACCATAAACGCTTTATTGACTGTGACTTTGTCAATCCTGACTACAGGGAGCTGGCGCGTTCATTCGGCATTGGTTATAAAAAAATCAGCACGCAATCCGATGTTGACGATCTCTTTTCAAGTTGCGACCTCACCGCTTCGATCAACCTCATCGAGATTATCATCGATAAAGACGTCTTTCCAAGTTACAGGTCGGGGCGATAGCAGGCGCCAGCACCATCCCGGCTTTTAAACCACGAAAATCAGGAAAGCCACGAAAAAGATAAACACATGGCTTCAATAACTTTCACTGCACTCAATCGTCTCTTTGATATCTTCAGCAGCAATTCAGATCTGCAGGTGCTGCGACAAAGACTGGGTCAGACACAGTCTCCGGATAGTATCATTCAAATCTGCAGGGAGTCGGCGCCGCTTTTCGCTAAAGAGATCGGGGCGTCAGGTTTCGATGACGTACTGATGGGGCTCTATCAGCAGCTGTTTCGAGAGATGGAGGCTGTGATCGCACGGCATGGAGGCGACCGGCGGCACAGTTTTGTCATCGTTATTCCTGTAGCTGACAGGCCGCAGCATCTTAACAGCTGCCTGCTTAGCCTGTTGAGACTCTGCCAGTTGTTTCACTATGGCGGTTGCGTCGATGGAAAATATACCAAGGTCTCTGTCATCATTGCAGATGACAGCAGAGAACAGTGCAATATCCGCGTAAACAGGGAGATCAGCAGCCGCTTTAGTGAGCAGGGACTCGAAACCCTCTATTTTGGGATTGATGAGCAGCTGCAGCAGATTGAACAGCTTACGCAGGGGAGCCGGAGGCTGAGCAGCATCCTGGGCGATTTTGATGCATCTGCCTTCTATCACAAGGGCGCCTCAATGATGCGCAATATCGCCTACCTGAAACTCAATGCAATGAACAAACAACAGCACAAACTGCTGTTCTATTTCGTGGACAGTGATCAGGAATTTCAGGTAAAGGTGCAGGGCAGCGATGGTGACAGGGAGCTCTATGCCATCAACTACCTGCATGAGCTGGACGAAATATTTTCTCTACAGGATGTCAGCATATTGACCGGCAAGGTTGTCGGCGACCCGCCTGTCTCTCCAGCTGTCATGGCCGGGACTTTCCTTGATGATGTCATAGCATTTACAGATGAGATCGCAGACAAGCAAATGAACGCGTCCTGTCAGTTTCATCGTCAGGGTGAGTATGAAATGCATGAAGCGGCCTATCATGATATGGCCGCTCTTTTTGGCTTTAAGCCGGTAACTGAAAGCTATGGTTATGCATGCACTATCAGCGGCGAGCATGATCATGCCGCATGCCTGCAGGATTTCTCCAGCAAGTTAAACAACTTTTTTTACGGCGAGCATCCGACACGCAAAAGCTATTTTGACTCTGCTCAGAGCGCTGCTGATACCACACGGGCAAGAACCATCTACACCGGGAACTACATCTTCAATGCTGAGGGGCTCGACTACTTCATCCCCTTTGCAGCGCTGAAACTAAGAATGGCGGGGCCGGTGCTGGGACGTCTGATCAGGTCAGAGATGCAGGAGCGATTTGTCTCGGCAAATCTACCCATGCTGCACAAACGCACAATAGAGCAGAGTGGTGAGTCGGAGTTCAGGCCAGGCATTGAAAGCGGCATTGAACGGGTAGATCTCTCTGGAGAGTTTGAGAGGCAGTTCTTTGGCGACGTGATGCTTTTCACCATCGAGCGCCTGGTAGAATCAGGCTTTCCGCAGCGGAGAGTATCCAGTGAAGTGATAAAGCAGATGCTGGAGACGGTCGAAGATGAGATGCGGCAGCGTTATGCACAAACGCAGAGAGGGATCATGGAGAAATCCAGACGTTTGCATGCCTCTGTTTTTGGCAATGACAGCTGGTGGAACAGAAGCACCGGATTGGAGTATGCGGAGGAAAACTTCAGGAGATTTTTAGGCAATATCGATACCAATTTTGGCTGGGACTCCATGAGTTTCCAACGCATTGATTCACAGGCAAACAGAGAGCAGCGTCATGCAGCGATGATCGAGGCGATCTCTGCATACGCTGACGAGCGGCAAGCCTGGAGAGTGGCTCTGGCTTAAATCCATCGCTCCCTCTTCAATGGGGAGGCTAAAATGCAACCTGTAGATTTTCCATGTTGAACATGATATCCAGATGACCACTCATCTCAAACAATTCATTCACTCCCGGCAAAAAAGAGAGCGCTACGCATATCTGGAGGAGTTGCTGAACAATGAGTGCATGAGTAGAGAGCAATTACTGCAAAAACAGCGGCGGGAACTTACGGAGATTATCACCTTCGCTGCAGAAAACAGTGATTTCTATCAGCAAAAATATCAGCAGATGCTGCAGCATGATCCTGATGACCGGGTAGTGGAAAACTTGCCGATACTACTCAAGAGAGAGGTGGTTCAACAGAAAGATGCCATGGTTGCGAGAGGGGTGGACAAGCGCAGTCTGCGCATTGGCCACACTGGCGGTTCTACCGGAATGCCCCTGGCATTTTACTACGACAGTCACAAGAGTGAATTGATGCGTGCTGGCATGATGCGCAGCTATATGTGGTCGGGATGGCAGCCTGGAGAGAAGATTCTGAATTTCTGGGGAGCCAGGCAGGACATCAGGGGAGGGGGGGGCTTTAGAAAAAAAGTTGATGACTTCATTGCTGCAGAAACAACCATCGGCGCCTATGAATATACCCGCGCGCAACTGCATGAGTGGGCAAATTTTATCCAGTCATACAAGCCGGTGCTGCTGCAGGGCTACGCATCCATACTTGCAGAGTTGGCCGGATATATCATCGAACAGCGTATGCATATGCCGAAGAGTCTCAAGGGGGTTTTCTCCACTGCTGAGGTGCTCTATGAGTGGCAGCGAGAAGCAATAGAGAACGCTTTCTCATGCAAGGTATTCAACCAGTACGGCAGCAGGGAAATTCCCAATATTGCGCTGGAATGCCGCCATGGAAAAATGCATGTTTTTACTGACATGGTGTATCTTGAATCGGTCGATATGCAGCATGAAGATCGACTACTGGTGACCTCTCTGACCAACCGTGTGATGCCTTTTATCCGATATGAAATTGGCGATTCAGGAAGGCTCAGAAAGGGGAGTTGTTCCTGCGGGTCGCCATTCCCACTGATGGAGATGGTGTTTTGCCGCAGCAATGACATCATCGTAACGCCCGGTGGAAAACGCATTTATCCCTCCTACTTCATCCATCTGCTGGATGGCGTCAAAGGCATCAACCAGTACCAGTTCGTACAGAATCGATTGAACAAGATCACTTTAAACATCGATGCAGCATCCGGGCTTTCGCCAGGGTTGCAGGCATCGCTTCAGAAAAGGATAACAAATGAGATTGACAAGCACGTGACTCTGGAGATTCATCAGGTAGATGAGATCAAGCGCACCCGTTCTGGCAAGCATCGCTTCGTCATCAATGCCAGGTCGAGCTGATGCTGCAAAAAATCTCAAAATTCACAAGACTGGAGAACAGTCAGAGATGGATTTTTATAGAAGCCTACGTCAAACTGGGAATAGTGCGTGCTGCCATTCTGACGCTTCCATTCAAAAAATTGGTGAAGTCACTGGATCATCACAAAGGCGCTGTTGCGCCATCGCTGAATAGAGTGCAGATGGAGACGGCCCTGGCTATAGGCGAAGCAGTGCGGACTGCAGCTGGCAATACTCCCTGGGAGTCAGCATGCCTGGCACAAACTCTGACCGCACAGAAAATGCTCAGCAAAAGAGGAATCGGCGGTATTTTTCATCTGGGGGCAGCGATGGATGATGCTGCCGGGGAAGAATTCAAAGCACACGCATGGCTGTTATGCGATAACGCTATCATCACAGGTGAAGCGGGGCACGAACAGTATGCGGTGTTGTCTACGTTTTGTTGGAAAGGGAAATAATGTGTGCTTCAATCGAAATGCAGTTGGCATACTGATCAATTCTCTTGCCATTGCGCGGGCGGATCCACTCGTCAATTGCGCTTCCGGTCCCTGTGTTGAGATACGATAATAGTGGCGGCTCCGAGAGAGCCGAATCGTTACATCATTGTTTACGTTGTATGGATCGATGCATGCATTGGTGGCTTTTGTGCAAAGCCGTCATTTATGAAAGATCCTCAAATACCCCTGGCAGTCGCGGCCAATAAGCAGGTATGGAGAGGCAGCGGGTTAGAGGTGTCGTCGTACACTGTTTAGANNTNAATTTANACATTAAATCAATATTATAAATCGTATATCTCGACAAATACTATTGAATGGTATACCCTGCCATCAGTGCGTCGTTTGCCTCACAAGATATCGGANATTCTGCTTCAGACGAGCAGGCATATATCGGGGCNAGCATGTTTTGGCGAAGCACTATTCGTTTATCAGGAACCCCTGTGCCTGCCTGGTATCGAGATCACTTCTAGGCACTGAGGAAAATACAATTAATATCTATTCAATAATCCCCATCTTGATCTCTGTGATGCTTCTGTCTGCTTGCAATGACAGTGGTGGAGGAGATTCTTCATCTACAACCGAACTTGAGGGGAAATGGGGGTTCCCGCTTGGTGTCGTTACACTCACTTTTTCAGGTAAGGAATACGATCTTTCTATTCCAGATATCTCAGATATCCCAGGTGTAGATTGTTCAGATTATGACGACCTGATTCTGGAAGATCCATGCGATCTGGGAGAGGTCACTTCATCAGGAACCTTTTCAATCGGGGATTCCTTTACAAACGATCGAGGAGAAACTGTAAAGAAAATCGACTTTTCCCAGAAGCTGTTAAATGGAGAGTCTGAGCCATACAAAGGCCTGGGAACCTACCGCCTGGAAGACAGTTTCCCTAAACGCTTATATCTTGGAGATAGAAGCGGGGATTTAAGCGACACTCCTTTATTTAAAAAGTGAATGTCATTCAGGCTTGATCTGACAGTTGCCGATTTCGACGGCATATCTGTCAGATCAGGTTCGTTCTACGAACCGACTCAGGATTCCCTTTCCTCCTCTTTCAAGTCGCCTCACCGGTGAAAATTAATGAGAAAAAAGAGGGACGACAGGGCAAGCAGCGCCTCGGTGACAGGGAGGTGGTGGTGAAGCTTCCGCCTGCTGCGTACCAGGAGAGGGATATTGTACTGCTGGATGACGTGGCCAGCAGCGGAGAAGAACCCTGGAAGTTGCAGTCAGGGGCCTCGAAGCCTATACACCGGGATCCATTTCCCTACTGGTGACACATGCCCAGTTTGTCGGTGATGCACAACAGAGATTAACAGCAGCCGGCATCGATAATATCTGGAGCTGCGATAGTATCACCCATCAGAGTATTGCGGTGCAACTTGATGCATTGCCGGGTAGTGCACTGGCCGGAATTTTTGCTGGAGCAGATGAATGAGAAAAGGGCTCTTGTACCTGCTCTCTTGTAGATGAATCACTCCGGGTCAGTGCAGATCCCGAGCTCCCAATCAGAAAACCGATGTACCGGGTCGCACAACTCGGCAAGCGCCTCTCCCCGCCAGTTGCCCAGCAGCACGCCGTGCAGACGCAGTCCCTGCGATGCCTTTGCCTTTTTGATCCTCTCTGCGAGCTGTGCCTGCGGTGGAAAACGTCCATCACTGATGAGTAAGATATCAGCCTGCTCCCACCCCTCTTGCTGCTGTTTATGCAGCGCCTGTAACAGCGGCCGGGTAATATCCGTGCCGCCATGAAAAGATTGCTGCAGAAATTGCAGCAGGCTGGAAAGGCCTCCGCTGGTCAGATCCAGCTCATGCTGCAAAAACTGATCGGGTCCACTAAAACTGTAGATGTAGCAGCGGCGATCCTCTTCAAACGCCATGCGCAGCGCTTCGAGCGTTAGCGCCTTGGCAACTTGTTCGGCCTGGCCCTGCATCGAGCCGGAGGTGTCGAGGCAGATAATAACAGGGCCATGGCCTTTATCGGGCTTCAGCTGTTCCTCCTGCTGCTCCTGTGTGATCTCACGCTCCTGCGGCGTATGCTCAGAGAGAACGCCCTGCANCTGATAGGTCATCAGGGTTTTTTCAGCGCGTTTGGCGTGCCACAGTGTGTTCAGGCGNGGATGTCCCAGCAGNGACAGCTCAACAGGCAGCATGCGGGCGATATCGTCACTGCGCATGATGCCTCCTGTCTCATTGACCGCATGNGGTGTCGCTACCTGCTCTTCGATCTCAATAATGCGCATCATGGGAGCAATGATCTGCTCNGTAATTGATNGTTGTTTTTCACTTCCGCTGATCTCACGCAGACGCCCCAGCATGGAGATCAGCTGTTGTAGCCAGGGAAGTTGCCTGATGAGCCTGCGATAGTAGATGATATCGCGCCAGCCGCCGGTGGCGAGGACGCCGCGAGTCAGATCCCAGCCACGGCCGAGGAAACCGCTGAGCTCGTTAAAAACAGTGGAGAGTTCATGCCAGCTCCCGGCAAGTTCCAGCCACTGTTTCTCGATGTGATCGGCTGAATGTTCAGACATGAGCGCCAGCTGTAGTGATGATTCCGTGTCGGTATACTGTGCGGATTCAGACATTGAGGCAATCTGCTGTTCCTCAATGGCGGCTGCGCCTACAGTCTGCTCCTGACGTGGCATGCCATCATAACGCTGCAGATCCGTGTAAGGTTTGGCCGCAGGCTCCCCGTTACCTCCATGCTGGCTGTTTTCGCCTTGCTCCTGTGACTCGACCCCGGGAGAGAGGGGGAGGGAATCAACAGGTTGAGTCTTTCCGGCGCCTGGTTCATCTGGCATCCCTGATGAAGAGTCCAGGTGATCCGACAAGCCTTCATGATCTTCAAATTCCGAGTCACGATCGCGTATATTCTGCCGCTGGGCCAGCTTGTCGTCAAAGCTGTCGATGCCCGCTGTCTTACGGGAATAATCTTCCGCGCTGCTGATTCCCTCAAGAATGCTCTCCAGCACCGAGTCGGTCAACTCCTCCTGCTGGCGGCAATATTGGATAATATCCAGCACTTCCAGGCGCATCAGGATTGTGCGGCTGATCTGCTTTTCAGGCCAGCTCAATCGCTCTTCGAAAGGCAACTCCCCGGCAAGCAGGGATTCGCGCCACTGCAACACACCGGCTACGCGCTGATGCAGTTCGCCATGAGCGTGTGTGATGACCAGCGCATAGAGCGACTCCGGTAATTCGTCAAGAATGGCGAATTTCTGGTCCAGAGCGTGCAGGCTGTGCATCTCGGCTACTCTCGCGGTAGCCCGGCGTAGCTTGCCGTGACGCGCTCTATTCTGTCGGCGAGATCCTTGGCGGCAGTGATCGCCTGCGTCAGGCTCTGTGCAGCTTTTTCATTGAAGCCGGCCGGAATCCAGAGGTGCTCGGTGATGCTCTGTTCGAGTGAGAGCTGTTGCTGCTGCAGTTTTTCCTTGAGGGTGTTGATATCATCAAAAATGGCCTGTGTCTCGCGAGTGCGACCTCTGATGAATGCGTCGGCATGACGGGCAACCTCCATGATGGCTCTGTTATTGTGATGATGGGCAAACCGGTTGACGCTTCCCCTGGTGTAGGCATTAATATGCTGCCACTCTCCGTTGATATGACACTGCTGGTAGATGTCATCGAAAAAATGCTCAAGCAGTTCATCGCGGGTATAGCCGTTTCCGTTGTTGCTGCGGTCATCCTCATCCGGCGGCGCCAGGTAGAGAAATTCGCCGTCGCGTTCAGCCGGTTCATTGCTCTCTTTGAGTGGAGTAGGGTCGCCATCAGCATCTTCATAGAGCAGTTCGCCGGCGCTATTTTTGCTCTGGATGGTGCTGCTGGACTCGCTTTGCAGAGAGGTCTCCCAGGTATGCACCAGCTTCTCCAGGCGTTCATGGTTAAATCCACTTCCGATGCCCATGTGCGATTGGTACCAGTCGCTAATCAGATCGCGATGTCGCGGTTCATCCCATAGACAGTGTTGCAGAAGCCAGCAATCCCAGACCGAGATGCTGTCGCGTTCATTGGTGACTGCAGAGACCTGCATCAGCTTGATCACCTTGCGCCAGCGCCTGTCCGATACATAGAGGTTGTTCTGTTGCAGGTGCAGGCGCAGGGAGTCAAGCAGAAGCATGACATCCCTGGGTAGCTTGACCTTCCGAGCCTGCTGCTGAATCTCTCTGACCGTATCCATACTCAGGCGTTCATTTTCAGGCAGCGGCTGCTGTTCGGAATCACTCAATGCCAGCAGTTGTGGAAAGGCTTCCGCTGAAACCGGACTGACCTTGTAGCGGCATAGAAACCGGTCATAGAGGGCGTCCAGTTCCGGGTTGTCGGGCAGTTCGTTGCTGGCGCCGATGACTGCAATCAGGGGAAGTTTGATACGCTGGTCGCCGTTGTCGAACTCGCGTTCATTCAAAATAGTCAACAGCGCATTCAGGATGGCGCTGTTGGCCTTGAAGACTTCGTCGATAAAAGCGATGTTGGCGGAAGGGAGGTAGCCATGTGTAAGCCGTTCGTAGCGGTCGTTTTCCAGTGCTTTGATCGAGAGCGGTCCGAACAGCTCTTCAGGCACCGAAAAGCGCGTCAGCAGACGCTCGAAATAACCGCCTTCACTAAACACCAGGTGAAGTCGGCGAGCGAGAATACTCTTTGCCGTACCTGGAGCACCGATCAGCAGCAGATGTTCTCCCGCAATGGCTGACAATAGCGCCAGACGCACAGCAGTTTCACGTTCAATGAGATCGTGCAGTAGATAGTCGCGCAGCTTTTCGAGACGTTGTTTCATTATGTTTGAGATCCGACAGTCAACATGACAATACTTTTTGACCACGAAAGGCACGAAAAGAGAATGCTTCTATTCGTGGCTTACAATTTGCTCATAGGATGTGCTGAGCTTGCGAAGCTTCCATCGCGAATGATGCGCTTCTCTCCTCAAAACATCTTTTTATGTTACGCACGAGTACGGATTTCCCGGTTCTTTTCGTGTCTTTCGTGATTTTCGTGGTTAAAGATTTTACCCTGTAAAAATCCGTACAAACTGTGATCGCATCTCCTTGAAACTGGATTCACGCATCGTCTGCAGCAGCTCGTCGAGACGAAACCTGTGATGCCCTTCATAGACCACGCCCATCTGCTCCATCCCGGCCAGGCCGGTTTCACGCGCATGTTCGACGAAGCCCTTGTTCTTCCAGAAGAATGCACCGGGCATGGTTGTCGGGATTACCAGCGCATAGAAGAGAATGCGGCTCATGTATGCTGTCAACAGCAGTGTCAGCGGCAGTATTGTCGCTGCGGCTAATCCGGCCGGGGATGCGCCTGCCACCGCCAGGAATACCAGTAGTAGCAGGTTCAGCGCCAGCAAGCCGTTGCGCAGAGAGTAGGTTTTTCCAAATGTTGTGATCTGCTCATAGTGTGCGGCAGCACCTTCGTTTTCAGCGCGTTTGAGATCACCTGCGTGGAACCAGTGACCGACACTCTCCAGTGTGANTCCAGTGGCACAGACAACTGCCAGGATCTGCAGCAGAGGCCACTTGATGCC
>JGI24023J19991_10003371_pt1 | contig 11274 bp, 9 predicted proteins | sample Cruoilmetagenom1_FD_19991 | JGI IMG/M metagenome (IMG submission 19991)
TGAGATGACCACCGGCGGTTACGAACTGATCGGCATTCCGCAGCCAACACAAACACTCGTACATGTCCACCAGGACCCGGAAGAATTGGGGCGCGTCTATCCGGCGGCGCTGCCGATCAACGCCGGCATGGCGGCCTTTGCCGCCGCAGCGCGAGCGATGGCGCCGGTCACGCCACAGCCCTGGCGCGACAGAATAGCGCAGGCGCACCGCGACTATTTAGAGAACATCGAGTCACCGACAATCCCCGGCACGGTGCAGATGGGCGAGATCATGGCCTATCTACGCCAAACGCTGCCGCCGGAAACCATCGTGACCAACGGTGCCGGCAACTATTCGACCTGGCCCAACCGCTTCTATCAATACCGGCGGTTTCCCAGCCAGTTGGGGCCGACCAGCGGCTCCATGGGCTATGGCACCCCGGCGGCGGTGGCCGCCAAGCTGGTTCATCCCGACCGGCCGGTGGTTTGCTTCGCCGGCGACGGCTGTTTCCTGATGAACGGTCAGGAACTGGCAACCGCCGTGCAGTACAATCTCGGCATCGTCATTCTGGTCGTCAACAACGGCATGTATGGCACCATTCGTATGCACCAAGAACGCGAATACCCGGGGCGCGTCGTCGGCACCGGCCTGGCCAATCCGGATTTCGCCGCCCTGGCGCGCGCCTATGGCGCGGAAGGAACAACGATCGAGCGCACCGAGGACTTTGCCCCCGCCTTCGAGCAAGCCATGGCGGCGGGCAAGCCGGCGTTGCTGGAGCTGAAAATTGACCCGGAGGCGATTACCCCCAAGGCAAGCCTGAGCGAGATCCGCGCGAGCGCACTGGCGAAAGCGGCGGCCCGCTAATTCTTATTGTCCCAACTCCCGCTTCATGTGTTTGATTGTATTCCGGTCAGCCCGGCAAGGTATCGACCCGGTTCGGGAGTCCGATTAGAGGTCGGCCTCTAAGGTCGTGAGCTTGTGCGGCCGTGTCACAATATAGGCCGCGACGAGACCAAGGATCGCGCCCAGACCAGCGGGCAGGACCCAATCCTCGGCAATGTACACGGTGACGAACAGCAGGCTGCCGCCCATCGTCGTCACGGCCAGAACCTTGGCACGCAGCGGGATCATCCGATGGGCATGCCAGTCGCGCAGCAGCCGGCCCAACCGGGGATGGGTGTACAGCCAGGCGTGGAATCGGGCCGAGGACCTCGAGAACGCCCAGAGCGCGATCAGAAAAAACACCGTGCTCGGCAGCAGCGGCAGGAACAGCCCAATGGTGCCCGCGACAACATTAAGGGCGCCGAAGGCGAGCAGCCCGTGCCGGATTCCGGGGCAGGCCAGGATCCGGTTTTCCAGAGTCTCCACCGGGGCGTGCTGTGGGCTCGGTTCCATGGCCACAGAATGCCCGGCGAACGTGAACGAAATCTTACCGGTTATCCGGGTCTAACCTCTTGCCATCCAGGGTCTTTTCGGATTTGTCCCGCTCCTTGGCCTGGTGCCCTGACTCGGCCTTGGTCCGGCCGTGGCGAACCCGGCTCTCGGCCGCCTGAGCCTCCTTGTCCGCCCGCTTTTTCCGCTTGCGCGCCTGACGGAGGTTGACGATCTCGGCCATGGTCCATGATTCCCTTGTGGTGTCCGGTCAAAGCCGGCGCCTCGTACCCCGGTAACCCATCTGATATAAGTTTCTGTACGGCCTGGACCAGTCGAAAAACAGGGCCGGCCGAGGCCGACTTTGGTACCGTGCGCATGGAGATTCAGTCCCGTTGACCGCTGCCTAATCGCGAGGCGCCCCGATGACTGCCTATACGCCCCCTGTTGCCGACATGCGCTTCGTCCTCGACGAGCTGGCGCGCCTGGACGAGATCGCCGCCCTGCCCGGCTACGAAGAAGCGACGCCCGAACTGGTCGAGAGCATCCTGAGCGAAGCCGGCAAGCTGGCCGCTGAGGTGTGGGCGCCGTTGAACCAATCCGGCGACCACGAAGGATCGGTGCTTGAGAACGGCGTCGTACGCACGCCCAAAGGTTTTCCGGATGCCTATGCCCGCTATGTGGAAGGCGGCTGGGGCTCCCTGCCCTTCGATCCCGCACACGGTGGGCAAGGCCTGCCCTGGGCGATCGCCGCCGCGACGCAGGAGATGTGGCACGGCGCCAATCTGAGCCTGGCTCTCTCCCCGCTGCTCACTCAAGGCGCGGTGGAGTTGCTGTCGGCGCACGGCTCCGAGGCGCAGAAGGCGCTGTATCTGGCGAAGATGATCTCGGGCGAATGGACCGGCACCATGAACCTGACCGAGCCGCAAGCCGGCTCGGACGTGGGCGCCCTGAAAACCCGCGCCGAACCGGCGGGCGATCACTACCTGATTACCGGCCAGAAGGTCTACATCACCTGGGGCGAGCACGACTGTGCCGAGAATATCGTACACATGGTCCTAGCGCGCACGCCNGGCGCCCCGGCGGGCACNAAGGGCATCAGCTTGTTCATCGTGCCGAAGTATCTGGTCAAGCCGGATGGCAGCTTGGGCGAACGCAACGATCTGCGCTGCGTNTCGCTGGAGGGCAAGCTGGGCATTCATGCCTCGCCCACGTGCGTGATGGCCTATGGCGATGTGGGCGGCGCCAAGGGCTGGCTGGTCGGCGAGGAAAACCGTGGCATGGCCTGCATGTTCACGATGATGAACAGCGCCCGGCTGTCCGTCGGCATCCAGGGCCTGGCCGTGGCCGAGCGCGCCTATCAGGCGGCGCTGGCCTTCGCCAAAGAACGAGTGCAAAGCCAACCCATCGACGGGTCGGAACGCGGGCCGGTGCCGATCATCCGCCACCCCGATGTGCGCCGCATGCTGATGACCATGAAGGCAACGATCGAGGCCATGCGCGCCTTGGCCTACACAACAGTGGCGGCGCAGGACAAAGCCAAGCGCCACCCGGACGCGGACATCCGGGCGCGCAACCAGGCGCGGGTCGATTTGCTCACCCCCGTGGTCAAGGGCTGGCTGACCGATTGCGGCTGCGAGCTGGCCTCGATCGGCGTGCAGGTGCATGGCGGCATGGGCTTTGTCGAGGAAACCGGCGCGGCACAGTTCTACCGCGACGTGCGGATCACACCGATCTACGAGGGCACCAACGGCATCCAGGGTCTGGATCTGTTGACCCGAAAACTGCTGCGCGACGACGGCGCGGCCATGACCGCGCTACAGACCGAAATGGGGGTCACCCTGGGTGAGCTGGATTCCCTCCCAGGCACCGAGATGGCGCCCATTCGCGAGGCGCTGGCCGACGGCGTGCACGAGCTATCGACCGCCTCCGACTGGCTGTTGGAGTTGGGCGAAACGGACCTACCACGCGCCGCCGCGGGTGCCAGCCCCTACCTCCGCCTGCTCGGCACGGTCACCGGCGGCTGGCTACTGGCCCGCGGCGCCGCCGCGGCGCAGCGATACCTGACAAAAGGCGGCGAGAACGCCGAGGCGCGCCAGGGTTTCCTAACAGCAAAAATCCAAACCGCCCGCTTCTACGCCGACAACATCCTCCCCCGCGCCGCCGCCGAAGCCGCGGCCGTCAACCGCGGCAGCGAAAGCACGCTGGCCCTCGACGAGGAGCTGTTTTAGGCAAGTATAATTGGGGACAGTATATAGTTTTTATTTTCCACCATCTTCAAGAAAAAGCAGTAATTATATACTGTCCTCAATTATATATACTGTCCCCAATTATATACGGCCTGGAAATAGCCAGCGCGATCGACCCGCTTGAAGGGGCTGCTGCCTGTATCATTGATAGAGAGCGATTGATGGAGATTTATGAGACAAAGCCGACGCGCAATACAAATCAGGCGCAGATGCTTACCCGCTACAAGGCCTGGGCAAATAAGATTACGTTCAAAGCCATTGCAACGCTTCCCGAAGAAGAAACCACCAAGGAACGGCAGACGAATTTTGGGACCATCATCCACACGCTGAACCACGTCTATGTTGTGGACGATATCTTCAAGGCACATCTCGAAGGTAGAAAGCACACCTACGCTGCCCGGAATACAGAAACTTCGCCGCCGCTCCGGAAGCTTTGGGAGGCAAGCAGTGCGATGGACCGATGGTACGTCGAGTTGGCGGATCGACTCACCGACGATGAAGCCGCTGAAAGTATTGAATTCGAATTTGTCGGCGGCGGTAAGGGAGTGATGTCTCGCATGGAGATCGTGCTTCATGTCGTCAATCACGCCACGTACCATCGCGGCTTCGTCAGCGATATGATGTACCAGGTGCCCGCGTGGATGCCGGCAAATGACTTGCCGGTCTTTTTGCGGGATGTTTGGAACAAGGCATGAGCACAACGATCCTCGGCATCGGCAATATCTACGAAAGATGCGCCCGCCTGGGCGACATGATCGCAGCTTGATCTTTGCGCCTGGCAAATCCACCATGCCCGGCCACGTAGGAGAGGGCCGCATTCATGAGTACCGCACGCGCCGTTCTGGCCATCGACCAGGGCACGACCAGCAGCCGCGCCATGATCTTCGATCGGCACTGTCAGCCGATGGCGATGGCTCAGGACGAGTTTCCGCAGCATTTCCCGCAGCCCGGCTGGGTCGAGCACGACCCTGAGGACATCTGGCGCGATACGGTCCGGGTCACCAAGCAAGCCTTGGCCGAGGGCGGGCTTACGGCCGCGGATATCGCCGCCATCGGCATTACCAATCAGCGGGAAACCACGGTGCTGTGGGACCGCAAAACCGGCGAGACCATCCACAAGGCCATCGTCTGGCAGGATCGGCGGACGGCGCCGCTGTGCGACCGCTTACGGCGCGACGGGCACGAACAGATGGTCAAGGATAGGACCGGTCTGCTGCTCGATTCATACTTTTCAGCGACCAAGATTGGCTGGTTGCTGGAGAATGTGCCCGGCGCCCGGGAGAAAGCGGAGCGCGGCGAGCTGGCCTTCGGGACCATCGATACCTTTCTGCTCTGGCGCCTGACGGAAGGCAAGGTGCACGCCACCGATGCGACCAATGCCGCCCGCACCATGCTCTACGACATCAAGCGGCAGACTTGGGACGACGACCTTCTAAAGCTGTTCGAGGTCCCGGCGGCGATCCTGCCCGAGGTGCGCGACAACGACGCCGAATTCGGTGCCACCCCGGCGAATATGTTCGGCGCGCCGATCCCCATTCTCGGCATGGCGGGTGACCAGCAGGCGGCGACAATCGGTCAGGTCTGCTTCAAACCGGGCATGGTCAAGTCGACCTACGGGACCGGTTGTTTCGCCTTGTTGAACACCGGCAGTCAGCCACTCGATTCGAAGAACCGGTTGCTGACCACCATCGCCTACCGTTTGTCCGGCACCACCACCTATGCCCTGGAAGGCAGCATCTTTATTGCCGGCGCCGCCGTGCAATGGCTGCGCGACGGCCTGGGGATTATTGCCACGGCGGACGAGACGGAGGCTTTAGCTAAATCCGCCGATCCGGCTCAGGTCATCCACATGGTGCCGGCATTTACCGGCCTGGGCGCGCCCTATTGGGACGGACACGCGCGCGGCGCCATTTTTGGCCTGACCCGGGCGACCGGACGGGCGGAAATCGCGCGCGCGACGCTGGAGGCGGTTTGCTACCAGACGCGCGATCTGTTTGAAGCCATGCGTGCCGACGGCGCCAGGGACCTGAAAGAGCTGCGTGTCGATGGCGGCATGGTGGTTAACGACTGGATGTTGCAGATGCTGGCCGACACTCTCGGCGTCGCCGTGGAGCGGCCCAAAGTGAACGAGACCACGGCGCTTGGCGCTGCCTTCCTGGCGGGTCTGCGCAGTGGATTCTTCGGCGGATTGGACGACATTTCTAACATGTGGCAAAGCACCGGCCGCTTCGAGCCGCGCATGGCGGCGGACGAACGCGAGCGCCGCTATGATGGCTGGCTCGATGCTGTGCGCCGCGTGCGTAGCGGGAAATGACGCTGGCTAGTGGCGAGACCGAAATCCGTTCGGTCCTGTTTCTCACCGGTGACCAGTGGCAAGGCGCCTGCTTGTCGGCGTTGGGCCATCCGTGCGTACGCACGCCGCACCTCGATGCCTTGGCAGCCGACGGCGTTCTGTTCCGCAATCACTTCGCCCAGTGCAGCCCCTGCGGCCCGGCACGCACCAGTCTGCTGACCGGCCTTTATCTGATGAACCACCGCTCGGGGCGTAATGGCACACCGCTGGATGCACGCCATACCAACATCGCCTTGGAGGCGCGCAAGGCCGGGTACGATCCGATCCTTTTCGGCCATACGGATACCAGCCCGGATTCGCGCACCCTGGCGCCGAACGATCCGCGCCTGCGGTTTTACGAAGGGGTTCTGCCCGGCATGTCGGTCGGCGTCCACATGACCGAGCCGGTCATCCCCTGGCGCACCGATTTAAAGGCCAAGGGCTATGCCGTGCCGGACGATCCCATGGCCGTCTTCGCCCCCGCCGGCACCACGCGCGCCGCGGACGGCAGCGAGCGGCCCAAGCCGCTTTACTCGGCGGCGGACAGCGACAGTGCCTTCATCGCCGATCACGTGCTGCGTTATCTTTCCATGCGCGAGTGCGAGCCGTGGTTCGTGCACGGCGTATTTTTGCGCCCGCACCCGCCGCTGATCGCGCCGGAACCCTACAACACGCTGTACGGCCGGGACGACGTGCCCGTACCACAGCGCAGCGACAGCACCGCCACGGAGGCGACACAGCACCCCTATCTCGCGCACCTGTTGGCCATGCAGCGACAGCCCGGATACTACATCGGCCACGATGTCGACCTGCAAGCGATCGACGCGGCGGCCATTGCCGATCTGCGCGCGACGTACTACGGCTTGATCACCGAGGTTGACGAGCAGATCGGCCGCTTGATTGCCCGCCTCAAGGAAACCGGCGAATACGACCATACCCTCATCGTCTTCACCTCGGATCATGGAGAGATGCTGGGCGATCATTGGCTGTTCGGCAAGGAAGGGTATTTCAATCAGTCGTACCACATTCCCATGATCGTGCGCGATCCACGCCGAGAGGCCGATGCGGCACGCGGCAACGTGGTGGATGCGTTTACCGAGTCCGTCGACGTCATGCCGACAATCCTAGACTGGTTGGGGCNGGACGTACCGGTACAGTGCGATGGGCAATCTCTGCTGCCGTTTTTGCGCGGCACCCAGCCCGAGGGATGGCGCCGCGAGGTGCATTGGGAATTCGATTTCCGCGACCTACCCGATCAGGCGCCGGAGACGACGCTGGGCCTGACCAGCGATCAATGCAACCTGTGCGTCATTCGCGACGAGCGCTACAAGTACGTGCACTTCCCGGCGTCGCCGCCACTGTTCTTCGACTTGCGGCAAGACCCGATGGAGTTCACTAATCTCGCCGCCGACCCGGCACACCAAGGCCTGGTGCTTCAGTATGCGCAGAAGATGCTGAGCTGGCGCATGGCGCACGCCGACCGAACGCTGGCCAGCACGTTCCTAACCCCGAACGGTATCGTCAAGCGCCACGGTCCGCGGTACTAACAGGCTGCTGAAAAACAATAATTTGGAGCCCTGGGCCATTCTTCGAGACACGCCCCTTCGGGTCGTTCCTCAGAATGAGGTTTGTTTGTTTTCAACGCAACAACCTCATGCTGAGGAGGCGCGAAGCGCCGTCTCGAAGCAGCTTACGGCCAGATCGGGGATTTTTCAGCAGCCTGATGAAACGCAGGCTCATATCCGGTCCGAGGATTAGGCGTCCGCCCCCTCCACAATCACAAAGTCCGCATCGGCGTTGGCGACACGGATAGCCTTTGCCGCCTGATACTCGGGGCTGCGGTAGCACGCAACCGCAGTCGCAAAATCCTCAAACTCGACCACCACATTGCGCTCGCGGGAGGTTCCCTCCATCTCCTCATACCGGCCGCCACGGACAACGAAGCGGGCTCCGAATTTTTCAAACGCAGGGCGTGCCGCCGTCAGATAGTCCGGATACCGTTCCGGGTTTTTAACCGAGACTCGAACGATCCAATAAGCCTTTGCCATCATATGTCTCCTCGAAATTAGACGCTATTTGCGCGACGCGGATCATGCGGCGGCGCGGCGCCTTTCGCCTCGGCTCGATGGAAAACACTGCTGCGGGGCGGCTCCTCGCGCCGCTAGCGGTATACAACCGGCGCTATCCTCAGGTCAAACTGGAGCTTTGCGGGGAACTTGGCGCAGCACTAGTGGCTGCCCACATCGCAAGCAGCTGGAGGATCGATTTCGTTTCCTGACCCCCGATCAGTCATACGGGCCATTGCGGCGATTTGTCTGGTTCGGAATCAGTAAGCCGACGTTGGGAGACGAAGAGAGTAACAGATGGGTGTAGCTACATGCTGTTTCAGGCCGCTTTCGGCAAAACAACACGGTTGGGGGGAAATTCAACAAAGACAGTGGTTCCCTTGCCGACCTCACTCTCAATGCGGATTGCAGCTCCATGGAGGGCAACCAACGAGGCGGTCAAAGGCAACCCCACGCCAACGCCACTGTCCGACGCGGTCAGCGGTCCCACGACTTGATGGAAGGGTTCCATTATTAGGGGCATTTGTTCCTTGGGAATTCCAACGCCGGTATCCGAGACGGTCAGCCGAAGCGTTCCCTTGGAGTCGTGGGCCACCTCCACGACAACGCGACCTTCGCTCGGCGTAAATTTGATGGCATTGGAGAGAAGTTTCAGCAGGATCTGCTTTAGCGCGCGCTCGTCCGCGTACACAGTCGGCAGATTGGGCGCAATTTTGACGTCAAACGTTATTCCCTTGTTAGCGGCCCGTGGCGCCATCAGCCGACAGACTGACTCGATCACTTCCGGCAATGCGATCTCAGTCTCCCGAAGAACATACTTCCCAGCCTCGACTTTGGACAGCTCGAGGACGTCGTTGATGATGTCGAGAAGGTGCCGGCCACTGTCGTGGATGTCGGCGTTGTACTCAGCATAACGCTCGTTGCCCAGCGGACCAAACACTTCGTTCCGCATCATCTCTGAAAACCCGATGATCGCGTTCATCGGTGTCCGTAATTCGTGGCTCATGTTGGCCAGAAACTCAGTCTTGGTAAGGTCGGCCGACTGCGCCCGTTGCATCGCACGCCACAGGTCCATTTGGCCGCGGCGCAGGCTATTCAGAACGTACCAGCTCAGTAACCCAAGGCATATGATGACAACCAGCAACCCGGGTAGGACGCCGTACAGCACATGGCGACTGGGTAGGTCGATCCGCCACGTCAAGGTACCGAACTGCTGGCCGTCGGGGGCATCGAGTGGCTGCGTCAGCCCTTCGGGTAGATCTATATCGGCAATGTAGCTGAGGTTCTTGAGACGAAAATCTTGAGCGAGGGTTTGCAACAATTCGTCGTCGAGCGGGCGCATGAAGACAGCGACATGGGCGTTGGCTGGTGTGATCGCGGCCTTCGCCAGCAAGTCTTCGGTATGTGGATGGATGACCCGGACCGCCACGAAGTACAACTGATCAGCCATTTTGACGAAACCGCCCGCTGCCAGGAACTCGCCGTCGACCGTGCGGCGTGCCTCTTGGATTAGCTTGCTAAAACCGCCTTCCACGTGGGCGTCGATGTTCAGTGCCCGCGCATCCTCGGCATTCACCGAGTCGTGCATGTGACGCAGCGGTCGGTTGTCCGGCCCGATAACGAAGCTGGTGGTGATGCCGAAGGTATCCCGGAGATAGGGACCGGCGCCAAAGTTCTCATCGAACCAGTCGGGATCGAAGGTCTCGACCGTTTTCTGGTAGGCCTCGTCCCAGTAGGTGTAATCGGTCAGGACCTTTTCCAAGTTGCCCAGCTGCACGCTCAGCGCGGTGCTGGCGAGATGGCGAGAGCTGTCGATTGCGATCTTGTCCTGGCTCTTCGCCGACCAGAACAGTAACGCCAATGTCAGCGCCAGACTGAACACCAGCAACCCGGCCAGCAGGCGGATCTGTGTCGTCAGCCCATAGGACCACGCGGTTTCGGCTCGTCCACGGTGCGCAGGCTTGATGGCGTCGTTGCCGACACCCACTAATGTAACCGCTGCGTTTTCCATCTCGATCCTCGTGTGGCATGCGCGGTCTGTTCCATCCAATAAGTTGAATAGAATGTTTCAATTTTCCCTTAAAAAGTCGTCTGCATGGCCGCCTCGGGGACAACCCCGGCCATTACCGCTGTCAGCGCGCCGGGCCCGCTCTTACGCCAACAGCGGACATGGGCCATACCACTCAAGCCTGGAGCCTGACTGCAGAACCTAGACCACCAGGGCGGCCAGAATACCAATTCCAAAGGCCGCGATGACGATGCCCGAAATTCGGTTGATCCAGGTCATGGCGCTCGGACCCATGCGCCGGCGGAGCAGCGAGACACTGCCGCAGAGCACGAGCCACCACAGGGTGGACCCCCCGAAAACACCTGAGACCAAGCTAATCGCGGCCGTGTAATCGCCGGCGCTGCCGACAAGCCCGAGGCCGGCAAAAATCGCGACGAAGGTAAGGATGGTCGTCGGGTTGGTCATGGTCAGAAAAAAGCAGGAGACGAAGGCGCCGGCGAATTGCGATCCGATTTTGCCGGCAGGCTCGACCGATGGCGCCGGGTCTTTGAAGAGAATCCGCATACCGAGAGCCAGCAGGAACGCGCCTCCGACCAAGCGCAGCGTCATCTCCAGATCGAGCAGCACCGCAGCGACGGCGGAAATGCCGAATGCCGCGATTGCGCCATAGGCGGCATCGGCGGTGGCAATACCCAGGCCGGATACAAGGCCGACAAGCAACCCATCCCGCAACGTGCGGCGGATGCACAGGATGCTCATCGGCCCGACCGGCGCGGCCAACGCCAAGCCTATGCCCAACCCTTTGAGAAGGAACGGTACAGTGCTCACGACGGAGGTCCCAGTTTCAGTCATTCACGCTCGGCGCCGATAGCACGGGCCGCCACAATGGTAAACCGTTCATTAACTATCCGTGCGTCAAAATAACGGCAAGCGGGTCCTGCCCGTCCAAGTACGTGAGGCGGAATGGCAAAATCACCGATCGGCCAGGTTGAGAGTCCCGAGGATAGGCGCAGATCCGAGCGCCGAGAGGTCGTGGATCGCCGCCCGATCACCGCGATGGCCGGGGGCAAGGTCTATACCTGCTTCATCGAGGATATCTCGCCGCACGGGATACGGCTGAGCTTCGAGGGGGACATGCCGAGCGGCAATGTCATCGCCCTTGACCATCCCGTTGCCGGGACATTGTGCGGGGTCTGCGCCTGGCGGGACGAGGCCAATATGGGCGTCGAACTACAGTTTCCGGATGGCGAGTTGGAGCGGATCCTGCG
>JGI24023J19991_10003372_pt1 | contig 11274 bp, 11 predicted proteins | sample Cruoilmetagenom1_FD_19991 | JGI IMG/M metagenome (IMG submission 19991)
TCCCTGACGTAGGCCAGGGCATGACTGGACTCCAGCGCCGGCATGATTCCTTCGACGCGCGTCAGCTCGTGGAACGCCGCCAACGCCTGCTGATCATCGACCGCCACGTAGCTGGCGCGCCCGCTATCTTTCAGCCAGGCGTGCTCGGGACCCACACCCGGATAGTCAAGACCGGCCGACACCGAGTGGGTTTCGATGATCTGACCATCACTGGCTTCCATCAAATAGGTACGATTGCCGTGCAGCACACCGGGCTGACCCGCGCACAACGGCGCGGCATGGTGGCCGCTGGCCAGACCTTCGCCTGCCGCTTCCACACCGTAAAGCGCCACCTCGGCGTCATCGATAAACGGGTAAAACAGGCCTATGGCATTGGAGCCGCCACCCACGCAGGCAACCAGCGCATTCGGCAGCCTGCCCTCCCGCGAAAGGATCTGCTCGCGCGTCTCGCGACCGATCACGGCCTGGAAGTCCCGCACCATGGCGGGATAGGGGTGGGGGCCGGCGACAGTGCCTATAATATAGAAGGTGTTGTCCACATTGGTGACCCAATCGCGCATCGCCTCGTTGAGCGCGTCTTTGAGCGTACGCGAGCCGGACGTGACCGGAATCACCTCAGCGCCCAGTAGTTTCATCCGGTAAACGTTGATGGCCTGACGCTGTATGTCTTCCGCACCCATGTAGACCACGCATTCAAGTCCCAGCCGGGCCGCAACCGTGGCCGCGGCGACCCCGTGCTGACCGGCACCGGTCTCGGCGATGATCCGGGTCTTGCCCATTCGCCGGGCGAGCAAGGCCTGACCGACCGTGTTGTTGATCTTATGCGCCCCGGTGTGGTTCAGATCTTCGCGCTTGAGATATACGCGTGCGCCACCGAGGCGTTCACTCCAGCGACGGGCAAGATAAAGTGGCGAGGGCCGGCCGACATAATCGCGCAGATCCAGCTGCAGCTCCGACTCGAAGTCCGGATCGTTGCGGTAGCGTTCATAGGCCTGACGCAGCTCGGCGAGCGGCTGCATCAGCGTCTCCGCGACAAAGATGCCACCGTAGCGGCCAAAATGCCCGCGTTCGTCGGGCAGCGCGTAGGGGCTCATGAGCTCTTGTTTACCTCATCGATGAATGCGGCGACCTTGGCCGCATCCTTTATACCTTTGTCTTGCTCGACACCGCTGCTGACGTCCACCGCATAGGGATGGACCGCCGCAATCGCCGCCGTTACGTTGGCCGCCGTCAGGCCCCCGGCCAGAATCACCGGCTTGCCCAAATCCTGGGGGACCTGCGCCCAGTCAAAGGTCTGACCGCTGCCGCCGGATTGTTGCGGCACATAACTGTCCAGCAACAGGCCTGACGCCCGGGCGTGGGTTTTCGCCGCCGCACGCACATCCACACCCGGCCGCATGCGCACCGCCTTCACATAAGGCCAAGCAAACGACCCGCAGAACTCGGCGCTCTCCTCGCCGTGGAACTGCAACAGATCGAGACCCGCGCGCTTTAAGGCCTCCCTCACCTGCTCGGCCACCGCGTCGACGAACAGTCCAACCTTGGTCACGAACGGAGGCAACGCATCGGCGATCGCGCGTGCCTGGTCGATGCCGATATGGCGCGGGCTAGACCCACAGAAAACGAATCCTATCGCATCCGCACCGAGCCGGGCCGCCGCCAGGGCGTCCTCGGTCCGGGTGATGCCGCAAATCTTGACCCGGGTGCGCATAGCCGTCCACCTGCTTACGAGCGCGCAAGCTTACCAGAGCCCGCAATTCCTTGAAAGTCGGGGAATTTTATAGCGCTCAGGATACTCCACCGCGGCCAGATACAGCCCATGGGGCGGCGCCGTGATCCCGCCCTGGGTACGGTCACGGCGTGCCAACACCTCGCGCGCCCACTCCACGGCCCGCTCGCCCGCGCCGATGTCCATCAATACCCCGGCAATATTACGGATCATATGATGCAAAAACGCGTTGGCGCTGGCATCGACAATGACGAATTCCCCCTGCCGAATGACGCTCAGCCGCCGCAGTTCCCGCACCGGACTTTTGGCCTGACATTGCATCGCGCGGTAGGCGCTGAAGTCGTGGGTGCCGACCAGAAATGCTGCCGCCCGCTGCATGCGTTCGGCATCCAGCGGCCGGTACTCCCAGGTCACACCCCTGGCGAGATACGTCGGGCGCACTGGGCGATTGAGAATGATATACCGGTAATGGCGGCCGGTAGCAGAGAAGCGCGCATGAAAGGAGGGATCAACCTCATTTGCCCAAAGCAGGGCTACGTCCTTGGGCAGGTTACTGTTCGCACCCCGTACCCAGGAATAACTGGAACGCTCACGGCTGGTATCGAAATGGATCACCTGCTCACAGCCATGCACGCCGGTATCGGTCCGCCCGGCGGTAATCACCCGGATGGGCTCGTCGGCGACTCTGGCCAGGGCCTGCTCGACGACACCCTGGACAGTGCGGCTATCGGCTTGCAGCTGCCAGCCGCTGAAACCGCTGCCGTCATATTCTACGATGGCCGCGATACGCATGGTTCATTGACTATACTTTAATAAGGGACATCATGTTTGTGGTGTGTGGAAAACGTCGGGCATGAGCTCGTGTCAGAGGCCCAAGCCTCTATCTCGGATGCCTACGTGATCAAGAACAGCGCTGGCACGGCACACAATGGACATGAGACATTACAAGGCAACGTTGATCAATGACGCCGTCACGGGTGATAGGATAGCATTATTCGTGATCGGTAAGCAGTAAACCCGAAAAGGAATTCCCAGGCGTAATGGCGGATCGAGAACGCAGCACAACGCAAGCCCAGTACCACCTCCTCGTTGTCGACGACGACGACGGAATGCGCGATGTGCTGGAGATCGGTCTCAAGCGCAAGGGCTATGCCGCGGCCACGGCACAAAACGCCCATCAGGCCTTGGAGATGATTAGCCGCCGTGACTTCGACTTGATCCTGCTTGATATCAAATTGCCCGACATAAGCGGGCTTAAGTTACTCAAAAGGCTCCGGCGGACGCGCTCTATACTCGATACGCCCATCATCATGCTCTCAGGCATGGCCGAGACCGCGGAGGTGGTGGAGGCCCTGCAAAACGGCGCCAATGACTATGTGACCAAACCTTTCGATCTTCCCGCGGTGTTGGCCCGCATCGAGATGCAGCTCTCACTCAAACGCCATAAGGAATTCAACGATCGATTCCTGAAAATCGCCACTCACGACCTCAAAAAACCCGTACTGCTTATCCTGGACGCCACGCGCGTGATAAAAGACGAACAAGCGCCGGGCAGCACTATGTCGGACGATACCCACGAAACGCTGGATCTGATTATTAAGTCCGGCAAATACATGCAACGTATCATAGAAGACCTGCTGGAAATGCGTGCGATCAAAGACGGACATCTGCAGCTCTCGCGGGTATCTGCAGACCTGAATGCGATCGCGGAACAGGCCGTCGAGCGCAACCTCGATTACGCCAAAAGAATGGGGATTGCCTTACAACAACGGCTCGAAGCCGGGCTGCCGCGGATTTGGGGTGATGACTTCCGGCTGGCAGAAGTGCTGGATAATCTGGTCGGCAATGCCATCAAGTTCAGTCCCGAAGGTTCGCGGACAACAATATGCACCCGCAGTGAAGACAAATCCGTGGTGCTTGAGGTCATCGATTCCGGGCCGGGTCTGGCCGACACAGACATGGACCAGCTCTTTGCCGAATATGCGCAACTGAGCAACCGGCCAACCGGCCATGAAAAAAGCAGCGGAATAGGCCTGTCGATATGCAAGGAACTGATCGGGCTGCACGGCGGCGATATCGGGGCATGCAACAATTCCGAAGGTGGCTCAACGTTCTGGTTCCGACTGCCGCTGGCCGAGGACTGACGGGCGAGTCTGATGGGCGCTGACTATACCCGGATAAGCTGAATCAACAACGCTTGCGTGCGCTTACATAATGCACGAGATCCGGAAAAAAACACAAAAAATGATCTTCCAATTGGGCGTAATTGGCCCTCAGCTCCTCCACAGAATTGACAAGTCCGTTTTCCCTTTTTAGCCTTTTCGACATCCCGTTCAAGGCCGCACCAACGGCCCAAAGCTCCGCGTAGGAACCCAGCCAGTCATCGCCGGCCATATATGGGAGTATGTGTTGCAGCCGCCCCGGCAGGAATTCACGGTGCTGATTGAGTATGCCATAGATACGCCGGGTGAAGTCGGGCAGTGGTGTGACTGAGAACTCAGCCCAATGCCGGGCCAGGAAATGATCGTAGAAAAGATCCACCATGATTCCGGCATAGCGCCGCCGCTGCCTGCTCACAAGTCTTTTGCTGGCTAATACAACACTATGTGCATCGGTATAACTGTCGATTTTGCGATGCAGGACAATACCCTCTTTGATCGGGCTGGCAAACCGGTCATCAAGGGCGCCTTTCACAAAGTCCCCAAGCATTCCGCCAAGCACGGCTGCCGGTGTCTCATGCGATAAGAAGCAATGCGCCAAATAATTCATCCTGGATCGCCTCGGTGCTCTATGGAAGGAACCATTACCCCGCCATTTTACCAGGCATCCGCCCCTGATTCACGTCATCACTGATTAGGACTGCGTTGTTATTGTATGGCGGGGACGCGTATCGAGATGCGCAAAACAGTCGCCTGCGGCCGCTCCGGAAAAGACGATATCTGAACAAAAATTGCGGCCTCGCCTTTTGACTTTTGGCCCTTGAAATCAAACCGCACCGATGACGTTTGACCCCGGTGGATCTCAGACCACTCCCCAAGCACCGAGACCAAGGCCCGGAACTTCAACGCCAGCCCGGGCTGTGGGTAGATCTGAACCTGATTGACGAGGTGTGACCTGTCGCCTTTGTGAGGCTCCACGATACTAATATATGTCCCGCGATCGATCCGATGGATGCGCCCACCGGCCGGCGCCTTCGCACCGGCATCGAGGATACGCAGTACGTCGCCGACCTCCGCCCCGCCGCCGGCAAGCAGTTCGGCAATCACCACGGTCTTTTGCAGAACCTCGCTCTCAGGCCCATTATCGGCCGCTTCGGCAAACCGGGGTAAACCTGTGGAGGCGCCCCCGAGCATCAAACCAGCAAGCACGATAAGAATAGCTGTAAATGTTGTTTGCCTTGCCGTTGTATGCGTTTTCACAATTGATAATATCGAAAGATTGTTGGCCGGCGTGCGCGATAGCAATGTTTGATACAAAAAGCAGTACTGGTACCGGTATTTCGTGCAGCTTCAGCGTAAAACTGGTAAAATGACGATGCTTACTGCAGATGTCCTCCGCTGGATTGGTCCGGATGTTCCCGCCGTAGTAATTTTACACGTACACCCCGCCGTAGTCCGGCAATCTGCCGCCCGTGTCGATACTCTCCAGTCGTCCCACCTTGAAGTTCAGTATCTGCGAAAATTGCCCCCGTCCCGGCCTGTACGTCCACTGGTCTATCGGCCGGCAGGGTTTTACGTTGCTACCGTCTTCGACATGCCTGCCGCGTCATTGTCAGCATATACCTGGTCTTTGAGAAAAGGCTCGCCGCATTTTATCAGGACATCCGCCTTATAGTCCCCGAGCTGAATTCATTGGCCATTGCACCGCATTTCCGCCTGAACCCGAGCGGGGAGAATCAACAACAACGAAATAGCAAATAACAATCGAAAATTTTTCATGTTATCCTCCGGTCGGGTATCGTGTCGATCATCGCTATCAAAGATTCCTCACAGAAATAAGTCACACGCCGTATCCGCAACAAGACCAATTACGGTGGTCTTGAAAAATTTTAGTCTTACTTGTGACAGTCCTGCCCGCCTCAAAGCCGTCAGCTTAATAAGGTCCTCCGTGCTGCCAACGAGAATTCGAAATTCATCTTTTTTCAACCTGCCACCGGCAAGCAACTTGGTCCAGCGTCGCAGGTCTTCCTTGATTTCTTCCAGATATGCCTTGCCGTCCTGCTCGGCGGCATCGACAAAGTCCTTCCAATTGCTCCTTGCCAATACCTCCATCCGTACCTGCAGCGCCTCAAAAAACTTTTCGAAAGCAACCATGCGAAATCCCTTCTTTGACAAGTCGTCCTTCTGCCGTGCAATTATACCCGCATCGGGCACGATATTTTATCAGGCCCCGGATGCCATGAATAAACGGAACACGCCGCCCAGCGGCCGCTGACGATAGTGCTTGCCGTTGCAAGCAGCGCGTGAAAGGCCCAGCCGGCAAGGGCGCGGCGCGCCTCCTCGTCAGGGCGTCGAGACGTATCTTGGCTGCGGATCCTGGCTTGCCATCCGTGGCAGCGCATCGCGCTGTTGGTCAGTGACGAGCCCAAGCTCGGCAACGATGCCCAGATGATCCGATACCCGGTCGGCTAATACGCGGTATGAGAGAAATTCAAACTCAGGCGAGATCAATATCCAATCCAGCCTTTTTTTAAATCTTGGAAATGTGTGCAAACTCCCGTTTTGCGGCTGGTATGCCCTCAGCCCCAGTTCCCGGGCAATCAGCTTTAGCGTTGAATCGGTGCGCTGCCAGTCGGTATTGAAATCACCCATCACGATCACAGGGCGCTTCCGGTTTTGCAGCGTTGCGATCAACTCTTCGGCCTGCTGTTTTCTTGCCGATCGGCTCAAGGGATCAAGATGAACGGACACCACATCGACCGCGGCAAACGGGGGGGCCGGCCATGTCAGGGCGGAGACCAGGAAACCCTTTGGTGCCAGCGACAGGTTGGGATCGAATGTGACTGCCAGGGGGTCCCACAATTCCAGGTTGGACAATAACCCGGTTCCATACGACAGCTTGATTCCCCTCGCGTGTTCGCCCCGTACATGTCGCGCGAAGGATCTGTGCCGGGCCAGATATTCCACATGATTAAAGTTGCCGCTCCAGAATGACGGTCCGTCCGCTTCCTGCAGGGCAACGATATCCGGATTCTGCTGGCCGATAACACCGAGGACGGCATTGAGGTTGCTGACCGCGGTGCTGGAACGCTGAAACATCTGATGAAACCCTTTGCCGCGTGAGTGTCCCATATTCAGCGTCATGACTTTCAATGACGCCGGCGTTGCGGCAACGGCCACCGGGGCGGAAGTCCGTGATAGTGTCGAGGAGAAGATAGTGGGAATCGCCCGCAGATCGGACGTTGCACAGGCTGCCAGCAGGAGCGTGCCTGCCGTTAACGCACCGACAGACACGTACTTGCCGCAACGGCCTGGGATTCGCCAATGAATGTTCCTAGCTGGCATCGATCGCTATCCCTGCGTAGATGACTAACGTAAATCAGCGACGGACACGGAGGCGGTCCGCTTCGTGTTGTCCGCGATAATCGGCCAGCACGCCCCGTAACCACTCGCCGCTGGGTATCGCCTCTCCCTGTTCGGTAACGACCAAGTAGAGCTTACCGCTCAACAGGCTCTTACTCGCCGCCAGCTCGATAAAGTCATCGGCTGTCTTTATTTTGTCTTTGAAGTGCTGATATTTCGCTCGCATATGCTCCGCGGCCTCGGGAGACGTATATCTCTTCGAGTTTCTTATGAACGTCAATTCCGAGCGCGCCACATAATCCAAAAGATATTGAACCGTTTGCTCCAACGCGCGCGGTCCTTCGGCGGTACCGGCATGCACCGCCTGCGGCCCCAACGCAATTAAGGTAAACGTCAATATCGACGCGCCTGCAAATAGCAGCAGCTTCAATTCTCGATCCTCTGTATTAATTAAGGAACTTCTGAATAAGTCCGTCCCTGGACCCCAGGAAGCTCTGACTTAATCAGAGCGTCCTTAAATGGGTCCTGAACCAACGGTACCGGCGTGCTAGCCGCGCCCGGCAACCGCAATTCGGGATCCGACCGGTATTAGGGTATTAGTGAGAGTATAGACATGCTGCAACAAAAAAAAACAGCTGGACCCCGGTATCCCCACTGACCAAGCGGACAATGCCGGGCAAGCCCTTGTTTTCCAGCGATTTCTCCGGCAAACGGGTGCCGTGGCAGCCGTCAAGACGGAAAATGCCGCGAACCTGGCGCCGTTATCCGAGGTCTGTTCAAAGGCTTGGGTATGGTTTTATGGATAACAATTAAGGTCAAACCGCGGGAAAGGACTCCTTTCACCCGGGACTGTTGTCCAGTATCGGCCTGTCAGGCTCTTACCGGATTTCCTACTTCCACGCAGCAACGTCCTCGTGTCAATGACGAGCGCACACCGCACCCTGGACTAGGAGACGGCTGGAACACCAAACAGGTAGGGATGCAGAAACAAAAAAATACCATAAACGAGAATCCCGGCGGCGATGCCAATGATATCTTTCTTCGGTGGATAGCGCGTTTGCGATCTGACAGCCCCGCGCCTGTTTGCCGACCACATGGCAAACAAGGAAAACGCACCCAAACCGCCAAAAAGCATCAGAGATGCCAGATCACCGTTTGCCAGAATATGGGTCGCCGCCCACAGGGTAATGCCCCAGAGCATGGGGTGGCGTGTGAATCGTTTAATATTCGTGGGCAGGTATGCCGCGGCCAACAGCACGAACGCCGCGGGCATGATCAGCGGCGCGACATCTTTGCCCCACACCGGCGGCTGCCATACCGGCACAAACTCCGCTTTATGCTTCCCCACGATAATAAGGACAAGCCCCACAAAGCCGATGATCGAGAATATACCCTTGTACGGGTTTTCACCCAGACGTTGCACAAGCCGCTGACGAAGCGCGGGGAAGCTTGGCACCAGATGAATGCCAACCAGGATGACAACACCGAGAGCGAGCAAACCCATGGGGCGTCCTCCCAATCACGATCGATGGGGCTTATTTCAAACGCGCATTGACCCTTAGGCACAAGCTGCCACAGTTCGCGACCGCTGTCCAGAGCACCGGTTATTTACCGTAAGAATGAATACCCTTGGCTTTTGCCGCCGCCCATTTTCGGTCTTTATTCGCATGGCAGCTCAGGCAAGCAAAATCCAGGGTCACGAAACCTTTGGCGTATGTGCGCTCTTTGCCATTTTCCTTTTCAACATAGAACATGGCGGCCTTCGCGTCGGTGCTTATTGCAAACAGATGTGTTCTGATGTCTCCCTCGTGTTTTCCCCTCGCAACGGCGGACTTCACGGCCCTTGGCATATGACAGTCCATGCACCGGACACCCACCTGCTCCATTGTGCTGCCTTGGTATGCCGATGCCTGCAGCGTATGGCAGGCCGAACACTCTGATTTGATGCTGAACTCGGAGCGTTTGTGTGGATTATGGCACGCGACACAGTCCAAGTCCTTATGCGAACCGGTGAGAAGCTCATTATATTGCTCGTGATGTCGGATGAATCCACCCTTCGCCGGTATCTTGTCTTTCGAGCCCCTGATGTGACATCGCCCACAAAGCGCCGATGATCTGTCGACCGTGATCTTTTTCTTGTCACCCTTGCGGACATGCTCGCCGCCTGGGCCGTGGCAGGCCTCGCACTGGATGCCCGGTTCCGCCCAGGTCCCTTTGATACCGGGCAAACCATCCTGCTGTCCGTTTTTCTTATACCCGGTCGTGTGACACGTACCACAGTCATAAGGCTTTTTCTCACCCTTATGATAGAACGACCAGGTCCCGGTCTCCAGATTGTATTGCGTCTTCAACTCACTGCCGTCTTTTGCCGCGGTGATGATATACCCTTGCCTATCCATATAGCGAACCTTCTTGCGAACGCCGCCGATCACGTAGGAGATATCACCCCATGCATACCCCTGAGGCAGCGGAATCGGGCGCTTGCTCGCGTCCTCTGCCCGGCTGAGCTTATACGGATGACCAGAAACCCTGAAGTCGTTGTACTGCTCTGCGTGGCATCGCGCGCATACCTCGGTGCCCGCATATCCGGCGGCCCCGGCCTCGTCATCGACGGTTAATAGACCTAGCAAAAACAATGAAAGTATCGTTGATTGTTTCACGCCATGCATCCTCGCCAGCAACTCCATTCAGCTAACAAGCCGGCAAAGCCGTCATTGGTTTCCTGCTGAACATATCGTCTTATTCCGGCGAATGATCAAACCTGATTAGACGATCTCAGCGATAACCCATCTCTCTACGGCTATCCCAAGGGCACACGACCGCTGAGACACGACGATCAAGCTTGGGCCGCCATCTGGTTTTTCAACTCCATTTTCCCGGGGTCGCTTTGAGCCGTTCAAAATAATCCTGCGTCGCCTGTATAAGTTTGCTTTGTTCTTCATTGATCGGGCTCTCGATGCGGGCCACTCGCTGCATAAGCAAGACCAGCGACTCGAGTTGATCTGCCGTAAAACCAGGCCCGCTTCTCTCCAAAATCTTGTCCAGGTGATCAACCAGATAGACCTCATCCCGCATGAGATACGAGCTTGCCACCATCAGGTCCGAGGCCTCTTCGTGCGCAAGGTGAAATTCGTTCTCGAAGACCTTGAGCACTTCGCGCTTCTGCTCGGAACTTATCTCGCCTTCGCATTTGGCGATACCAAGCAACAGCAAGGCTGCCACGTCCATGGGCTTTCGCAGACTGTAGATTGGTTTGTCGGCATACTTCTTCTTCCACTGCGTTCGCCGGTACCACAAGAAGGGATTCAGGGAGTTCAGATCGACGCCGGCCCGCTGTAAGGCGACGAATGCCCAGATCAGGCCCGCGATTGCCGTAATGACCCCGATGACTATGTGCATGCAATGCTCCTGCGTAAGCTGTGTTTTGACAAGACACCAGAATGCGTCGGTCCAGGGCCGCGTCTGCCGCCATATGGCATGTTGCGGCTTGTTGCGTGATATTACTTAATTAGAGCACGGCGGAAAATCCCACGCTTATATTGGATTAGTAAAGCCTTGGTTTGCACGGCTTTCAAGTGGATTTTTGCTCGCAGGGCCAAAAACGAATTTATCCGCTTTTCAAACGGCCGGCCCGGATAGCCTGCCCTGTAATCCGGGGATGACACGGAGTATGAGCCAACGCAGAATGGGGCTCATTATTGTCGCCGCAAACGGGGGCGGCACATTGTCTTTGTCTATTTGTTAATCCGTAGAAAGAAAATGGGGGAGGAGACTTAAGTCTCCTCCCCCAGCCCAGTGTGCCCCCGGCCGCTACAGCGCAGCGGCCGGAAGCGATCGAGCACTAGTCCTAGTCGTGCTCCTCGTCATCCTCCTCCTAGTCTTCGTCGTCGTCCTTGTCCTTGACCTTGACCTTCTCGCACTCGGGACCAACGGTCTTGAAGACGCTCGAGGTGCCCTCGAACACAAAACCACCGGCGAGCGTACCCGTGCAGCTCAGTGTGGTATCGCCGCATTGGACACCCA
>JGI24023J19991_10003374_pt1 | contig 11263 bp, 10 predicted proteins | sample Cruoilmetagenom1_FD_19991 | JGI IMG/M metagenome (IMG submission 19991)
CTGAGCGAGCGAGTCATCTACCGCGAACTGTTCCTTTCCGGCCTGACTTTGTTGGATATGCGAGACAAGAAAACAGGACAGGATTTCACAATGTCGCACGTGGCAGCCCGACAGGAGCTGCTCAAGCTCCTCGCGGTTGTGCAACCACCGGCACGCAAGAAGAGTGCAAAAGGAAAGCCGGCACCCCGACAAGGAAGCCGCGCGGCGTTGTCCGCCTAGGAGGTTGGCCGAACCGCAAAAAGCCGGAACCCGCCAGCGTCCTCCGGCAGCGGAACCGGCGTTAGAAACGCCGGCGGCGCCCCATCGCTGAGCGCCTGATAGAGCGTACGGCCGCCGGTATCCGTTTCGTAGAACCAGGTTTCGGCGGAGCCCAGACAAATCGCCACAAGATCGACCCGGCCGTCCGCCAGCAACTGTCGCGAAACCGCGTAGTCCGTGGCGGTCATAATTCGATAACCCGCGGCAAATCCCGGCTGCGGCCGGTGGTTCGGGATCGAAAGGACCGAGTGCCGAGTCCGGTACAGAATTTCGGGTCCAAAGTCGATCAGCGCGAGGATAGTTTTTGACTCCCGCCCCAGACCGGACGGGTCGACCAGGGTGTTTGATAACACATTGATTGGGCAGTTTCTTTTCGCTGCCTCTGGCGTGTTTTTGTCGCCCACCGATGCCGTCACCATGGCGCTCGGCATAAACATCCAAGTTAACATCCCGGCAAACAAGAACGGCCGAATCACGCCCAAAACCCGCTCCGGGAACCGTACCGACAAGCGCACCGCAATCGCTGCCCCCAAATCGGCATAGGGCAAAACTAAAATTGTCTCCGCGTATGACGCCCAGCGCACCTGATAAAGCGTCAGCGGCACGAAGGCCACGGACGCGATTGCAACCAGAAGCCAAAGCCCGCGTGCAGCGCCTCGACACCGCCACAGGCGGTATGCGAGCCATGGCGCTGCAGGAACGGCAATACCCAGCCACAAGATCGCATCACCCGCGGCCTTAGCCCACTGATCGCTTCGCAAGGCCGCAACATTGATCAGTGGCTGAATCTCCGAGATGTTGGCAAAATGCTTGCGCAGATACAATTCTCCGCCCGTTCCCATTGGGTTGGCAAAAACCTGTGGGAACTGCGACCAGAGCAAGAGCAGCGATACAGCCATTGCGCTGCCGGCCCAAATCGCTAACCGCATCGGTCCCACACCAAGCCAACCGCGTTTCTCGGCCGCGCGCAACACCCACCACGACAAGGCGTTCAGTGCAATCATGGCCAGGTGCAGACTCGAGACCTTGTCGATTTCCACCACCGACAAACCCATCGGCCCACGCTCTGCCAACAGGGCCAAACCCAGGCCGGCACACAAGGCAGCAGAATAGGAAACGAGGGCGCGCAGCATTCGCCGGTCACCAAGCACCCAGCACAAAGCGAAAGTGGCAACAATGGTGACCACCGCGACGAGAGACTCGATGCTAATCCAGATTGTCAGCGCCCCAATCAGCCCGGCCGCCGTAGCGGCCATCTTGCGCTCGGGGTTAGCTAGAACACGCAGCGCAAAACCCAGCGACAATACGAACAGGAGTATAAGGAGACCATGATGGTCCGGGCGACCGACCATGAAGCGCGCCAGGTCGTAGGGTTGCGCAACGAAAAAGAATGCCACAAGCGGCAACCACGGCCGCGGCAGGAGCGGCGCCGCGGCCCAGACGGCAGCGCAGAGTGAGACGACCAGCAGCACCGGGCTGACGAGTACCCCCCACCAGAACAGCGCCACCTGAAAGCCCAGAAACGGGCTCGCCAGCCCGGCCCCGGCAAGAAGCAGAATATCCATCGGCCGGGTCCAGTGTAGCGCCAGACCATTCGGCGGGTCGATCCGGGGAATCACGGCATCGAACCAAGCGCCCGATTGCCACAAGTATTCGACCCGGACCAGGCGCATGTAGTCATCGGTGTCGATAAGATTGCCATCAAGAACGGGTGCGATTCCGCGTGCGACGAGGCCGGCTTGAACGGTCAAGGCAAACAGGCTGGCTATGACTATGGCCGGAGCGATACCGGCTTCCACCGACAGCCGTTGCCGGACGGCCCGAGGCCAGCTCGGTGGAGCAAGATCATGGGATGGCGGCAATGTGAGGCCCTCACGGGTGCATGAAGCGGGCCGGGCCCGGGTGGGCTCACTGTGCCGAATTTAGACTAATGCTTTCTTATGAACCGCTTCCAATTGCCAACGCCGGCGTGGAGCAAATAGGGCGCACGGCGGAATACAATCCGTTTGCGCCATGCGGAACCCGGGGCGCTACCTGTAAAATTCATCGAAAATGGCTCGCGCACAACAAGTTCGGTGTGAAATTAAGTAAAATCAAATAAATCTAATTTTATACTATTTTGTTATTGTCTGAAAATACTAGATAATACGTAATTCTCATGTCTACAGGCTGAAATAACACATTGTTTCACACTTCGTTAACCCGTCTAGTCTAAATACTTATGCCTGATGATGCGCTTTACAAGGAGATCGCACCATGCTGAAGCATGTGACCAACTTCTACCGTGACGAAGACGGCGCGACCGCCATCGAGTACGGCCTGATCGCCGCGCTCGTGTCGGTGGCCGCGATCGGAGCACTGACCGCCATGGGCAACTCGTTGAACGCAATGTTTACCGCGGTTTCCACGGCGTTGGACACTGCCGTCGCGACTCCGCCTGCTCCGACTCCGTAATCAACGTCAGTGGCGTAAGACTCAAGGAGACGGCTCCGCTCAAAGGAGCCGCCGAAAATTCACGAACAATTGGGGCCGGGGGGCATAGCATCCCCGGCCTCGATTTTTCGTGCCGGTGCGAGAAATAAAATGCCTGCGTCGACGGTTATTGCCGATTTCGAGGTCATTTGCTTTGCCGCGCTGGTCTTTTCGGCGGCGGTAAGCGACGTTTTGACCTATCGGATTCCGAATCGCCTTTCGCTAGCGGTGACCCTGCTCTACCCGGCCTATGTATTCGCGGCACCAGTGCCCGTGGATTGGCTGTCGGCAATCGGTCTGGCCGGCGCCGCGCTGGCCCTCGGTTTCTTCCTGTTTTCCATTCGGGTCTGCGGCGCCGGAGACGCCAAGCTGTTCGCGGCGGTAGCCCTGTGGGGTGGCCCACAGCTCTTTCTCCCATTTACCCTTATCATGACGCTGGCCGGCGGTGTGATTGCGATCTTCATTTGGCTCCAGCACCGTTTTGCTCGCGCAGCTTCCCCAATCATGGTCTTTCAAACCGCCCCTGACCCGATGATCGGTAAACAACAGATGCCTTATGGGGCGGCCATCGGGGTAGCCGCTCTTTACGTAGCATTTACACTACTTCGGATAAGCTAAAGCCATGTCAGTGCGGAATATTCTTCTTTTGGTGGCGGCCCTGCTCATTACCGTGGGCACGGGATTGCTTGCGCGCAGTTGGCTAAACAGCCAACGCGTTGAAACGGCTGCGCCCGCGCCAACTCCGGTTCGGGTCAGCGCCTATGTCTTGGTGGCCGAAATCGACGTTCCGGCCGGGACGTTCCTTAAGAAAGAGCACATACGCTGGCAAGCATGGCCGGATGAGGCCATGCCCGAGACCTACATCGTCAGGCAGGATGGCGAAGGCGAGGAGATTGCGGACCAGGAGGTTCTCGGTGCCGTCGTCCGCCGTGGAATCACCGCCGGTGAGCCAATCGCCCGTGGTCGGATTATCAAGTCGGGGGATCGCGGTTTTCTAGCCGCTGTCATAAGGCCAGGTTTTCGCGCTATGGCGGTCCGCATTGACGCGACCTCGAGCATCGCCGGCCTTGGCCTCCCCGGCGACCGGGTTGACGTCATTCTGACCCATGAAATCAAGCGGGGGAAAACCATCCGGCGTGCCAGCGAGACAGTGCTCGGCAACGTTCGAATTCTGGCGATCGACCAGTCAGTTAACGACCAAGGCGGTGAGGTAAGGGTCGGCAAGAACGCGACGTTAGAGCTGACACCGAAGCAGACCGAGATGCTGACAATCGTTAGCGACATGGGAAAACTGTCGCTGGTGCTCCGCAGCCTCGCCAAGGATGAAGAAGAACTCGAACGCCTCGCCAACTCTGACGAACCACTGGCCGAAACGGACCCGGAACGAGGCCAAACCTATACATGGGATTCAGAGGTCAGTCGTTTGATCTGGCAGCCATCGAACGCCAATAAGGACATTGTCCAGGTCAATCGCGGCAACGAAAGCAAAGAGCTTCGCTTCAATAAGAGGCAATGATGTTCGCCCAACGTTTCAATCTGATCGCCGTTGTCGCGCTCGCCCTGGCCGTCCTTTTCCCGGCGCCGGCGCCGGCCCAGACATCCGCGGCACCGCTCGGCGGACGGCTGACGGTCGAGATGAACGAAGGCCGCTTGGTGCGCCTGGCGTCACCGGCCGTGTCCGTCTTTATTGCCAATCCGAAAGTTGCCGATGTGAACGTTAAGTCGGCGCGCATGGTGTATGTCTTCGGCATCGTTCCCGGTCAGACCACGCTCTTCGCCGTCGATCGAAACGAGAATGTCGTCGCCAACGTGCAGATTGTCGTCGAGCACAACATCGGGCGACTGCAAGAAAGCATCGATCGTCTGCTGCCGGCCGGCGACGTCGAGGCATCGTCTGTCACCGGCGGTATCGTGCTTAGCGGCANCGTGGCGACCGCAACCGATTCTGAGAATGCTCGCCGCCTAGCCAGTCGGTTTATTGCCAAAGGCGAGGAGATCATCAACCGTCTGCAGGTCACCGAGCCAAATCAGATCAACCTGCGAGTCCGTATTGCCGAGGTATCTCGCAATATTCTCAATCGCTTTGGCTTCAACTGGGACGTTCTCTATTCACAGAGCAACTTCCTGTTCGGCCTAACCACATTCAACCCGACCTTGGAGTCGAGCACGCTGCTTGGGCCGACCTTCGACAACGGTACGTTCAACGTTAACGCTGTCATCGATACACTCGCCGACGACGGTCTGATTACGGTACTGGCCGAACCGAATCTAACCGCCCTTTCTGGCGAGACCGCGAGTTTTCTGGCAGGCGGCGAATTTCCGATCCCGGTCGCCCAAGATGAAGACACGATCACGATCGCCTTTAAGGAGTTCGGAGTTAGTCTGGCCTTCACGCCGACACTGATCGGTGAGAGTCGCATTAGCCTCAAGGTCAAGCCTGAGGTCAGCCAGCTTACCAGCGCCGGCGCCGTAACCATCGGCAGTGTCCAGGTGCCTGGTCTGTCGACGCGGCGGGCCGAGACAACGGTCGAGCTTGCCTCGGGACAGAGCTTCGCCATCGCCGGCTTGCTATCGGACAACTCGCAGGAGTTGATTAAGAAGACCCCCGGAATTGGCGACCTTCCGATTCTCGGCGCCCTGTTCAAGAGTGAGCGCTTCGAGCGCAACGAGACCGAACTGGTTATTATCGTCACGCCCTATCTCGTGAACCCGGTGTCCGACAACAGCCTGGAACTGCCGACCGACCCCTATCGCAAAGCACCGGTGACGCGACAGCCTAGAAATTCGGTTGCTCAGACGCGCACAATTCCGCTTTCCGGCGCCGAGGCCGCAAATAGTGGCGCCGGCGGCACCGGATATCTGCTGGACTAAGGAGGGCAGGATGCCGGAAGCCAAAAAAACTCTCCGCTCCGCCAGGTTGGCTGCATTGCTGCCCATGCTGGCACTTGCTGGTTGTCACATCGAGCTAGCCCAGGACAACCCGATCGAGGTCGTCACAAGCCACTCCTTCGATTCCGCGAATTGGCAGCAGGGTTCCGCGGCAATTGAGACACAGGTCGAGCCGATCACTCTGGTCCACGTGCTGACCTTTAAGCCTGGTGATGCCAGCCTGAGCGACATTGAGCTCAGCAACCTGCAAAAGTTCTTGCAGAGTAGTGGCGGACAAGACGGTGCCCGCATCGAGGTCGACGGCCCTCGCCTATCGGGCGGATACTTCGACGCATTGACCCAAGCCCGGATTGAAGAAATTCGTGCCGAGCTATCCGGCCTTGGGTTGCGTAGCCAGATTCCCGTAACACCGGCGGCGCTGCTGGCCAGGCCACCCGAAGGGATCGCTGTGACGGTGACGCGCGCGATGGTCATCCCGCCGGATTGCTCTGTCCCACAGCCGGAATTCGCTACCCGGCCGGACTATGCTTGGAGCTGCGCGAACGCTGCCAATCTCGGCCGTATGGTCGTTGATCCGGTTGATCTTGTGCAGGGCCAGACGCCCAGCCCTGCGGACGGCGAAGCGGCCGCCAAGTCCATCGAGATTTACCGCAAGCGCGAAGTCGAGGATCCCACTGCCGAAAAGACATCAGATCAATGAGCGCAGTCGAAAAATCGTTGGAAGCAGAACTGCCGGGGTCAGAAACGGCGGAGTGTGTCGCCTTCGTCAGCGACAACCAGACGCATGGTGTCATTGCTTCTGTCGCCAGCCAGTTCTTCGATTCCCCAATGGTGCGGGACGGCGGCACGCAGCAGGCTCTGGAGTACCTGGCCGACACCGCGCCGCCAAAGGTCCTGATCGTCGATATCGGTGAAGCCTCGGCGCCCTTGACCGCGATGTTGTCACTAACGGCGGCATTCTCGGAAGACACGCGCCTGATCGGCATCGGCACCATCAATGACATAAACTTGTACCGCGAGATGGTTGGTGCCGGAATCACCGACTATCTGGTCAAGCCAGTGACGGAGAAGGCTCTGGCGGCAGCTCTATGTCGCACCGAGGAACCGGTTGGTGGGCCCACAAGCGAGCAACACCCGACAAAAAAGGCAAACCGGATCGCCGTTGTCGGCTCCCGCGGCGGCGTTGGGGCGAGCTCTATTGCCGTCAATTTGGCTTGGATCCTGAGCCAGGAGCGAAAGTTAAGCACCGCTCTGATCGATCTTGACCTTGAGTTCGGTACAGTGGCCCTTTCTTTGGATCTGGAGCCGACCCGAGGGTTGCGCGAAGCCTTGGAGAGCCCCGCGCGCATCGACAGTTTGTTCATCGAAAGCGCCACTGCCCGGCTGTCGGAGAAGCTCGCGGTCATGGCGACCGAGGAGACTCTCGCTCAGGAAATCGCCTTCAACCCAGGCGCCGTTGACGTACTTCTCGAAGCCGTGGGGCGCGCCAGCGATCAAATCATTATCGATATGCCACGCTCGGCCTTTGCCGTGCGGCAGCGTGTATTCGAAGCCGCGTCCAGGGTCGTTCTGGTTACGGAACTTAGCTTGCCCGGCCTGCGTGACTCCATGCGTTTGCTCACCGGTATCGAGGAAGTCTCGGTCGGCAAGCCGGTGACCGTCATTGCCAATCGCACCGGCGGCGCACAGCAAGCCATGCAGCCCAAGGATTTTCAAAAAGCCCTCGGCCACAAGATCGATTTTGTGGTCCCTGAGGACCGCAAATCGTTTATCGAGGCGGCCAACAATGGCAAACCCCTCGTAAGCAGCAACCAGCGCAGCAGCGCAACCAAAGCGCTGCGCAAGATTGCTGAAACACTTGTCCAGGGCCAATCGGGCGATGAGCAGAGCGTCAAGAAAAAGAAGACGTGGCGACTGCGGAAAAAGGGATAGTGCCACATGGACAGTGCAGCCGCCAGCACTGGGCCGGCCGCGAACAAGGACCGCGGAAGCGAGAACGCCAACCTGCGTGACAAAGGGGCGGTCCTTGCCCAGTATCTCGAACAGCTAAAGCCCAAAGTTCTCGCCGCCTTCGAGACCGATGACGTCTCGGTGCTGCCACGGCCGGAGCTGGCCGTGCGCATCGGCCACATCGTTACAACCGAGACCGACGAAGATTCGAACAATCTGAATCTACTCGACCGCCGCAATCTGGTGGCGGACCTGATCCGCTGGCTGCTTCACAGCAGCCCCAAGGCACCGCCCAAGACAGCACCGGCCGAGGCCCCTCCTCAACCCGCGGCAAAACCCGAACCGGAGTCCGCCGCGGAAGATATTCTGACGCCAAATCGTGACGCCAAGAAACCCGCCGAGACGCAGGTTTCCAAGACGGTGGAAACAACAAAGGCGCGCGTCGAGCCGCTGGTCATGGACCGACTGGACGTCTCCGCGGCGTCCCGTCTGCCACGTGCAGAGCTCGCCATCCAGCTTCGCGATATCGTCAACGAAGTCTTGGCCGAAGAAAAGATCCGGCTGAATGCCTCAGAACAGATGTCGCTTGTTGAGCTACTACTCGACGACATGCTTGGCCTTGGGCCACTCGAGCCTCTGCTGGCCGACGAGGCTCTCACCGACATAATGATCAATGGTCCGGCACAAGTTTATGTCGAGCGTCGTGGTAAACTTGAGCTGAGCAACGTCACATTCCGTGACAACGACCACGTCCTCAATATTGCCCGCCGTATCGTTTCAGTGATCGGCCGGCGCGTCGACGAGACCGTTCCGCTGGTCGACGCCCGCTTGCAGGACGGCAGTCGTGTCAACATCATCATTCCGCCCCTGGCAATCGACGGCCCATCGATCTCGATCCGTAAATTCGCCAAGAAATCGATCACGCTCGACGTGATGAAGCAGCAAAACAACATCTCCGAACAAATGGCAACGGTGTTGAAGATCGCGTCGCGCAGCCAGCTGAATATTCTAATTTCCGGCGGTACCGGCTCCGGTAAGACGACGCTGCTCAACGCTCTGTCACAAATGATCGACGAGCGCGAACGTATCGTCACTATCGAGGATGCCGCCGAACTTCAGCTGCAGCAGCCACATGTGGTGCGCCTGGAAACGCGGCCGCCAAATCTGGAGGGCACCGGCGAAATCACCATGCGAGACTTGGTGAAGAACTCGCTGCGTATGCGCCCCGATCGCATCATCCTCGGCGAGGTACGTGGCTCCGAGGCGGTTGACATGCTGCAAGCCATGAACACCGGCCATGATGGTTCACTGGGCACGGTTCATGCCAATCGTCCGCGCGAAGCGCTCACGCGTTTGGAGAACATGGTCGGTATGGCTGGTATCAACCTCCCGGCCAAGGCGGTCCGAACGCAGATCGCGGCGGCCCTGGATATGATCGTCCAGGTTTCGCGTATGCGCGACGGTATGCGCCGCGTGACCCATGTTACTGAAGTCATCGGCATGGAAGGCGACATCATCACGACGCAGGATTTGTTCACATACGAATTCGAGGGCGAAGGTCTGGACGGCTTGCTGAAAGGCCACTTCAGATCCACTGGACTGCGCCCACACTTCGCGACGAAGGCAGCCTATTTTGGTCTCGACCGCAGGCTGCTGGAGTGTATGTGATGGACTTCGCGGCCGCCTTCGGCATCGACGGGTCAGACCCCTCACTCTTACTCTATATGATCATGCCTCTGGGCCTGGTTATCCTGGCGTTCGGCTTATTCGGCGGCAGTGGCGCTCGCCGCACTTTTGCGCGCAGGATTGCCCGCATCAAGGTCAATCATGATCCGGCGCCTACTGTAACCGAGGCAATCACAGCTCGCCGGCAGACCAACGCCAGCGCCATCCCGGGCCTGGATGAATTGCTTAAACGGCTCATCCCGCGCCAAGACGTCTTACGTCTTCGTCTCGCGCGCGCGGGTATGAATATCGGTGTCGCGGTCTACGTACTTGCCAGCATTCTCGTCGCCTTCATGGCGTTTGTCGGAGCCCGCATGCTGGGCGAATTGCCGGTTGTTGTCTCTTTGCTTTTCGCCGTTTTCGCGGGTCTCGGTTTGCCGCACCTATTTGTTGGATTTCGCATCAAGAAGCGGCAAACAAAATTCATCGATTATTTTCCGGAAGCCATAGATTTGATGGTCCGGGGTATTAAGGCCGGACTGCCAATCGGCGAATCCATTCGGTCCGCGGCGGACGAAGTGCCGGACCCGGTTGGCGAAGAACTTAAGCGCGTTACCGATGGTGTCCGTATTGGCCGAAAAATGGATGAGGTCTTGTGGGAAACCTCACATCGCCTAAACGTGCAGGAATTTAAGTTCTTCACAATCGCCCTGTCGATCCAAAGTGAGACCGGCGGCAACTTGGCCGAAACACTGACCAACCTGTCAGACGTTTTGCGCGGTCGCCGCCAGCTAAAACGCAAGATAAAGGCGATGTCGTCGGAGGCAAAAGCCAGTTCCTATATCATCGGTTCTCTGCCTTTCATCATGACAGGTCTGATTTTTCTCGTTAACGCCGAATACATAACAGGATTGTTTATTGACCCGCGCGGCCAAGTTCTTGTTGGCATCGGCCTGACGATGATCGGCGCCGGGGTCGGGGTAATGTATCGCATGGTGAAGTTCGAGATATGAATTTCGAATCTTTCCTTCCAGCTGGAGTAGCGCCAGAGGATCTGCTGGTCCTCATGTCGGCGTTGTCCGCCGGTAGTGTCGCTTTGGCGGTCTGGGTTGCCTTGTTGCATAGCGATCCTGCCGCCAAGCGGGCAAAACTCATCGCTCACCAGCGCAACGAAATGCGCGCTGGTGTAGTCGGCCCGCGTCGGCGGCAGGAGCGCCTGCCGACGATTGGTATGATGCGCAAAGTCGTTGACCGGCTGAACCTGCTACGGTCCGATCAAGCAAACAAAATTTCGCTGAAGCTGATGCGCGCCGGGTGGCGATCGAAAGACGCGATCATCCGGTATCTGTTCAGCAAGCTTGCGCTTCCATTTGCCTTCGGGGGAATGACCGTACTCCTGCTCCATGGCTTGGATCTCTATAATCTGGACACAACGCAGAAACTGGCGGTTACGCTGGTGAGCGTCCTCGTTGGCGCCTATGCGCCTGACATGTACATCCGCAATGCGGCGAATAAACGCCGTGAGAAGATCCGCAAATCTCTGCCGGATGCGCTTGACCTCATGGTGATTTGCGCCGAGGCAGGCTTGAGCCTCGATGCCACCTTGATGCGGGTCTCTCAGGAGATGGAACAAGCCGCTCCCGAACTGGCCGACGAACTCAGCCTCACGGGCCTAGAGTTAGGGTTCCTGTCAGATCGCCGAAAAGCGATGCAAAATCTGGCATCGCGGGTCGATTTGTCAGCTGTACGCGGCGTCGCCAATACGCTGATGCAGGCAGAGCGCTACGGCACGCCATTGGCACAGTCGCTGCGAGTGATGGCCGGTGAGTCCAGGCAGGAGCGCGTAATGAAGGCGGAGGAAAAGGCGGCCCGTCTGCCGGCGTTGCTAACCGTGCCCATGATTATCTTTATTCTGCCGCCCCTATTTATCGTCCTCCTCGGCCGTGCAATCCTCAAAACCGTCGATGTATTCAGCAATCTCTTCTAGGCCAAGCCTCAGCATATCGGCGGGGCTACCCTTCGGTCTATC
>JGI24023J19991_10003376_pt1 | contig 11260 bp, 11 predicted proteins | sample Cruoilmetagenom1_FD_19991 | JGI IMG/M metagenome (IMG submission 19991)
CCAGCGTGTTATTGACCTGTCCATCCAGGTTATCAAGCGGCTCGATATTCCAGACCCCAGGATCATCGATGTTGGCAGCGCCACCGGTACAACCTTGCATGCCCTGCACCAGGTCGGTTTTACGAACCTCTATGGCGTAGACAGCTCAGCCGAGATGCTGGCAAGATCCTTTGACCAGGCGACATTGATTCAATCTGACAACTTCCCTGTCGAGCATGGCCCCTTCAATGTCGTGATCGCCAACTGGGTATTGCACTTTATTAAAGACCGAGAGCAATATCTTGAAACTATAAAGAAATCATTGAGCCAAAATGGCGCCTTGATACTGACAGAAAAGGTATCGGGCAGCAGTCTGGCCAATGAACTCTATTATGATTTCAAACGTAGCAATGGCATAACCGAAGAACAGATCGAAGAAAAGAAGCAACGTCTGGAAGGGGTGCTAACGACATATCCATTGAGCTGGTATTTTGAGAAACTGACTGCGCTCGGTTTCAAACAGATCGATGTAATCAATGCCAATACTGTGTTTGTTACCATCTTGGCAACCCAAGATTAAATGTCGACAAAGCTTTAACCATAAAAAATAAACTCTGTCCATATATGGACAGAATTTATTATAAAAAGACCCTGATTTTCTAGACTTTCTTGCGGCGAGCAATCCCAAGGCCGATTAAACTGAGACTTAACAGAGCCAGTGTGGTCGGTTCAGGGACATTTACAGGCCTGTCTGATACCGTGATAGAACCTGCTGCCACTTCTCCGTTATCTCCTACTTCACCTATATATAGATATAACCCCATCGTTGAGATTGCACTGGTAAGGTTAAAACTTAGCAGCCCATTGTCACCCATACTTAGAAACCCATCAGGTGTTAAGGTAGAAGATTCACCATCAAATAGTCCGAGAGTGGCGATGATATTATCAACGTTGCTACCCGATATATCAGTACCAAATAGTTTCGGATCTGTTGGTGATCTCTGCGTGCCTTCTGTAAACAGGGTGCCAGCTGGCGAATAGTCAAATACAGATATTCCAGTTAGTCCCGCTGCGCAAGTGGCATCCGCACATAACATGTCGGATAAAATGATGGCATCCAGATCAAAACCACTGAATTGGCCTGGCGAACCACCAAGGCCACTACTATTATCCTGAATGGTAATTGACAGTATGTCGGTAAGGGACAGGGATGACAGATCGGCACGATAAACAGCAGTCTCTGCAATGGAGCCTCCGGTCAATCCTGTTAGTTTATCAAATGATACTGGAACGGCATGAACTGATGCCCCCCATGTTACCCCCATTATAATGACTGTTAGTCTTACGATTTTCATAGCACGCTCCTTGTTAAAAATTTGTTTTATATGAAAGGAAATAACAGCAAACTTTATGCCAAACTACTATTGTTAATAAAAATCAAATGTTTATCATGTTTGTGTGATTTTAAAAAAAGAGTTTGTAAAAATTACTGACAGTGTATTTATCAGGCAGATTAAAATTAATATGTTAAAGCTCAACAATACGGTCAAAATGAAACAAATACGTATACATTTGAAGTATAAAAAGTATGTAAAATTTTTCGACAGGGTTTATGCTGACAGATAAGATTATTGTAGTTATATTGTTATTGTGTTATCGATTAGCTTGACCATCACAAGGCTGTAGCATCATTTTGCCTGCCAGTTAAGTCATCAAAGGTATTTACTGAGTTGACACCTCTATTTTAAAGATAACTGTTTCAATATTCCTTCACCAGAATGTCAATGACCTGGATCATTTAATCCCTATATTGTTATGCATTATTGAAAAATTTGACCAGTTTTTTCTATTGTTCAGGATTTATACTTCAGTTCTGATTAATATACTCTATCGTTTGATAAGACAGCCTTGGAGGCATGTAGGACATAAGGGTTACTGTATAACGGGTTTGATTAAGCTGACCATATCATGGCGGGGATTATTCACCTCACTACTGACCGGGTACATTTGCAAGGATGCAATTTCATTGGGTATCAACAGGCTGTTTAATTGTCCGGTGTCTTGATTGGCCGGGTCGAGCCAGATACCAAAATCGGCCTTGTCAATAATTAGTGGCATACGTTCATGGATGTCGGCGATCAGTTTATTCGCTACTGTGGTGATAATCGTAAATGAATTAATGGTCTGCTCCCCCTCCCAGTACTCCCACAGCCCGGCAAAGGCAAACAGGCTGTGGTCCTGCATACCAATATAGTAAGGCTGCTTGCCATGGGCCGTGGCATGCCATTCGTAAAAGCCTGTGGTCGGGATCAAACATCGGCGTTGTTGGTAGGCAAGGCGAAAGGCCGGTTTCTCGGTCAGTGTTTCGGCCTTGGCATTGATCATCTTGTACTTTGATGTGGTGGTCTTCGCCCAGTGCGGTATTAGACCCCAATGCATCAGCGTACAGGCCCGACCGTTATCAGGCATTTGCCAGACTACCGGGACATTACTGTTAGGGGGGATGTTCCAGGAGGCTTGAAAGGCAGGCGCGGGGTGATCCAGCTCGAAGTAATACTCGACGAGTTCGGGGTTGGTGTCGAGGATGAAGCGGCCAGACATGGGAAGTAGTTTATCTCATTTTTGTTATGTCTCACTGGTGAGATGTTGGATCTTAAGTTGCTAGTTGCACAAACCATCCGAAAACGGACTTGGATCAATCATCGCGCCAGCGGTTTAAAAATTAACCCTCACCGTCACTATTATGCGGTTCAACCAGTTTATAGTTATCCGATCGAACACCCCGCATCAGCAGATCAACATTGTCCTGAGGGATATTGAGGATCTGCAAAGCCAGTCCACCGAGGCGAAGACTGCTTTCGACGGCTTCGGGATAGGCGTGAGTCGCGCCGGCTTCCATCAATCGAGTTACCGCCGCCAGATCACGGGCGCGGGCAATGACCGGTATGGAAGGGAAGCTGTTGCGGATATGCGATACGGCACGTTCAGCCGTTGGTCCATGATCAATGGTGAGAATGACCAGCAAGGCATGTTCTGCATGTGCGGTATTGAGCAGATCCAGATCGCCGATATCACCATAGTAAACAGGAAAACCATCATTTTGTCCCTGTCTGACCAGTTTGGGATCGGTGTCGAAGGCGATAAATGGGACGCCACTGCTATGTAATAATACCGCCACGGCATGACCGACGCGGCCATAGCCACCGATGATGACTTTGCCGATCGGGATGTTGTCGATGGATTCCTCGAAACCTTTACCAGAGTCTTCATCCGGTTTTGTCATGTTTCGGGTTAACCAGTCGGCAAGATGCACCATGACCGGGGTAAGCAACATGCTGACCGAAATGATGCCGATGGCATGAATAAAGGTGGAATCGTCGATAACCTGCAAGGCCTTGGCCGAACCGAATAAAACAAAACCGAATTCTCCGCCCTGGGCGAGTAGTAGTGACACTTTGGTCGCAATTTTTCGTGAGTAGCCAAATGCCATCACCAGAAAAAACAGTATCAGTATCTTCAGGCTGATGATTACCGCAGTATGTTGTGCAAACAGGGTGATTTCTATTGCCAGGGAGCGGAAGTCAATTGACATGCCTACCGCGACAAAAAACAGACCCATGAGGATACCCTTGAAGGGTTCAATCGAGGCCTGGATCTGATGCCGGAAGCGGCAACTGGATAGTGATACCCCCATGATAAAGGCGCCCAATGCCATGGAGGCGCCGGCCAGGTGCATGGCCCAGGCGGAAAAAATGACTGCCAGGATCACGACCAGTAAAAAGCCTTCCTTGTTGCGTTGTTTGGCCAGCAGGTTGAGGGTAAAGGGGATGACAAATCGGCCAAAGGCACTTAACAACATAATGGCGCCAATAATAATGATGACCTGTTCCCAACGTGGCACGCTACTGGACATGGGGCCGGTAATAGACATAAGCGGCACAATGGCCAGCAGGGGTACGATGGCCATGTCTTGCATCAACAGAACTGAAAAGGCGGTGGTACCCTGCTTGCTGGCGATCTCTCCCCGTTCCTGCAAGAGTTGCAAGACAAAGGCCGTTGATGACAGGGCAAAGGTCATACCGATTAACAATGCAACTTCCCAGCGCTGTTGATAGACGAGAAAATAAACACCAATGGCCAGACCGGATAGCAGGATTTGCAGGGAACCCAGGCCCAGTACGTCACGCCGCATGGCCCACAGGCGGCTGGGCTTCATTTCGATACCTATCAAAAATAGCAGTAACACCACACCCAGCTCAGTGAAGCTTCGTACATCCTCGACATGTTCGGTCAGAATTGGTCCGGGTGAATATGGTCCAATAATAATACCGGCGACCAGCAGACCCAGTACTGAACCCAGGCGAAAATATCGAAACAGGATCACCGCAATGGATGTGGCGGTCAGGACCAGCAGGGCAGAAGTGATAAAGGAATCGAGATACATATTTATGATTATTGTGTTGTGAACTTAGTATAAATATTAGCATTAATTATATGAGAAATATTGATGATTTTATGGCAGTGAGTTGTTGTAACATGACATATAGCAACAGATGTGGAATTTTCGCCATAATGCGAATTTACGGTCGCTATTTCAGACGTCTGACATATCTGGAATGCCGACTAAATTTGGTAAATTAATCTCAACTATCGATATTAAGTATTTTAATATTAAATTATTAGTTTCAGGTGGCAATCGATTTATTTAAAGTTCAGATGGAGGTTGATCAGAAAAAGATTGTTAACTTTGGTAAATAGATATGCTGCAATATGTTTTATCGTCGATAATTAGATAATGTTAAATGTACTGATTATCGAAGATGACCCTGAGTATGCAAAGCTCTATGAGATTGCCTTGCAGGAACATTCCGGTGTCATGTTTGAATGGTATATGCTTGGCAATCAAGCCCTGAAAATGTTAAGCATCAGCCCCTCAGCCTATGATGCGGCGATTATCGATGTTCATCTTCCCGATATGCCTGGTTCAAGGGTTGCATTGGCGGCCAGAGCGTTACATGCAGACCTGCCTGTGTTGTTTATTACCGGTATTCACGATGAATACAATATTTCATTGCTCGAACAGCAAGGTGCGTATCTGGAAAAGCCATTCCGGTTAAGTGATTTTTACGACAAAATTCATGAACTTGTTATTTCTGCCAGGGAACATAAGATAAAACGCGAATCAAGAAGTGAAACCTGGCCGCCACGAAAAATGCTCGATGACGCGTCGAATAAATAGCCTGTTACGCTGCATTTTAATTTACTTGCCAATACGCCATAAACGCTCTGCATTTCCGTGCGCGACGGCATGTGCGATATTATCCGGCAATGCTTGTAAGGCATGTCGCCATATCTCAACCTGTTCCTTGTAGTCATTGCGCCAGTGTTCGGCCCAGACATTATCAAGGGCAAAAATGAATCGGTCAGGGTGCTTGATGATGAGCGATTTCCAGTCTGGTGACAATTCCTTTGCCTGGAACATATTAACCCAGGGTTGACGGGAGCGTTTTACGGCTAGTGGGTTACTATGTGCGGCAATAAAGTAAAGATTATTATGCCGATTGATAAGTTCTTCGACAGCTCTGGTATTGAGCTGACCCATGTGTATCAGACAAAAAGGCTGCTCAGGATTTTCAGACAGGAGGGTCTGCATTTTGTCGTAGAAATTTTGACGCATACTCCCATAAATGGCGGCAAACTCAATATGGATTACCAGAGGCCAGCCTTTCGTTCTCGTCGCATCCAGTACAGTTTTCACGCGCTCATCATCCGGATAGATAATAACCTCGGGTGCCAGTTCCCCTTTTTTGGCGTGATACAGAAGGACTTCAGACACGGCATTAAAGCGACCACTCTTTACCTGCTTTCTAATCTTTTTGTAAAACTTGCGGGTGTTTTTGACATAATGTTTACTCTTTACCCGTACGGAGGCAATAAGTCTGTCCGGGTTGGCCTCCGCCCAGTCTGCAACATCAAAAGCCCGACGGTGTCTTCTGGCAGATAAAATGGTTTTCCTGATACCCGCTGTATCCATTCTCTGGATGAGTTCAACCCGATCTATTTCTTCGTCAACCTGGCTATGGGCATCAATAAAATATAATTCGGCAGAAACTGCACCGGAGATATATGAAAATAGACCTGACAGCATAACGAGGATAAATGCAGAGGCATGCTTAATCTTCATGATATGAAGCCCTTAATCGGTAATTGCCGCAGTAAGAGGCTATCAAAGTCAGCGCTTATACGAAATGATAAAGATCATCTGCAACTGGTTAATTGCCTGAGATTAATTGTAACGTCATTCGTGCTGTACGCAGAACGATTTATTCTATGAATAGACTGGCGGTCCCTTCAGGAGTGGAAGGAAAGTAAAGATGAAGATATGTTGCTACAAGTCGATTGACCTGATAAACCGCTTCCCCCGGTATTTTTCCGCGCTGCCGAATACCCTGTGTTACGGGGTTAAGTGACGAGGTGAGTTCGGAGTGATGAAAGGTATGGGCCGTAAAATTATGACCATCGATGCGCAAGCGTTGAATGCCAAGGCCAACCAATCGGTTTGCCATGCAGGCCTCACCGTCCAGTAAACCAGCCATGTTTGCCTGCTGCCCTTGTTTGTCGGTGAGTGACTTGAGGAGATAAAGCATGCCACCGCATTCGGCAAGTATGGGTTTGCCTGCATTATGATGCTTACGAATGGCAGCGTGCATGGTCGTATTATCACTTAATTGTTGCAGGTGCAGTTCAGGATAACCACCGGGCAGCCACAGGCTTATCGACTTTGGGCAGGGTTTTGTCATACAGGGGGAGAAGAAAACACACTCTGCACCCATGGCCTGCAAAATATCGATATTTGCCGGGTAGATAAAGGCAAAGCAGGGGTCCTTCGCGATACCTATGCGAATACCTTTAAGTGGTTTTTCCGGAGCTGGGATGTCAATCGGCTTGAATGTAATCGGTTCTGGCAGTTCAGCCAGCGCTGTGTTGACAATATGTTGTGCGGCAGATTCAAGCCGTTGTTCAAGATCGCTGACTTCTTCCGCTTGTATGAGTCCAGGATGCCGATCCGGTAACTGGATGTTTTCATCCCGCATCAGACTGCCAAGCATGGTGATATCTTTTGTTAAGGATTCAGCCAGCATCTCTGCATGGCCGGTGCTGGCGACATAGTTAGCTACCACACCGGCAAAGGGTAAATCCATTTGGTAATGGTGCAGGCCATGGGCGATAGCGCCAAAGGTCTGGGCCATGGCGCGGGCATCGATTAAGGCCACCACGGGTATCCCAAAGGCTCGGGCAAGATCGGCGCCGGAGGGATTGCCATCAAATATACCCATAACGCCCTCTATCAGGATCAGGTCAGCCGATTTGGCAGCCTCATAGAGTAATTGTTTGCACGGTTGTTCACCAAGCATCCACAGATCAAGTTGATAAACGGGATGACCACAGGCCTGCTCCAGGATCATCGGGTCGAGAAAATCAGGCCTGGTTTTAAAGACACGTACCGTACGGCTCTGGTTTCAGTGATAACGTGCCAGTGCGGCGGTGAATGTGGTTTTTCCTTGCCCGGATGCGGGGGTGCTAATGAATAATGCAGGACATTGGATCATGTTGTTTCTTTGGCTCTAGTTTTGCCTGACCAGGAGTTGCTATAGATCAGATCTTCTAGATTTTGCCGCTTCGCCCAGTTTTCTTCTTCCAGCATGGGGCGGGGATAAAAGGCCTCGACATGACCCAGGCAGAGAATGGCGACAGGTTTGGCACCCGCAGGCATGTTTAATAATGTGGCAAGTTTTTCAGGATCAAACAGTGATACCCAACCCATACCCAGGCCTTCTGCCCGTGCGGCCAGCCAGAGATTTTGTATCGCACAGGCGACTGAAGCCAGATCCATTTCCGGCAAGGTGCGGCGGCCAAAGATGTGTTGTTCTCGCTTGTTCATCAAGGCGACAACCATCAGTTCACCACAATCGAGGATGCCCTCGACCTTGAGTTTCATAAACTCATCTTCGCGTTGTTTGAGGGCCTGTGCCGTATTGATACGTTCTTCTTCTACCAATTGATGGAGTTTATTACGCAGAGCCTTATCACTGATACGAATAAACCGCCAGGGCTGCATAAAGCCCACGCTGGGGCCATGGTGTGCTGCCAGTAAAAGTCGCTGCAAGGTTTCAGGATCAACCGGATCAGATTTGAAGTGACGCATATCGCGACGTTCCGCAATCGTGCGATAGACTGCGTCTATTTCATGATCACTAAAACGGTTGGGTGATTTGTTCACTACAATTCAATGCCCTTTTGCGCCTTGATGCCGACTTTAAAGGCATGTTTGATCTCTCGCATCTCGGTCACCGTGTCGGCGATTTCAATTAATTCAGGTCTGGCGGCACGGCCGGTGATGATGATGTGTTGCATGGCTGGCCGGTTTTGCAGGTCATGGATGACCTCATTGATATCAATGTACTTATATTTCAAGACGATATTCAATTCATCGAGCAGGATAAGATCGTAGGCGGGATCATTCAGCATGGTTTTGACTTTTTGCCAGGCCACATTGGCAGCCTCGATATCACGTTGCCGGTCCTGAGTCTCCCAGGTGAAACCTTCTCCCATGACGTGATAACCCACTTCCGGAAAGCGCCGAAAGAAGCTTTCCTCACCGGTGCTCATCGCTCCTTTGATAAACTGCACTATGCCGACCTTCATGCCATGACCGAGGGCACGAGCCAGCATGCCAAAACCGGAACTGCTCTTTCCCTTGCCGTTACCGGTATTGATAACGATCACACCTTGCTCACGTTGTGCCTGTTTTATCTTTTCATCCACTACGGCCTTTTTGCGTTGCATGCGATCATTGTGTCGTTCGTCTGTACTTGTTGCCATCAGGTTCTCCAATCAGAATCAATTTTCGGGTCTTGCTGTCACGATAGACCTGGCCTACCGGTTTAATGACTGAATATGACGTTTTATTGCCATCTTGTTTTTTGCTGGTTCAGATATTTTAAACCTTCAAGCAATACCGGGGCGGGATGTAAAAACAATTCCCCATCCATGGCCACAATGCGAACCGGTGTCTTGGGCATAATGAGATTGCACTGAGTGTTCAGTGTTCGTTCGAAGATAAATAGCACCTCAGGTTCAAAACGGTCCAGCAAGGCGGTGATTTCCTCGATTTCATTGCCTTTCTTGATATGCCGAACCTTCTCGTGGGTCTCGACCGGTTTGAATCCCGCCTGGCTGAACAGGTCATAGAGCCAGGTTGTTTTTCCAAAGGAGTAGGGTGTGCCGCCGCAGGAGGAGATTAACAAGACCTTTTTACCCTTTGCATCGATCCGTTTTGCGGCCTTGCGCCAGTCTTGGTGGAATATTTTTACCCGTGACTCGATGTCGTTTATGCCGGTTGCCTTGCCCATGCTGAGCAGGTTGTTTTCTATCTGCTGCATGGTGTTAAAACCATCCAGCCGAAACGCCTGTGCGCCTCCTGGGGTGACATCTTTGAGGGTGTCAGGTTTGGTCCAGTTAGCGGTGAAAATGATATCCGGCATCAGGCTGTCTATGGCCTCTTTGTCGGGGTCGAGTATACCGCCGGTGCGGGGCAGATCGAGCCGATCATAACGACTGGCCCCGACTATACATTTTTCCAGTCCCAACCATTGCAGGCTGTGGGTGATGTAGGGTGATTGACTGATGATGCGTGGGCATTCTGCCGCATTGGTATTTAATGCTAAAAGTAAAAAACTGAATACAAGAAGTATCTGTTTCATTTTTTATCTCGGTCAGGTTGCCATAGAACTTCCTGACCATTTTCGTGGCGGGCCAGGATACGTGCAATGACAAATAAAAGATCCGATAGTCGGTTTAAATACATCAACGCGGCTGGGTTCACGGTCTGCTGCTTTGACAAGGTATAGACTCGCCGCTCGGCCCGCCGACAAGTGGTGCGTGCCAGGTGGCAGTGTGATGTCGCCGTGCCACCGGCGGGCAGGATGAAATCCTTTAAGGCTGGTAAATCCATATTGAATTCATCCAGTATTCTCTCCAATCGGGAGGTGTCCTTGTCTGATAGCGTGGTATGCCCGGGGATACAGAGTTCACCTCCGAGATCGAACAGGTCGTGCTGTATATCGGTAAGATAGGTCTGAATTGCTTCCGGAGTATCACAGGCCAGCACGGTACCGAGCACACTGTTGAGTTCGTCTACCGTGCCAAAGGCCTCGACACGGATATCATCTTTCTCTACCCGTGAACCGTCACCCAGGCCGGTTGTACCTTTGTCGCCGGTGCGTGTATAAATCTTTGATAATCGATTTCCCATAATTTAGCCCTCAAGTCGATAGATAACTGGAATTTCAAGTTGCCAGCTCCGGTTGAGAAAGCCGGTTTCACTGATCCCGATTTTACCAAGTTTGTTCAAGGCCGCGATGGCCGAGTCATCGAGAATGGCATAACCGGAACTTTGTTTAATGTGAACATGCCGGATACTGCCTGCATCATCAAGCTGGAAACCAAGCAGAACCTGACCCTGCCAACCCATACGCCGGGCCATAACAGGATAGATAAAATGGTGTGTGAGTTTTTGTCTGATTTCAGTCAGTACGCTGGCGTTGCTTATTTGCTTGTATCTGACGGACTGCCGGTCAGTCGTCTGTCTGGAGACCTGTTTTTGTGTTGTTGGCGAGCTGCCGGTTTGCTTGTTTTGCGCAACAGGTTTTTTCTGCGAAGGGGCCTGCTGTTCGTTTAAACGTATGGCCATCAGGCTGCCGGGTTGTTCAGGTATATAAATCCGGTAATCGCTTTGCCCGGTTAACCAAATGATATGCAGAAACAGGGAAAGGGTGATAAAAACCAGTAACCTTTTATGTGATAAGCACATTTTTTCACCCCTTCCCGTTTTTATCATAATGCCTGACTATGGATTGAAATAAAGAAGGTTCTGCCGGCCGTATTGTATGTGTCGACAGACTCATATTCTTCGTCAAGGGCATTTTCAACCTTGGCCTGTAGCCACCATGTCTTATCCAGATCGAAACGGGCGCGCAGGTTTACGAGTTGATAAGCATCAACCCGGGTTGCATTGCCGGAAAAGTCATATTCGTAACTTTCGCCTTTGTTGATAAAGGTAATACCATATTTTAATTTGTCCTTGTTATTATCAAAACTATAGCGCATAGACTCCCTGACACGCTGTTCCAGGATGCGGTTATTGGATTTGTCTTGCGGATCGGTATAACTTAGATCTAATGAATGATCCAGACCGAGTAATTTACCGCTCAGGCGAAAC
>JGI24023J19991_10003377_pt1 | contig 11257 bp, 9 predicted proteins | sample Cruoilmetagenom1_FD_19991 | JGI IMG/M metagenome (IMG submission 19991)
AAAAATGGGTCAACTTTAAAATCCATGTTATAACTTATTGTTATAATTAAAAAAAAACAGTACACTGTCAGAATTGATTACCTTGTTAGAAAGGATTACGACTCTTTCAAGATGTCTGTAAACATCTTGAAAACTGTTAAGGTCAGAATTGATTACCTTGTTAGAAAGGATTACGACTATTCCTCATTTTACAAGTAAATCCATCATGTAACAGAAGGTCAGAATTGATTACCTTGTTAGAAAGGATTACGACGAAAATATACAAAGGGTTTATCGGATTTTTCTGTTGGGGTCAGAATTGATTACCTTGTTAGAAAGGATTACGACTGTAAACGATACATCGGTACTCATTGTCAAGGACGTTATGTCAGAATTGATTACCTTGTTAGAAAGGATTACGACTAATGAGTTTTGCGATTTGTAGGGTTTTTGATAAAATGTCAGAATTGATTACCTTGTTAGAAAGGATTACGACCTCATTGTTAATGATGAAACAGCCCTTTGTAGTTGTCAGAATTGATTACCTTGTTAGAAAGGATTACGACAAACAGCCCTTTGTAGTTCGTTAAATTCACATCCATTCAGTCAGAATTGATTACCTTGTTAGAAAGGATTACGACCCCGAACTCCACCTCCTATCCTATTTTATTGTGGTACATATGTCAGAATTGATTACCTTGTTAGAAAGGATTACGACTCTTCTTCTTCTATTGTTTCTATAACTCTTTTAAATATCCGGTCAGAATTGATTACCTTGTTAGAAAGGATTACGACATTGTTATTACTCAGCAATAATGCTACTCGTTTTTTATCAGTCAGAATTGATTACCTTGTTAGAAAGGATTACGACCACTATCCTCAAAACTTACAAACACTTTCTTAGCTCAGTCAGAATTGATTACCTTGTTAGAAAGGATTACGACGGAATCGCTCCATTTATTACGAACTGGACAGAGTTCGTGTCAGAATTGATTACCTTGTTAGAAAGGATTACGACATTTCCACAGCCGATTCTTCTACATTTTTCATAAATCCGTCAGAATTGATTACCTTGTTAGAAAGGATTACGACACCTGTTGGTCTATACACTCTCCAAACTCATCGAAACATGTCAGAATTGATTACCTTGTTAGAAAGGATTACGACTTTGGAACTCAAAAATTGCTGTTTCTAGTCTGTTCATAAGTCAGAATTGATTACCTTGTTAGAAAGGATTACGACTAAGGTGCTTGAACTATCCGAACCCCAGATATTGGAGTAAGTCAGAATTGATTACCTTGTTAGAAAGGATTACGACATAAAGGCTAATATTCTTTCAGCGTCTTCTATATCATAGTCAGAATTGATTACCTTGTTAGAAAGGATTACGACCTACGGGTATTTCTGGAGCATACTTCATGTTGATAGTTGTCAGAATTGATTACCTTGTTAGAAAGGATTACGACTCTGCGTTGTAATCTTCACACAGATATTGAACTATATCGTCAGAATTGATTACCTTGTTAGAAAGGATTACGACCTTGTTTGTTTATATTGGCGCCATGCCGTATTAAACTTTGTCAGAATTGATTACCTTGTTAGAAAGGATTACGACATACTAGCTAACACATGAGAACTTAACTCAACCAATTGTGTCAGAATTGATTACCTTGTTAGAAAGGATTACGACTCTCTTTTATCTCTTTTAACAATGCTTGTATCATTTCTGTCAGAATTGATTACCTTGTTAGAAAGGATTACGACTCATCCGCACCATAAGATATCAACTGTTTGACAATCGTCAGAATTGATTACCTTGTTAGAAAGGATTACGACACTTTATCGCTCACAAAACTGCAATCCGTACTCATCCGTCAGAATTGATTACCTTGTTAGAAAGGATTACGACGATTGTAGATATAGTATTTACTATTTACTATTATCTTTGTCAGAATTGATTACCTTGTTAGAAAGGATTACGACCAAACTCCGAACAACGCCCTGATAATTGACAACCCACTTTGGTCAGAATTGATTACCTTGTTAGAAAGGATTACGACCCATATCCTTGTGATGATCAGCCCACCCGAGAAATTTTGTCAGAATTGATTACCTTGTTAGAAAGGATTGCGACTATAGCAACGGCAGTTTGTTTCTTATTGCTTTTGTTAAGGGAAGTACATAGGGTCTATAATTTAAAAATAGCTTTTTTAAAAGTAATGGGTTATCATTTTTTATGGAGAAAACTATTAAAATTATTAATATTGGAGGCACAGACTGTTATAGAACCGAAATTGTTAGCGAAAGCGTAGCAGACACGAAACAATTTGAAACTGCATTATGGGAGATAAATAGAGAGTATGTGAAATGCATTGGGCAATGCAGAGAAGTTCTAAGTTATACACCAATACACAACCCAGAAAATCCCTATATGAAAGAAATAATTTCAAAAAGCTTAAAAACCTTTCTACATAAAACAGAAGATGAAGGTTTTCTCATATCTGATTATATTAACACCTTTGCAAGAGATTTAAACGTTTCTGAATATTACATCCTCAGCTTACTGCAAACATAAAATAACTAATATTAAAATAAAATTAAAAGTATACAATTTGATTATCAATTTGAATATTGTATAGTAGGTATTATATGCTATATTTTGTGAAGTTATAATGAAATTTATTAACGTTAATTTTAAACTTAAAACGCTCGATGAGATTGTATTCCCTGAATATAAGGGTTCCGTTTTCAGGGGAGCTTTTGGTTGGAAATTTAAAAAACTCACATGCGTACTAAAACATTTAGATGACTGTAAAGAGTGTATATTAAAAAAAACTTGTCCATATTTTAATATATTTGAAAATAAATATTATTCAGAAAAACCATTACTTAAAACAGGTTCATCAATCCCTCACCCTTTCGTTTTACTCCCACCGCTTGATGGAAAAAGAAAATTTACAAAAGATGAAACATTTGAATTTGAATTAACTATAATAGGAAAATGGGCTCAGACATTGCCTTACTTCCTTTTAACATTTCAGGAAATTGGCAAAAGTGGAATTGGCAGACATAAAAGTAAGTTTGAAATTGAAGCAATATATCAGGGTGATAAAAATATACTAAATAAAAGTGATATAAATTTTAATATAAAAGAGTTTAATCTAAATGATTTTTTAAAAAGTGATGCGCATATAAAATCCCTCTTTGTTGAGTGCATTACTCCTCTGAGATTAATGAAAAAAAATAAACCTCTATGTGATATAAATTTTAAAGATTTTTATTTATCTGCTCTGCGAAGGTGTCAATTATTACTCTATTATTATGATGAAAAGTCTATAGATGAACTAATTAATGTGAAAAAATTAAATGAAATTGTAGATACAATAGAAGTGAAAAATAAAACGACATATTGGTATAATTGGGAAAGATATTCAAATAGACAAAAAAAGAGGATTAGTCTTTCAGGAATTATGGGGCAAATACATTTTGAGGGGAATATATCACCTTTTCTACCACTATTAAAATTTGCAGAAACTTTTCACCTTGGTAAAAACACTGTTTTCGGATTAGGGAAAATCAGAGCAAAAGTAAATAACGATTATATAACTACTTAACTATGTATACAATTTTAATTAGCTTACTTAGTGATCAAACAATTCCAAATGTTTTATTTATAAAAGAGTTAATGTATAGAAACGAAAATATTGATGAATATGTTTTTGTAAGTACCTATAAAATGGAAGAGAAAAATAAATCACAAAATATCACGACAAGCTGCGAGCTTAAAGAGTATAGAACAATTACTGTGACTGAAGACAATCTCGATAAAATAAAAATCAATTTATCTAAAGAAAATTTTACAGATGATGCAGTATATTTATTAAATATAAGTGGTGGTACAAAAATAATGGCATTAGGAGTCTATAGTTATTTTATCGACAATCATAAAAAATCAACTAAAATATATTGTCTGCCAATAGGAAAAAACAAAATTCTGAAAATTTATCCTGAAAATTATGAAGAAAATATTCAGTATAGACTGGGCTTAGAAGAATATGTATTGGCTCACGGTATAAATGAATATACGACTGGTTGTTTATCTGATTTTTCTATTAATCCTTGTGACTTTGCTACCATTTATGAAAGGAATAGAGATTTAATTTTTAATTTAGTAAAACTTCAGAATATTAATAGGGTAAAGAAAATTTTTAATAATAAAAAACCTCTTAATTTGGAAGAGATTTTAACAGACGAATTCAAAGAAAAAAATAATATAAATATTGATAACAAAAACCTCAATGATTTATTAAACAAATGCTCATTCGATTCTAAAAGTCTTAAAAGAAAAAATTTGAGATTTATTACCGGAGGCTGGTTTGAAGAACATGTATACAATATAATAAAATCTCACCTTAAACTAAAGGACGATAAAATTAAATTGAATGTTAAATTGAAAAAAGAAGCGGTTGAAAATGAATTCGATGTTATGTTTGTTTTTAATAATAGTTTACATATAGTGGAATGCAAAACTGGACTTAAAGGTAAAGAAGGCAACTTATTAAATGACACGTTATATAAGCAACAAGCGCTAAGACTTAATTTTGGACTTACAGTAAAAAGCTATTTATTTACTCGTGACAAACTCAGTATAGAGTCAGAAAGAGCAAAAATGTTTAATATAACAATATTTGATGGAAACGATTTTGAAAATAAAGGTACTATTCCTGATAAATTAGATGAAATTTTTAAGGTAAAATGAAGTGACCAAATTAGGAATTATTTTATCACACAAGCTTATAGATAAACAGATAAACGATGCAAAAAAAACATTAGGGATCTGTGATTTTATCTATTTGCCAAGTGATTTACAACTGCTTTGGTCTAATATCCCGCCAGATTTGCCAGTAATAAAAGATTATCTTTACAACATTTTCAGATGGATTGAAGTGACATTTTCAAAAGGAGATGTTATTATTGTGCAAGGAGATTTTGGAGCTGTCTATTTAGTTGTATGTTTTTGTAAAATTAAGGGGTTTAAGGTGGTTTATTCAACAACAAAAAGAAATGTTATTGAAAATCAAAACTCAGATGGTACAATTAACACAACAAGAAGATTTGAGCATATATTATTCAGAGAGTACGAGGATATATAATGAAATCTATTGATGAAAATATTATTGGAAAGAGGGAAATAAAGTGACTTTTTATGTTACAAAATACAAGGGAATTGAAAAAAAAGAATATGATATTGAGGTGATAACTCCAGATTGTCAGATAATAACCTGATTTTAAAATTTGGCACAAGGCCAGATGGAGGAAGGCATATTGTGATACATCCTATGACCGATAACGCAATGAAATTATTTATGTGACAATCTATGAAACTTTGCTGGTCAAAATAACAATATCCGGCAAATAGTTGATTCACCTTTTGCTCGTCTGCTTCCAACGTTGCAGAAGTTGAAACCGGCGCGGAAGAAATGAGATAAAGCTGGACATAGATATTTTTATGATTAAAGGCGATTTACGCATGGAAATTAAAGCGGTCTTTGAACCGCGGAAGAGGGTGGTTTTACCGTTTATGTGCCTTTGCTTCCAGGTTGTATTTGAAGGAGATACATTTGAGAAGGCGGTTGCGAATATTAAGAGAGGCTGTGGCGTTTTATCTGTTTGATGATAAGATGAGCAATATTGAAAATTTATTTTAGGCTTGAAACAAATCGGAGACTGGAATGACTTTTTACATTTCACGTTATAAAAACATGGATTCAGTAAAATTTGACATTGACGCAAATGATATTAGTGCGGAGCTGCTGGAATTTTTACAGAAAGATATTGGTATAAAAGCTGGTGAGGGTGGCTATAGTGAGATGAAAGTTGTTTTTGAATTAGCCAAATAAGTAAAATTTGAAAAAACAATAAACCGGAGAGGAGGTTGTTATGAACGATAAGACTTTCAAGGATCTTGTTTTGCTTATCGGCACAAATCCGCTGCCGAATTTTGTGATAGCAGAGTATTTTCTTAAAAAAAACAAAAATATTGAGAATATCTGGCTTGTTCATTCAGAAAAGGTTGAAAGTTATTCCCAGGCAGGGACATTGGAACTTGCTAAGAATCTTGAGAAAATAATTAAAGATAGATGGAAAAATAAGCATGAAAACCTGCAATTTCCTCTTGAAAAAATTCCTTTGTCAGACGTGAGCAGTGCGTCGAAAATTAAAGCTAACATAGAAAATATGATTACCAAATTGAAAGAAAATAAAAGTTTTCACTTTAACTATACAGGCGGCACAAAATCAATGAGTACCCATTCATACTGGGGTTTAAATATGGTTGACGATGTGGAAAAATCCTTCTCTTATCTTGATGGCAGAAATTTCAGGCTGATACTTGATGAATCTGATGAGGTAATAGCAAATGATTTAAGAAAAGAGGTCAATATTACCTTTGAAGAGCTTATTGAACTGCATGGATTTGTTAGAAAAAATACGAAGTCGGAAAATGATGAAAAAAACAAATTGTTCTCTAAAACATTAGAATGTTTTGCTGGTCTTATTGAAAAAGGTAAATTGCTGGAATTTTATGATAAAAATAATGGTTATAATAGACATCTTTTTGAAAACAATAAGGGAGAATTAGCTGAAAATGAGGGGCAATTAAAAACCAATGAGGGAAAAAAACAAAAAATCGACGAATTTAAACCAAACAAAGTTTTTCAAGATATAATTTATAGTATGCCCGAAGAATATCGTTTGTTTGATAAAAATGGAGTTTATAAGTGGGGGCTTAGTAATAGCGAGTTTGAAAAAACATACTATAAAGCATTGAAATATATCGATGGCGGGTGGTTTGAAGAATATATAGCAAATATCTTTGAAGATGAATTTTGTGATAATACAGGAATCACATTTAATACTAACTGTGTTATAAAAAAAATGGAATGGAATGATCCTGATGCAAATTTTGAACTGGATGTAATAATGGTCAACGGCTACCAGTTAACCGGCATGTCCTGCACTACGGCAAAACAGAAATATTTATGCAAAAGCAAGGGCTTTGAGATTATTCACAGAACAAAACAGATTGGCGGTGATGAAGCAAAGGCTGTGTTAATAACCTTTATGGATAATAATACAAGAAAGGCTGTCCAAGAGGAGCTTTTACGCGACACAGGAGTTATTCAGGGCAATATCTGTGTTCTCGGTATAAATGACCTGGGAAAAGGCAACCTGATTAAAAAAATCAAGAAATTTATTTTTGATAAAAACTAAGAAAATCAAAGGAGAAACTTCTTATGTCTACAGTTTGGGGTGTGCTGGTTGATACTGTCTCTATCCAAAAATATGTATTTCAGAGCAATAAATTAAAAGACAATCTTGGTGCTTCTTTTCTAATTGAAAAGATTTACAAAGAATACCTTAGCAATGCCTTATGCAAGGTGTTTGGGAAAGCATTTGATATAAATGCATGGAAGGACAACCCTGAAGAGATCAAAATTAATAAAGGTGACCCTTTTGAGGTCGGATACATCGGCGGCGGGAGTGCCTTTTTGATGTTTACTGAAGAACAAAAAGCAATAGACTTTATAAAAACCTGGACTAAATTGCTTCTTGTTCATACACCCGGCGTAACAACCGGAGTGGCTATAAGTAAATTTGACCTTGAAAATAAAAATTTTAGTCAGGAAAGAGAAAAACTGTTTGATGAACTGCGAAAGAACAAGTCGCAATATATCCCTGAAACAACGCTGCCAAGGCATGGAATCACAGCCGAATGCAGCCGCAGTGGTCTTTCCATGGAGATTTGGGATAATATAGTGGATTCATATGTGTCTGCCGGATCAAATGCCGTTATTGAGGCTTCCAAACCTGCCAAAGATTATATCAATAAAAAGTATGCTAAAATTTTAGGAACTGATTTTTGTTTTACAAATGAGTTGGACAAGCTTGGCCGGATCAGTGGTGAAGACAGCCATATAGCAATTGTTCATATTGACGGCAATAGCATGGGCGAACGGTTTAAGGCTGCGGAAACTCTTGTAGATATAAGAAAACTGTCAAACTCCGTGGCCGAAGCCACAGAAAACGCATTTATTGATCTTTTAAAACATATCGTAAAAAAATATGACGACATTATGGAATCTCTTGGGTTTGACAAGAAGTCAAAAGATTCAAAGTTTAAATATCCTGTGGATGATAATAACTTCAAGATTTTACCCATACGCTCCGTAATACTTGGGGGTGATGATATCACGTTTATCTGCGACGGGAAACTGGGCATTTATTTTTCAAAAATATTTTTGGAAGCTTTTGAAAAAGAACCAGTGTATGACGGGGAAAAGCTTACTGCATGTGCAGGAGTTGCAATTATAAAAACCAGATATCCCTTTTACAGGGGGTACAGGCTTGCTGAAGAACTTTGCGGCAATGCAAAAAAAGCAAACAAAAAAGATGAAAAAGATAAGCTTAATTCATATATAGACTTTCACATCTCAATGGGCGGGCTATTCGGTAACCTCGAAGTAATCAGAAAACAATATACTGATACACCGCAGGGAAAGCTTCTTTTTCGGCCGTATAAAGTTTTACCAAAAGATAATAAAGACGAAAAAAGTTTTGAGCTACTGGTCAAAAATGCCGGGACTCTCAAGAAATTTCCTAAAAACAAAATCAAAGAGATGAGAGATGTTATGAATTTGTCTAAGGAAGCAACAAAAACCTTTGTAAAAAAACTGGAATACAGAGATCTATCTCTTCCGGAAATCCCGGGACGTTCAGAATTTGCAGAGTCAATTTTTGATAACGGTGAAACAGTCTATTTTGATATGATAGAGCTTATGGAATTTTACCCTGATTTTGAACTGCAAGATTAAAGGAGGTGTATAATGAAAGAGTATATTTTAAAAGTAAAACTTAATTCTCCTGCTCTTACAGCTTCAGGAGAAGGATTTAGCGCAATAATTGACACCGACATCGTGTTTGATGAAATAGGGCTACCGTATATTCCTGCAAAACGGATTAAGGGATGCCTGCTTGATTCAGCTCGTAAAGTAGAAGATATGTTTTTTGACCACTCAAAAATTAATTTATCCCTTAATATAAACAAAACTTTTGGTGTTGTAGGTACAAAAATGTCTGCGCCGGTATATATTTCCAATTTATATATTGAGGATTATGCAACAAACAAGGACTGGCTCAATTATTTTCTAAAATCCGATAATTACAAGGCTGTTCTTTCAAAAGATAGAATACTTGAAACATTTACCCATATAAGAAGACAGACAGCCATAGGGGAGGAAGGAGTTGCAAGAGAGCATTCCCTTCGGACGGCAAGGGTTATCAACAAAGGAACATGCTTTTTCGGAGATATAAAAACAGCAAATAAAGACGATGAGATTATTAATACACTTACCCTTGCATGTTTAAATTTAAGGCGTATAGGAATGATGAGAAACAGAGGGTTTGGAGAAATTACGTGTTCTTTGCATGATAAAAAAAACGGGCCGAAAATTTCAATAACAGATAAACTGGAGGGGTTATGCATAAACTGAGATATCATATTACAACTAAAGCGCCTTTAGTTATTTCCGCGAGACACGGGGATATGAATATGACGGCAACGGAAAAATATATTCCTGGTGGAACCGTGCTGGGAATACTTGCAGGCCGTTTTATTCATCAAAAAAATATAAACGCCAATGCACATGAAAATAACGATTTTTACAACTGGTTTCTTATCGGCAATCTAAAAATCACAAACGCATACATTTATACAAAAAATAATGACGATGAAGAATTTATAAATTTTCCTGTTCCTGTTTCAATACAAAAAGAAAAATACAAAGAAAATATCGTTGATCTTCTATACGTTAATGCACAAAACATTCAGACACAGGCTATTAATAAATTTTGTAAGCTTGATGAAGATACTTTATATACAAAAGAGGTTAAAACATCTTTAAACTTTCACCATGCAAGGGACATAATAAAAGGAATTCCCGAACAGGGGAAAATATTTAATTATGAGTCCATCATGCCTGGCCAGACATTTGAAGGCGAAATACAGGGCAGCGAAGAGAATCTGCGAAGCTTTAGCTCTATTTGCGAGAAAAGCTGGACAGCCCATGCCGGCCGTTCAAAAAATACCCAGTATGGCGAAATAAAATTCAAAATTTTATCAGACACACCGGCGTCGGTGGAACAGGTAGATATTACTGATGACGAAGTTTCCCTTACCTTGCTGTCGGATACTATTATCTATAATGAGTTTGGATACTCCACCACTGATAAAAACGAGTTTGTAAATTATTTGAGTGACCTGGTTAAAGGTATAAAAATCACAAAGTTTTTTATAAAAAAAGGAGATGTGGAAACATTTACAGGAATATGGGGCCTGAAAAAACCCTCTGAAACATGTTTTCTTGCAGGATCGGTTTTTTTGCTTGATATATCAGGGGCTGACAAGAAGGATCTGAACAAACTTTGGAAAAATGGGATAGGCGAACGTACTCATGAAGGCTATGGAATGTGCAAACTCGGTATGCAAACTAAAAAGGAGCTTAAACAAGATGAATCACAGGATAAGCAGGTTGAATTTCCAAAACCTGAAAGTACTCTCCCTGAACAGACAAAAGCGATTCTTGTTAAAGTAATAAAGAATTATATTACAGGCCAGGTGCAGTTAAAGGCTTTTGAAGAACAGGCATACTTCGAAACTAAAACATTGATTCCAAACTCACTGGCAGGAAAACTTCAGGCAATGGTCAAAGATAAAGGAAAAGATAAAGATAAAGACGATTTTTCAGATTCAATAGAAAAACTTAAAAAAACAGCCAAAAACAATCTTGAAAATTGTCATAACAGAAACAAGACCCTGTTTAATTTTATAAAAGATAAAAAAGATTTAGTAGTGAGCATAATGAGTTCTGCCGGAAGCATGCAAGTAAAAGAGTTATGCAAAGAGATTGATTATGACCCTGCACCTGTCAGAAATAAAGAGGCAGTAGCAGATCATGCAATAAATACTGAATTTGAAGAAAAGCTTTATAAATTATATTTCACCACCTTTTTTTCCATGATGAGAAAACGTAAAAAAAAATAAGCGGGGTCAAATATGCCAAAAAATATAAAAGGAAAAATAATATTGCAATGCAGCATAAAGGCGCTTTCACCGCTGCACATAGGCAGCGGTTCGGATAAAAGAAGCGATATGGATGTTTTGCTTGATGAGAACGATCAACCGTATATTCCCGCCACTTCATTTATCGGGGTTTTAAAG
>JGI24023J19991_10003379_pt1 | contig 11252 bp, 10 predicted proteins | sample Cruoilmetagenom1_FD_19991 | JGI IMG/M metagenome (IMG submission 19991)
GCGTTTTTCCTGGAACTATCTTTTGGCGCAACACGATTTCCAGATCCGCACAAATACGTTTCGGGTGTAGGTTGCCCTCAAAAATGCGATGCCAGTCCGGATTACGTTCCAGATCCACAACTGCAAGAGCATCAAAGTAATCTTTTCCGAACTGTCTCACGGAATAAGTTTTTCCGACCTGCCTGGCCCCGCGGACAATGAGCGGTTTTCGACGCCCGGCATTTTTCCAAATTTTAAGTTCCTGATCAATAAATCGTTTCACAATTCAATACCAACGTATATCCACCTGGAGACTTATTTAAAACACAAGGGTATATTACAGCCTATCATTTAAAGAAGCAAGGGTTTCACGGAAGTAAACCATTCATCCCTGTTGTCGTCTTACCCTGATAATAACAGCAGCGGCAAAAACGGCCACAATTGCCAGGAGGGTAATAATAGCGGACAGACTCCGTGAAACGACCTGTTTTACCTCTTCTAATTGTAATATCTCTTTTTCAAGTTTTAGACCCTTGATTTTCGGATTGTCGTCTCCGATCCTGACCCGATCAATATCGGTATTATAGGAGCTTGACAGTTCCGGCGACAAAAGGCCGCTGATCATATTGCGCAGTTTGGCATTATCGCATACAAAAACGCTGCATCCGGGTTTAAAGTCCTTAACCAGTCCGGCGTGAAGGTTCGCCAGGTTTTTGATGGTTTCCTGATCCGGTTTCCAGTAGCCCTTGCGGATGGTTTCCAGCATCACTGCGGACATCTCCTGAAGCGCAAAAGGGTTTTTGGCGCGGAAATACTTTTCCATACCGAGATTTTGGGTGTCTTTAATATATACGTCGTGCAGACCCTCCCACAATTCCGTGTCGATTTCAGCGGGCTTCATAACATTCCAGCCGTAGGTGTTGCGAAATATACTGGCGAACTTTTCAGCGGCAAAGGCGCCGCCTTTTTGAAGCTCCTTGATGTATTTGGGATTCATTATGCTTGCGCGGGTTTCCGTCCAGATGGCCTCTTTTGCGCCCTGAACCATTGCATTATGCCGGTTGCGCAAATCCGTAAAGTATGCGTCGGGATCATTACCGGTAACCCGGCGGATCGTGGCGCTTATGCCGCCCATAAATTCATAAACATGGTCAAGGGATAATGGCCCCCAAACGTTGGATGATCTCTTATGCACAACCGTATCCGTATGCTGGAGCGCGCCTTCAAAGATCCCGGGTTTGTAATACCCCCAGTGTTCCCGAGTATAAATTGCGCCCATGTTTTTCAAATATCGATCCGCAATCTCCTCATTATTTTGCCAGCGGTCGCCCGCTTCCACAAGCCCCATAATACCGGTGCCGTAATTTCCGTCAACCGAGCCGAATACCCTGGCCCGGGAAAACGTGCGGGCATCCAACGGAGAAAGCCCCTTTTGTTTCATGACCTTTTCGGCCAGAAGAGTTCCTTCCTTTACATAATTTATCGATCCCGGAGCATCATCGGCATCGGATGCCAGATCGACTGCCCGGTTAACAAGAAATATGCGGGATGCGGCAATATCACGAAACTGGCCGGAGGTTTGGACCACCACATCGATCCTGGGACGGTTTAATTCTTTGGCCGGTATCAGACGCACATCAACAATTTGCCCCCGTGCGGAACGGACCGGTTCCACCCCCAAAAAATAAAATATCATGGCCAGTTCCACGCCTTTGGACCTTATAAATTCGCCGCCCCAAAGGGTTATTGCAACTTTCTTGGGAAACATGCCGGTTTTTTTAACTTTCTGATCAATCGTTTCTTTTGCCAGTTTGACACCCACCTCCCAGGCCTCGGGAGTTGGGGTCATTTCCACGTCAATGGAAAACATATTGCGGCCTGTGGGTACGGCCCTCGGGTTAGTAATCGCATCGCCGCCGGAGGAAGGGGATACATAACCGCCTGAGAGAAAATTAATAACGGTGTTCATTTCATTCGCCGGGGATTGTTCAAGCCCTGATTTATAACTTTTTACAGCATGGAGGGTATTTTGGTATGTGCGCAGCGCCTCCATAAACTTCCGATTTTTTTGAGGCGTGGTTTTCAAATGATTCATATCTGTTTGTTCAATATATGCTTCAGGTGTTTTTTGACCCGACAGGAGTTGATCGATCATTTCAAATGCCTTTTTTTTGTAATTTTCTTCAAAAAAATGCAGATCCCTGATTTGATCCTTCCCGATTTTTCCATCGGCCGCATCCATNCCGGCCATGCTGAAAGAGAGTGGATCAATGGCCATGAGTGCGGCGGTCTCTCTGATCTTTTCCGGGCTGTAGNGCTTGCCGAGAGTATATAATCCGCTTGTAATTTTTTCCTGCTCAATTGAGTGGGCATATTGATGGATTTTTTCAACAACTTCGCGGGTAAGTGTCTTCTCATCCAATGCCTCCAGGCCTAAATCCTTGTCCAAGCCGGTTTTTCTAATAATAGAAACAATGTTTTTTCGATACTGCTCTTTCAAAGCCGGATTTTCCGAATGCATATAGCCATGAATGGCCTGCATCAATCCTGAAAATTGCCCGTACAAGCCTGACTCGGTAAAGGGCGGCGTCAAATGGGAGCCGATGGTGGCGTAGGAACGGCGTTTGGCAATGACCGCCTCTCCAATATTATTGATGACATAGAGATAAAGATGCGGCAAATCACCTATCAGAGCATCCGGCCAGTCGTTTGATGAAAGCGCGGTTTGTCTCCATGGGGTAAATTCAAGGCTTCCGTGGGTACCGAAATGAATGATCGCATCGGCCTTGAAACCGGCCCTTGCCCATAGATAAGCTGCAATGTATGGATGTGGCGGTGGTTTTTTTACGCCATGGACCAGCTTAAATCTGTCATCACCCAGCGCCGGAGGCAATTGAGGAATCAGAACGATATTACCGAACAGAAGACGGGGAAGGGCAATATAGGATGTGCCGTCATGGTTTGCAGCAAGATATTGACCCGGCGCCGGTCCGTAAACCTGCTCAACACGCTCAACCATTGCAGGCGACAGTATTTTTTCGCACCATGAGATATATGTTTTTGTCGGAATAAACTCAGGATCCCCATGCGCAAGAAAATCATTAAAAGCACCCTTGGCATAGCGCCCCGGCACAGGCCCCCGCCTCTGAATCTGTTTTGCCAGTTCATCCGCGGTCTCAGGCAATGGGCCTGTATTAAAGCCGCTTTGTTTCAAATGGCGAAGCAGGTTTAAAAGCGAGGGAACCACGTCCAGACCGGCAGCCCGCATGGCGTTTTGGCCGGGGCCTTTAAAATAAATCACGGCAACACGCTTTTCGCTGTTTGGTTTTTGCCTGAGGATCAGCCATCTTTCAACGCGGGCAACCAGGGCTTTGAGCCGCCCGGAGATTTCCTCCAACCGGTAATGCCCCTCCTTGTTTACAAACTGAGCGCTGATGGAAAAAGGTTCAATNGCNCCGTCCATTTCAGGGATCACAATCTGCTGGCTGAGCANTCCACCCCGGATACCGCGCTGATCCTCCTTCCATTGTTCATAGGGCCGGTGAATATCAACCGGGTGGAGCAATGGTACGTTAAGATCTTTCAGGAGTGAAAGAGCGCCGACGGTATCGTTTCGCCCGAGACGCCCCAGAGAAGTGGTGATAATCAGGTCCGGGTCTATTTGTTTTATAAACGCAAGGCGCTTTTTGCGGCCCGCGATGGGGTAAACATTTATGTTATGTTCTTCCAGAAGTTGAATCAGATCATTAACATATCCCCGGTTTGCACTGTTAAGCCCCCATCCATACACGGCCAAACATACCCTGGGACGTCCCTTGTGAAACAGGCCCCGTCTTTCATAATAGGCTTGATACGCTTTATGAGTTTCAAAAAATACGGCTTCTTTTGCATGAAAAAAAACATCCTCCGGCAGCTCAAAAGGTTTGGAAAACGACTTGCAAAAGAACTTTTTTCCATCAAGAACACTGCGATTATAGTTTAGAAAAGCCCGAAGATTTGTAAAACCGCCGTTTTTAATATAAGCCGTTAAGTCATGGGCCCGGGTTTTATCCAAATTGCTGATATCCGACTCATGACTTGCGGAGGAAAAGACAAGAAAGGGGGTCTTTTTACCCAGCGCTTTGCGAAGGTTTGCAATCTCATCCGGTGCAGGTTTCCCGCCTCGTTTCATGTAATAGACCGCGGCAAAGGAGTTTAGATTTTTTTCAGCCGCTTCTTCAGGCGAAAGGCGGTCAATCCGAATAAACCGGTTGTCGTTTGCTTCCGTTATTTGCGCGTACCGGTTTTCAGTGAAGTTTATGAGAGCAATCTTTGTGGGNCTTACCCAAAAATACCAACCGGCNCCCATGAGAACACACAGGGCCAAAGCAAAAACCGTATAGCGGCGGAATATAGCGGCCAATATCTTTGATAAAAATGGGGAGTATCCGNGCTTGCTTGCTTTCATGGGAANTTATTGACCACTTTTATCTTCCGGCACATAAATGATTTGTCCGTTTTCCAGTTCGTATGCAACACCGACCCGTTTTCCCTTGCCCTCGCCAACGCCTTTTCCCGCCTTGTAGCGGGTGATCTCCTTGCCTTTTTTGATGATGATTTCCATATTTTCCTTGCCCGGATTTTTTACCATGGTCACATCATCTTGGGTAAGCAGTTCACTAACCTGAAAATAGGTTGTCATGGCCACCATGAGCGCCACCGCAAATATCATAGCGATATCAAAAAGGTTGGCCATCCCCGACAACGGATCAGTCTCATCGGAATCAAAAACAAATCGTTTAGCGCGTCTCTTGCTCAAGACTTTTCTCCTCACAGGCAAGATCAAAAATGTACTGAAGGGTTTCCCCATCCTCTTTGAACCATCGTTTCTTGATAAGCTGAACAACAAACCCGATAGCACCGACAAAAATGCCCACTACCGTAGTTGAAAAGGCAATCCGCATGTTCAGGGCCATGGCCTCCAGATCTCCNGCAGCCAACCCNACCAGAGCCGGTCCCATGGGAATAAGCGTGCCCATGAGCCCCAGCATGGGACCCACCCGCATCAGCGTNGTCGGCCCATCCAGATCCCTTTGCAGCTTCAATTCGAAATCACTGATAATTTTCTCTCCATGGACCGGATGCCAGTCAACCGCCTTCATGCGGAGCAGATGTTCCCGCAAAAGACTTTTCCTCTTCAGGATTTGTTTGAAATTCATGGCACAAAGCGACCCTTTTTTAATCTCTTCCATTAACACGTTCAAGGGCGCACGGTTTTTCAACCGGCCTGCGAAGGCCCCGTATGTGTCGCCCAGCAAAACCAGCGACCAGCCAAAGGCCAGCAGCAGCAAAATAATCACGGGGATCAGCATCCCGGTGGAGATCCAGTAAAGTACATTTGTAAGCAGATTCAAAAGACATTCCTCCGCATCATGGTTGTTTTTTTAAAATAGTGGAAAATAGATATCCGCCTGACATCAGAACAAAGGCGCATCCGGCAGTCACTGTAATGGAAAAAAGGTCGGCCTGAAAATGGGTCTCGGGCACTTCAATGCCTGCGATTATCATCGGTAAAAACATGGAGAGCACAAGCTGAAAAAACAACAATACAAGCAGGGCTTCAAGGCGGAATATCCCACGCCTAAAAATCCAGCGGACAAAAAGCATCCCCAAGCATACTGAAAAAAACACAATTGCCGAATATGAACCTGCGATAATCCAGAATGTCCTCCCCTCCATGAAATTAAAGAGAAAAACCTGAATAACCACCAGGCCGATCAAAAAGCCCGTGGCGGGAAATATCGAAAGGATTCTTTTCCAGCCGGCATTTTCACGAAGATAGTCAAATTTCATGAGATTGACAAATAACCACATGGAAATAATCGCCTCGCCGATGAAGATGGTACACAATGTGGATAGGACGCCGTAATCACCCAGCAGGGCAGTAATATCAGCCATGTTTATGCGAACAGTGAGCGGAAAAAAGGGAAGCGGCAGGAAGGCGGCAGCCAAGGCAACGGCCATCCCGTTGCGCAATTTTGCAGCCAGGCTCAGTTTAATAATTGTTATAACAAGCCCAAGGGTAAACAAGAGACATGGAAAGATCCACATAACGTCAGCTTAACCCTCCCGGTCTTTTTTTCGGACAGCACTGTTTTGACAATTGCAATATTCGAATGAGACGCACCCTTGAGTGAAGCAAGGAAATCACCAATCCATAAATCGAACAAAAAAATCCCCGCGCTCAAATTAACAAGCGAGGGGATGCCGTTTTTCATCCGCCATATTCGCAATTTCCGCCCAGTCCACGAGGGGCCATTGCACTGAATGTCCATGGGCCGGGTCTTCTGGCTTACGGATCTCCCTACTAACCGCGCCTTTCCATCCCGATCTCTCGGAAAAGTGGCCTCATGCGGTGTTCGTCCCCGATTACAGCGGCGGGTCCACGACGGATTTTCACCGTCTTCCCCTCAAGTCCTCTCTGCTTGCGGATACAGGCAAACAGATCGGACATCCCATAGACACGCTTTTTCTGAACCAAATTCTTGGTTGTGTCAAGAAAAAAGGACGTAAACAATGTGGGTGCTGATTCAGTTGAATAGGCAAAACAACATGGATTCAAAAATTAAAGTTATTAAAACAATTAGTTATGTCAATTATCAAGCCTTGCTTGAAGTCACCGTAACCTGGTGATATAATTAAACCATCAATTCAACCGAACCGGTACCGCTACAGCGAGCGGATATTGAAAAAAGAGGTGCTGGAACAAGAGCAGACTCAATTTGTCCGAATGGAGCAATATAAGATGCCATCTAACTCCAATCATAAACCACTCGGCGACTTTACCATCAGGCCCGTGGGCATCATCAAAAACACCCTTAAAAAACCCTTTCTTACAGCGGGCGATAACGGCATTGAGATGAGCGAACCCGTGGAAGCGGTCAGGGCCAAAATTCGTGAAACTCACAGCATGAAATCAAAAATCATCATCCGCAAAGAACTGACCGCTATCCTTGACGGCATTGAAGGGTATTCGCACCTCATGGTATTGTACTGGGCCCACAAAGTCCCCAAAAACAGCCGCTCCCTGACCCGGGTACATCCCATGGGCCAAAAAGAGAATCCGCTGATGGGGATTTTTTCAACCTTCAGTCCGGCCCGGCCCAACCCGGTGCTGATGACCCTTGTCCGGTTACACGCCCGAAAGGAAAACATTCTGGAAGTTACCGGCATGGATGCAATCGACGGAAGTCCGGTTATTGATATCAAACCCTATGTGAATGAGTGGTATCCCCAGGACGACATCCGGGTGCCCGACTGGATGCAGCGAATGTTGGAGGAAGCAGATACTCATGAAGATGGGGTGGATTTATCGCGGGATGTGCTGCCGGCACAATAGCNACCTTGTTCTTGTCCTGATCGGTTTTGCCGTGCTCCGCCGCCATTGCGCCAAAGCTGAACAAGATGAAGTGATCACCATGAAAATGGCGATTGCCGCCTGCAGACGAGGGCCATTGCAGACCCCGCTCCAAGTTCCCTTTTCAACCCGGCACGAATTTTGCTTTTTGCTCCCATATTATCTGTACCTCCGGCAATATGTCCCGCCAAACGAATTGCTTTTTTAGACAGGATAAGGGCTGCGGATACTTCTCGTTGTCCGATTGATAATCCTTCCCCTATGTGAATCACTAGAAAATATTTCTACAGCCACCCCGTCTCCCGGCATTATATCAATAAAATGTTTTCTCATACGCCCGGAAACATGTGACAGAACTTTTTGACGGTTATTGAGTTCAACCCTGAACATGGCGTTTGGAAGGGTTTCCGATACCTGTCCTTCAAATTCGTTATCCTGCTCCATATCCATACCCTCCGCAAACGGGATTACATCAAGGGCATCTGCCACATGTTTTCCAAATATATCGAGGATCTGATCATTATTCCCGATGCCCTTTGTCTTATATGAAACTGAAATATGGTTTTCTTCAAAAGCTGTTTTCCAGGAGTCACGATCCCCTATAAGGTCTTCCTTAAAATGTGCTCCTGCCACCAGCATAAAGGGGACAAGATGGACTTTTGTGAATCCTTGTTTCAACACGGCCTCGACGACTTCCGCTTTCGAGGGGCGGTCTTCAACCACTCCCAGAAAAACATTGCCTCCCTGATTTTCACGAAAGATATAATGGAGCGCCAAGTAGGAAGCCCAGGAAGGGTGATCTGTTCCGTGTCCGACAAAGACAAGCGCCTCATTTTTATGGTCGAAGGAATATCTGCCCACGGCCTCGGTCACAGCCTCATAATCCTCATAATCGCTTAGTAGGGGTAGACCGATAGATGTTCTTATGGAACTCCCTTTCACTTCATCTATCAGACGATAAAATTCATGACCGCAAATAAGGTGAAGAGACTGGACCACGGCCCATTGATGCCCTTTTTCTTTTAGCTCACCAAGGACCTGGTGTGGATGTCTCAAGTCAATGTTTTGTCTCTTTTTAATCCAGTCTTTTACCATCCTTGAGGAATAGGACCACAGGATTTCATGACCAGGGAAGCGCGAATTCAGTTTTTCATTGATAAATGAGTAGGTTTCAAGGGCTCTTGATGTTGTTCCAAAGGCTGCCATAACAATAGGTGTTTTCATTTTACCTTTTCCTGTTGCCTGAACTCAATAAATAACGGGGACCTCTCCAGATAAAAAAAGCGTATTCCCTCAAGTTTTATAATAGGTTTGTTGGTATCCATTGTACTATTACCAACCCGCTGATAAACAAAAAGGAGATAGTTCCGAAAAGCAAATCCGATGGTTGTAATTCAAGATGCTCAAGCACATAAAATTTTCTCTTGAACCCGCGGCAGAGCATTGCGTTGTAAATACGCCTTGATCGTTCATGGCTTTTGAGGATAAGCATCCCCATGAGATAAGCAAGGCTCTTATAGGTGTGCAGATTGGTCCCGGGTATAAAACAGCGCACTTTCATGGCATTGGTCAACCTGACATATTCAAGATTTATTACGTGTATGTATCTATATGAAAAGAAAAATATGTGGACAAGTTTGTCCGGCACATACAGATAATGCAGAGCGTGTACCAGCTTAAATACCGGGCATGTGGAAAGAAGCGCTATACAAGCCATAATAATAGTGTTGGATTTTATGGTAATCAACACAGCATGGTCAACACCCTCCACACTTGCCTCAAGCCCGAATAAGGTAAAGAGGGTTTTACCGGGTGTGGTGAATGGAAGAAACAGCCATAATACCAGTATGAATCCGTTCACTATCATCAACCGCCAAAACACATCTTTAACAGACAGTCTGGCCGCAGCCAGAAATGCCAGGGCCGAGATTGCAGACACAAAAAGGATGGTCAACTCATAGGTAAGGGCTACCACAGAGCAAAACATGGCCGCTATGATAATTTTTACACGCGGGTCAATGCGGTGGACAAACGAATTGCCGTATGCGAAGGGTTCAACGATGTTCAAACCTTGCCGCCTTTGCGGTATCTAAAATACATGGCAATCCCCATGAGGCCCAATATGTACCCGATGCCGCCGAATATCTCCGTTGGCGAAACCCCTGTCTTGCGCTGGGATTTTGCAACGAGCTGAGTGAGGGGACGCAACCTTTTTTGAATAACCCTGTCAACGATTGATTCAATTTCCTCCGGGTCTATTCGGGCGGCGGCATCTGATGCTCGGGGTTTCAGTGTTTCAGTGCCCGGAGCGGACATGACTTCAGCCTCGGCCTTTTGCATACCGGTCATGTCCGGCAGCTCCTCGGCCGGCACCGTGTATTCGTCCCGATGCCCCATTCCGGCATTGAGCACTACCTTCAGATCAGTCTTTTGGGGCGGCTTGAAAGAGAATACACCGTTTTCGTCGGTTTTGCCTTCCAAAAGCTTATGGCCTGAGGGATCAAATACTTCTATCTTCGCATTTTCGCATAGTGTACCGTCACTGAAGCCGCCTTCCACAAAAACGGTGTCTCCTTCCACATAGGCTGTAAGAAAAACATTGTGGGCCAGAGCACATGGCGCCGACGTTGCCATGTGCTGCGCCATGAGAAGAAAAAAAACAATAACTTTCGTGACCATTGCATGCTTTTTACGTAGTTTTAATCGGCGCATGGGCTACTCCTAATATTTCCGGTTTGACTTTTTTCAAAAACGCCACACAAAATGCGGTCATAATTCCCTCGATGATCATAACCGGGAAATGAGCGACAACCACCAATTTAGACACCGCCATAAACGCCTCTCCTGTGAAAACCAGAGAAATACCCACCATGATGCTCGTTAAAAATACGGCCAAAAAACCGCAGGCAAATGCCGACCCCAAAGAGATAAAGATGTTTTCACGTCTTACTGCATAATTAAACATGTAAAAACAAACCAGGGCCGGTACCGCAACATTGACCGTATTGACCCCGAGGGCTGTAATCCCCCCGAATTGAAACAGGATTGATTGCAGGGTAAGAGCTACCAGTATGGACGGAAAGGCCGCCCAACCCAACAGGAGACCGATAACACCATTTAATAAAAGATGCACACTTGATGGTCCGATGGGAACATGAACAAGGGATGCCACAAAAAAGGTTGACGACAGGACAGCCACCTCGGGTATCCGGTCATAGTCCAATTTTTTCAGCCCCACCGCGCAACCGGCCACCGTGATGGCGGCGCCTACAACCAGTACGGGCGCGGATAACACACCTTCTGAAATATGCATAAACACTCCTTAATGTGGGCTTAAATCAATACCACCCATAATGCCTTGAAAATGAACGAAACAACCTCGTTGGAAATACGGGTTGGGACTATGATTTTTTGGACTTGAAAATCGTTTCCCTGTTACGCCTTTTCTTGCGATAAATACCGCCCGTGACACCGGCGATGCCTAAGGAAGCGCCCATGATGCCCCAAAAACCGAATCCTCTTGCCTTGCTTCGCCATTCGCCCTGATAATTTCCTCCCATCATCATTGATCGCAAGGACATCGGCAACGTGGCGCAATGGTATTCCCCGGTTGACGCATCTTTATGAGCAACCATATATAGTAATCCGTCTTCCATTCTGAATAGGCTATCATAGAATGCCCTGTTGGCATCTTTAGCCATGCTGTGTTTGGCATTTTCAGACATACCCGGCACGGCATGTGCGGCCGTATCTTTTTTCATATGCATATGCTGGGCTTTCTCTTTGTTTTTACCCATCATTTTTTTCATCCTTGAATGGTCACCCTGCTTTTTGCCATTAGAGCCCATCATCGCGGACATTTTGGACATTTTCGAGA
>JGI24023J19991_10003380_pt1 | contig 11250 bp, 7 predicted proteins | sample Cruoilmetagenom1_FD_19991 | JGI IMG/M metagenome (IMG submission 19991)
GGCAAGGGCGGCATAAGGGAAATTGAATTCTTTATTCAGGCACTTCAGCTCGTAAATGGTGGTGAAGTTAAAGATCTCAGGGAGAGAAACTCACTTCGTGCACTTAAAAAGCTCAGGCGCTTAAATATTATAGATGAAGAGGTGTTTGAATCGTTAACTTCTTCATATCTCTTTCTTCGAGAAGTCGAGCACTCGATTCAGCTGGTTGAGGAACGACAAACGCATAAAATCCCCACATCAGCCGAGGATATTGAAAGTCTGGCCAAGAGATGCGGGTTAAAAGGTGAAAAAGAATTTGAAGAACTCTATAGCGAGAATACCTCTAGTGTTTCTAGTATTTACAAGGGGCTCTTTTTTGACCCTTCTCAAAAAACCCAAGAGTTCGGGAAAGAGTTCTGGGAAATTGCCGACTTTTTAACTGTAGGAAATATAGAAGAGGCTGAGGCTGTAGAGAATTTAAGAGAATTAGGATTTAAAAATCCTGAGAGCGCAATTGATTTATTTTCCAAATTACTTGATCCCAGAATGGGCGCTTTAACTCAAGATGGCAGGTTAACTACCAAAAAGGTGATACCGGCTTTTCTGGGAGAGATCCTGAAATCCTCTGATCCCGATGCGGCTTTGGTAAATCTTGAAAGATTTATCTCGGGGATCGGCTGGCGCTCATCAATATATGCTATTTTGTTAGAAAATCCTGACATCATAAAGCTATTGGCCAAACTATTTTCTACCAGTGGATTTCTTTCAAACTTTCTAATCAGACACCCTGAGTACCTTGATGTTATAACGTTAAGGGATGTTAGAGTCGAGTATGCCTCTAAGGAAGATATGCTCGAGGGTCTTCAATCAAATATGGAAGAGGCGAGAGATTATGAAGATAAGCTGGATACAATAAGAAGGTTCAGACATGTGGAGACCCTTAAAATATGTCTCAGGGATTTAAATGGAGAAGTTGATCCATTTTATGTTGGCAAATACCTTTCCCTTGTAGCCGAGGCTATTTTAGAAGTCGGACTTGAATTAGCCTGGGATTTAGTGAAGGGCAATAACAAAGGCAAGAATAAAAAAATGCGTATGCTCATTCTCGGTATGGGGAAATTGGGCGGTCGGGAGATGAGCTATAATTCTGACCTGGATGTGATTTTTATTTATGAGGGAAATGATCATGAGTTTTATTCTAAGCTCGGACAAAAGGTTATTTCGGTCCTCTCGGTTCCTACAGGAGAGGGCTTCGCCTATAAAATCGATATGGGTCTTAGGCCATCAGGTAGAGCCGGCGCTCTCGTAACTTCGTTTGATTCGTTTAAAAAGTACCATGAGGATAGTGCACAGATATGGGAGAGGCAGGCTCTAATAAGGGCTGCACCTGCCGCAGGCAACCTGGAATTAGGCGCCAAGGTTCAAAAGAGCGTAAAGCATTTTGTATATGAAGAATCTTTTCCCAAGGACTTTTATAAAGAAATTCACCGTCTTCGTTCTCGAATGGAAAAGGAGCTTGCGAAAGAGACTGTCAATAAACTCAATATAAAAACAGGGAAAGGAGGAACTGTTGATATAGAGTTCCTTGTCCAGATGCTTCAGTTAAAATATGGGGGTGAGTATCCAGATGTGAGGGTGCAGAATACTATGGATGCACTCTTTGCGCTTAGATCTAGCGGGCTAATGGAAGATGGGGAATTTGAGATATTAAAAGAAGGGCTTTTTTTCTTAAAGAAGATGGAAAACTTGCTAAGACTCCTCCATGACCGCTCAATTAATGAGCTATATGAGAGTGATTTTCAGAAATTGGCTTCTGAGCTGGATATGAAAAATGAGGGGCAGAAATTAAAAGAGGAATATATCTCTAAAACCAATAAGGTTAGAGAGATATATGATAAATATTTCCTGTAAACCCTCTTGTGATTTAAAATAATTGGCAAAGGAAAATTGTAATGAGTGAATTTAAAAGCTGCATATTTATTATGGCTGACGGTTCCAGATCTGATGTGTTCTCTGAACTCTTAAAGAGTGGGGATCTGCCAAATATTTCCAAGTATCTAGTTGAGAAGGGGTCTTACAAAGAAGCGGTTACAGTGTTTCCCTCGACTACCGGTCCAGCATACACGCCCTATATAATGGGTAAATATCCCGGACGATGCAATTTGCCGGGCATAAGATGGTTCGACCGAGATGCCTATAAGGACAAACTCTTGTCATTTAATCGCTTCAGGAGCTACATAGGGCTGGAAACGTATTTTATGAATAGCGATGTTTCCTTAGATTATAAGACCCTATTTGAAGTATTTCCAAGAAGCGTGAACATTTTTAATGAGCTTTCAAGAGGAGTAAGCTATAAAAATGATAAGACATTCTTCTCGAAGCTCTTCTATAAGGTGAAAAGCCACTTTACCGATAAAAGTGATGAAGTTGATCTTGTGGCACAGCGAATCCTTTTGCAATCTTTAAAAGATTATCCTGATTATATTTACGCTGTATTCTTAGGAATAGATACCTATTCTCATCTAAACCATCCGTTTCACAAAAAGGTTATTGACTCCTATAGAAGAATTGATGAAACAATAGGGCTTCTTGCAAAAAACCTGGAAGCTGAAGGAAGGCTTGAAGAAACCTTAATCATAGTTGCAAGTGACCATGGTCTCACCCAGACCCACTCGCACTTTGATTCGCTTGAATTTATGAATAACCAGGGCCATAAAACGTTTTATTATCCTAACGTATTTAAACATTTCACAGATGCGGATGCCGCGTGCTTAATATCCGGCAACGCAATGGCCAATATTTATGTAAAGAGCAAAGATGGGTGGGGAAGGAAATCCACTTTTGAGGAGCTAAGGGGCCTTGTGGATAATTTCATGGAACGGCCTGAAATAGATATCGTTGCGGGGTTGGATGAGCAAGGCCGCTCAAGAATTATAAGTACGAAGGGTGAGGCGGTTACGTGGCTTGATCCGGAGGGGAATATCAATTATCAAAAGATTAGCGGCGACCCTTTTAACTATAACGGTATGCCGAACAAAATGAGTTCCAAAGAAGCGTTAGCTAATAGTTTCAATACCGAATATCCGGACGCGCTCTTGCAGATAATACAGCTTTTAGAATCCCAGCGAGCCGGTGACTTGGTCTTAAGCGCTGCTCATGGATACGACCTAAGGGCTAAACATGAGAACCCGGAACACTGCTCCTCACACGGTGCGCTGTTTAGAGATCACATGTTGGTGCCTCTGATTATGAACGCAAAAGTTGATAAAGAGCATATAAGAACTGTGGATATATTCCCGACAATATTGAGTATCCTGGGGCACCCTGTTCCTAATGATATTGACGGTGTTAGCTTGGTAGATTGATAAAATTATTTTACTAGGAAAAAATTGCTCTGAAGGTTGCTTCTGAGACAAAAAGAGCAATTACACCCCAGAGAAAGTAGCGCCATACATTCTTGAAAACTTTTACAAGCCCTCCTTTTTGTTCTGAGCTGCTTTCTATTTTGGGAATGGAAGCTCTCTTTAGGTTAGATTCTTTAGGGTCTATATTGACAGCGAATTCGTATGCGTTTTTTCCATTCTCTTCTACGGTATAAATTCCGGGGAGCCCTGTTTGTTCAAACCCGGGGGCTTCAATGCTCAATTGGAATTGTTGTCCTGACGGATCTATTACTATTGCGCTCTCGGTGTCTTGGGAAATATCAATATTCACCCTCTCATCGACCAAGTAGTTTCTTCTCTTGCTCTTTGCCACATATTGAAAATCATGAATTCTTTTAATAGCCGGGAGAAATATCGGTGTTATTGAAAAATTGTTCCAGCTCGAATCTGCAGTTGAAGTAAAGAGAAAAACACTTCCTTTGCCATATTCCATCTTTGCTAAAAAGGGTTTGTTGTTTGAGGCGGACATAAGTATGGTTGATTCCACATTAGGCGAGAGATTGAATAACTTATGAATCTTCACCTGATTCACTTTCTGGTTAATATCTTTTGAAAATATATCGGAATTCTCTGGGAGCAGTGATAGTTTTTGCTCTTCTATATTTTGAAGCTCTCCGGGCAGAATGCTTTTTAGTAAAGCGTTATAGGGGCCTGCTCTTACCCTGTTTCCTAAAAATATGACTATAGATCCTCCATTATTGGCAGATTCCTCAAGCTCTTTTGCAATACGGGGAGTTATTTCTCCAATATTGGCTAGAAATATTAGGCCGTAATCTGAGAGGTCCTCATCTAAAAAACTGTCGTTATCAATGATAGAAATATTTGTGTTCGAGAGCTCGGAAATTGTCTCTAAAGCTCGGGCCAGGTAGTAAGTCTCGCTAAGCCGAGAATCTTCCCTTGGATCGCCGTCAACGATTAATATTCTGAATTGATCCAGACCATTTATAATAAAATATCTAATATCGTCAACTTTAAGTTTATCGTGTGAGGTCTCAACTGATCCATTACCCGGCATCTGTGTTTTGTTTCTGCTAAAGTTGAATTTTTTGACTGATTTCTTCTCAGGTTCGATGTCAACAGATTCCCTTATCTCTTGCTTCCCCAAGCGGGCCCTGGTCAAAAGCCCCTGCACTGAGTCGCTTGAGAAGTTGGATACTGTCGCCTCAATGATTAAAGAGTCATTTTCGTGTTTGAGCTGTGTTTGGGATACTGCATGATTTGAGGCCTGCAGGTTCTGGGAAATGTCTATCACTTCAAGCCAGGATCTTGGAGCACCCTCGTTTTCCCAGCCGTTTTGTTGAAGATCTGTAATAAGCGTGACCCCTTTTTGCTCGTTTGGGGCTTTTTGTAGTTTAGTGTAGATATCTTCAAGCCTTTTGTCGTTCTCCGTAAAGGTATAAGAAATCTCAATTTCTCCTACAGCCTTTTTTAGCTGAGTTTTGTCTTGTGTTAAGGGGGGCTCCTGCTCATTATCCGGGACAAGAGGTGCTATAAAAGCAAAACTCCCATCAGGCAGAGAGTCAATTAAATTCTTAGCTTTATTAAGGGCGCGTCCAAAGTTGTCTTCATATTCCATGCTGAAGGAATTGTCGATCACAATCGCCTGGGATTTTGGGGCGCTCTCTTTTGCTGTGGAGAAAGAGAAAACAGCAGGTTTTGCAAATACAAGCACAATTAGTACCAATATGAGAGCCCTTAGAATTAATAGGATGATATCCTTTATTTTAGATCTTGTTGCGAGCTCCCCTTGGGATGAAATAAGGAATTTGACTGCCGGAAAACTTTTCTTTACTCCGCTTTTTCGTGATATCAGATGAGCGAGTATGGGGAGCGCTATTGCCGCAAGACCTATCAGGAATAAAGGGCTTAGGAAGGAAAAATTCAAAACGGTTCTCTATTTATCCGCAATTTGTATTAGGGAGTTTTCTATTGATTTATTGATTGGGGAGAAAACATACCTTGTTTCGTTCTCATGACATATCATCTTGAGTCTTTCCATAAATTCCCCTATTCTTTTTTTATAAGTATGTCTTATACTGTCGGTATCTACAATTACCTTTGCGTTTGTCTCCATATCTTCAAATTCGACCGATCCCCTGAAGTCAAAATCAATTTCATCGGGATGTAACACATGAAATAGAGAGACCTCTTTCTTTGAGTTCCTAATAAGCTTGAGAGATTCCTCAATAGCCTCCGGTTCAATCAAGAAGTCTGAAACTATAACAAATGACGCCTCTGAGCTATAAGTCTCAAGCGCTTTTAATACGGGTTCTTTGATACCGGTAGTTCCAGAGGGCTCAAAAGACTCAAGTTTGTCTAAAATGGGTGTTATAAAAGGACTTCCCGCTTTGGGCGGGACAAATTCAATGTCGTTCTCAGAAAAGCCCAGGAGCCCGACCGAGTCACCTTGTTTTAGAAGTAAGTAGGCAAGTGTGGCGGAAAGCTTCTTTGCGTAGTTAAGTTTTGTATCTTTATTGTCGCCGTAGCCCATCGAAGCGCTTTTGTCGACCAGTATACACCACCGCATATTAACTTCATCCTCAAACTTTTTAACGTAGAGGCGGTCGTGTCTTCCATAAAGGCGCCAGTCAATTTGTTTTAACTCATCACCCTTATTATATTCTTTATGGTCTAGGAAGTCCGGACTTATTCCATTGTAGTAGCTCTTATGGATCCCCGCCTTGTAACCCCTAACTTTTGACGGAGTTCGGAAGTGAAAACCTTTAAGTCTGAGTGCTGTTTCTATGTCTAAAATGCTATTTGACATATTCAATGGTGAATAGCGATTATGCTGTAAGGGAAGAATTAATCACTTGTTGTAAGGATTTTGTCGATTTCTTTTGTTACTGATTCTTCTTTTAAATTTTTAGCAATCGATATTTCTTTGACTAATAGTGATAGCGCAGAGTCCATTATTCTCTTCTCGCCGAAGGAAAGGTCTTTGTCGTTTTGTAGGAGGTTGATATCTTTTAGTACGTTTGCAACTTCAAAAATGTCCCCGCTCTTTAGTTTGTCGGAGTATTCGCGATATCTCTTGTTCCAGCTCTGGTGGCCGTTGAGCTGCTCAGAATCTTTGCTTCTATTCTTAAGGATTTTATAGATTCTTGTAATCTGAGATTTTGAAATTACATCTCTTAACCCTACAATATCAGCGTTATCGGTAGGAACCATGACTGTAACATCACTGTCTATAACCTGGAGTATGTAATAGTCTTTTTTAGTGCCGCAAATTTCTTTTGATTCGACTGCCGTGACTTGAACTACGCCATGAGCAGGATAAACTGCTTTATTCCCTACTTTGAAAATGGTCATTTTCTTGTTTTCTCCCATCCCAATATTGGCGCCAGACTTAACAAACCATAGCATAAATTATGCCCAAGGTCAAATAAACTGAAGTTCCCGCTTTGTATAAAAGAGTCTGGTTTTATCCAGTAATTATTAAGTGTTGCAGGGGCAGTAGTATATGATATATATATAATACAAATTATCGGTATTATATATCTCTGGCAGGTGTATCTTCTCGATCTGATAAAATCTTATAGGTTTTATAGTCAGTTATGATTAAACCGACAATAATTTTAGTTTTAAGTCTATTGGACGGGTATAAGCAAGTTTCCCAAACGGATTTTCCTGATTACAAACAGTAGGTTAAACCCTATACTAAATGAATAGATGATTATCTTTGTGCGGGTATTCAAAATAGGTTTATAATAATATTCTTAGGAATAAAAGGGAAAGATTCTTGCCAAAATAGTTATCCTTTGTATAGTATTTAGTCGTTTTCGAGACATATTTGATCAGTAGGTGGAAGACCATCTTAAGCGGAGGAATTAAAGAAGTGCGAAAATTAACGGATAAAGATCTAGCTGAGCAGCATGGAATAAAAAATCCTGGGAAGATTTATTATAATCTTCCAATTCCCGCCTTGTATGAAGAAGTAATAAGAAGGGAAGAGGGACTGATTGGTGAAGGCGGTACGCTGGTTGCTTATACCGGAGTACATACCGGGCGTTCTCCTGCTGACAGATTTATTGTAAAGGAAGCGGGAACAGAGAATGATATTTTATGGGGACCCGTTAATAAGCCCATTTCGCCTGAACATTTCGATTTGCTACACAAGAAAATTCTGGATTATTATGAAGGTAAGGACCTTTTTGTAAGGGATCTTAATGTATGCGCGCATCCCGACTACCGTACCAATGTTCGTGTTGTTAACGAATACGCATGGCACAATGTTTTTGTAAATAATCTCTTTGTCAGACCAAATCCACAAGACTTGCCGCACAAATCGGTAGGGTTCACTGTTTTATGCGCNCCTGGCGTTAAAGCTGANCCTGAGACCGATGGAACACGCTCGGAAACTTTCATTATTTTAAATTTTGAGAAACGAATGGCTATTATTGGCGGCACTCAGTANGCAGGAGAGATGAAAAAATCCGTTTTTTCCGCTATGAATTTCCTTCTTCCCGAAAAGGGTGTGTTTCCGATGCACTGTTCGGCTAATGTTGGAAAAGACAGTGATGTTGCATTATTCTTTGGCCTCTCAGGTACTGGAAAGACAACGTTATCCGCCGACCCTGACCGAGCACTGATCGGTGATGATGAGCACGGCTGGTTTGATAAAGGTGTGTTTAACTTTGAAGGCGGTTGTTACGCAAAGGCTATAAAGTTAAACCCCAAAATAGAACCTGAAATTTATAATGCCTCACTTAGATTCGGGTCGGTATTAGAGAATGTAAAAATTGACGATGAAACCAAAAAAATTGATTTTGACAGTGATGAGCATACTGAAAACACACGCGTTGCCTATCAGATTGATTCACTTACCAATATAGTCCCCGAAGGCGTGGGCGGAATTCCCAAGACGATTTTTATGCTCACCTATGACGCTTTTGGCGTGCTGCCTCCAATTTCCAAACTTACACCGGAGCAGGCGATGTACTACTTCACTCTTGGATACACGGCAAAGGTCGCAGGTACCGAAAGAGGGGTGAGTGAGCCTCAGGCTACGTTTAGCTCCTGTTTTGGAGCGCCTTTTCTACCAAGACCGCCGTTATTTTATGCCGAGATGTTAAAACAAAAGCTCGAAGAGAGCGGAGCAACCGTTTGGCTTCTCAACACGGGAATTACGGGTGGTCCATACGGAGTAGGGGAGAGAATGCCTCTGCCGCAGACAAGAGCTCTTGTTACAGCCGCAGTTGACGGCACGCTTGAGAAAGGTTCTTTTAATGAAGTTCCTGTGTTTGGTTTGCAAGTTCCTACTTCATGCCCTGGGGTGGACGAGAAACTCCTTGAGCCTAAAAAGAGCTGGAGTGATCCTTCGGAATATGACGCTAAGGCAGAAGAATTGGCTTTAAGGTTTGAAGAAGAATTTGCCAAGCATAAAGCTTAAAAACTTATAAAATTCCAGGGGCGGTCTTCCGGGCTGCCCCTTTTTATATCCACTACATTTCATGTCCGCAATTTAATCTCAGAATTTTTTGTAACTCCTAATATCGCTACATTTACTATAGATAATTTGATACTTGGTACGATTGGTTAAAATATATGTCTGTTCTCTCAAATGGGGTTGAGGAGCAAAGCAAGCGGCGTCCTGAGCTTTCCGGGAATGTACTTTCGGCTGCAGAGGGAGAGTTGGACCAGGAGGGCTGGTCGATCCTGTAAAGTGACCTTGAAGCTAGAATTTTACGCACGTATATGCTAATAAAATAGAAAACAATTAAGCAAAGGAGATCAGTTATGGATTTTATAAAGAAGGAGGATACTTCGTTCGTTGTTGTGGATGTTCAGGAAAGGCTAATGGGCGCTATGCCTGAGGGGATTACCGAAACGAATCTAAAGAATATGAAAATTCTGCTTGAGGCGGCCAAAATACTTGGAATCCCTGTAACTGTAACCGAGCAGTATCCAAAAGGTCTTGGGCCGACTATTGAGGAAATAAAGGAATCGGTTGGTGAGGGGTTCTCTCCCGTAGAAAAAGTTGTGTTTAGCTGCGCCAGGTCTCCCGAGTTTGAATCCGCAATCAAGGATATCAACAGAAACTCGGTACTTCTATGTGGAGTAGAAACACACGTGTGCGTACTTCAGACTGCTATTGATATGGTCAATAAGGGCTACACCGTGTATGTGCCTGCGGATGCGGTAATTTCAAGAAGAGAGCTTGACTGGGAAAAGGGGATCAATCTGATAGAAAAGGCGGGAGCTGTGGTAGGTACAACAGAGGCCTTTTTATTCCAGCTGTTAGAGACTGCGGGTACGGATGAGTTCAAACAGATATCAAGACTAGTAAGATAACAAAGTGCTGTTTCTTGAATACGGAACGGACAATTAGTAATTGGTTTATTACATCCAAGAGGGGAGGTAGGATCGCTCTAAATTTCTATTTTATCCTAGAGAATTATAGATGCGTCCCCAAGGGGATTTGAACCCCTGTTTTCGGCGTGAAAGGCCGATGTCCTGGGCCAGGCTAGACGATGGGGACTAACTTAGTATGAGCCGTGCAGGATTCGAACCTGCGGCCCACTGCTTAAAAGGCAGTTGCTCTACCTACTGAGCTAACGGCTCATTAATAAGGCCAAAAATATATCACGTGATTATGCATTGTCAAAGAATATGGTTATTATCTCTAATCTCTTATTTGCCTTTAAATCTAGGTACTATTTAGCGGATTTCTACAAAAAAATATGGCATCTCGTCTCTCTTCCCCGCAATTTAGGAATTTTACTCTAGCTACAGCTGCTAATTTCTTTTTTTTCTGCAACTTTTCCTCATTTTTTCTCCTGCCAATATATATCAAGGATTTAGGAGGGAATGAAGCAAATATCGGTTTTATAATGGGCTCGTTTGGTATTACTTCCCTTGGAGCAATTCCCTTTGTCGCGTATCTGGTTGATAAATACGGGAGAAGAAGGTTTATGCTCCTGGGATACGCGATCATGTTCATAGCTTCGCTTGGTTACCTTTTCATCTCTCACTTGTCTCCCGCCTTCTATCTTTTACGTTTTGTGCAGGGTATTTCATTTGCCTTCTCTTTTACCGCGGCAGGAACGTTTGTAACGGATTATATTCCTCCCGAGAGAAGGGCGGAGGGGCTTGGTATATTCAGCGCGTTTACAATTGCCTCTTATGCAATTGGCCCCTCACTTGGGGAGCTTATAATTGAGCTGTCGGGTTTCAATTACTTTTTCATTTATGCCTCCCTTTTTAGTTTAATAGCTTTTGTTCTTACAATCTTTACAAGAGATGGGGGATTTGTACGCTCGTCTGATCCGTATGGGCTCGGCTTTTTCCGTTTAATAGCTTCTAAGAGGTATGCGCTAATTCTAATATCCAATTTAATTCTTGCAGGGGGGTTGGGGGCAATCTTGAACTTTGTTGCAACGTTTTTAAGATCAAAGGGGCTGGCAGCTTTTTACTTTTTTCTGACCTATACGATTGCGGTTACCGCAGTGAGAATTTTTGGTGGAAGGATTTCCGATAAGTGGGGAAGAAAAGCCATTGCGTCGCCTTGTCTTTTTGCCGTTGCCATCTCTCTTGCGGCCATGTACTTTGTGGAATCTCCTTTAAGCGCAGTATTAATATCACTTTTCTTTAGCATTGGATACGGGTTTTTATACCCTACGCTTAGTGCGCTCGTTATTGATAAAGCAGGATCGCATGAAAGAGGAAAAGCAATGGGGGCATTTAACGCCTCTTACAGTCTAGGGATCAATTTTTTAGCATTCCCCCTTGGTCTAATTGCAAGGGATTTTGGATATGAGGTTATGTATTTTGTGACAGGGTGCATGGTTTTTCTGGGTTTTCTGCTCTTTACTTTCTTTGAGTCCGA
>JGI24023J19991_10003382_pt1 | contig 11246 bp, 9 predicted proteins | sample Cruoilmetagenom1_FD_19991 | JGI IMG/M metagenome (IMG submission 19991)
ATGGAGTTGATTAATAATATTGCAAAAGGTCATGGTGGACTTTCAGTATTTGCAGGAGTAGGAGAACGTACACGTGAAGGAAATGATTTACTTCGTGAAATGCTAGAATCAGGTATTATCAAATATGGTGATGATTTTATGCATTCTATGGAAGATGGTGGATGGGATCTGTCTAAAGTTGATAAAGCTGGAATGAAAGATTCTAAAGCTACTTTTGTATTCGGTCAAATGAATGAGCCTCCTGGAGCGCGTGCTCGTGTAGCATTGTCAGGTTTAACTATCGCAGAATATTTTCGTGATGGAGCAGGTGACGGACAAGGAAAAGACGTATTATTTTTCGTAGATAATATCTTTAGATTTACCCAAGCAGGTTCAGAGGTATCTGCATTGTTAGGTCGTATGCCTTCAGCGGTAGGTTATCAACCTACATTAGCAACCGAAATGGGCGCTATGCAAGAGCGTATTACTTCTACTAAAACAGGATCTATTACTTCTGTACAAGCGGTATATGTACCTGCAGATGATTTAACCGATCCTGCACCAGCAACAACATTTGCGCATTTAGATGCTACTACGGTATTATCTCGTAAAATTGCTGAATTAGGTATTTATCCAGCGGTTGATCCATTAGATTCTACATCAAGAATTTTATCAGCTGAAATTTTAGGGGATGAGCATTATAATTGTGCGCAACAAGTAAAAGAGTTATTACAACGCTATAAAGAACTTCAAGATATCATTGCTATTTTAGGGATGGAAGAACTAAGTGAAGAAGATAAACTAGTCGTATATAGAGCGCGTAGAGTGCAACGTTTCTTGTCTCAACCTTTCCATGTAGCTGAACAGTTTACAGGTATTCCTGGAGTATTAGTTGATATTAAAGAAACCATGAAAGGGTTTAATATGATTATGGATGGTGAGTTAGATCATCTTCCTGAAGCTGCATTTAACTTAAAAGGTTCTATTGAAGAAGCTATTGAAGCTGGAGAAAAAATGTTAGCCGAAGCAGAAGCCTAGTTGATGCATTGCTGAATTAAGTTCAGCATCTTTTGAATCTTGATTAATAAATTAAAAGACCCTGAATCATTTAGATCAGGGAAGTAAAACAAGTTTTACTATGTTATTAGAAATTGTTACACCTGAAGCTTTATTATTTACTGGAGAAGTTGACTCTGTTGCTGTACCGGGAATCAATGGTGAGTTTCAAATGTTGAATAATCACGCTCCTATAGTTTCTTTATTACAAAAAGGTACAGTTAAAATTTTTGGAAATTTTACCATTGAAGAAGAAAATCAAGATAAGTTTACAAAAGGAGATGATAACGGGACCTATTTATCAATTAATAGTGGAACTATAGAATTGAAAGAAAATAAAGTGATTATACTTGCAGATTGATCAATTTTCTGTTAAAAAAATATAAACGTCAGGTATTTATTACCTGACTTTTTTTTGTATAAACTTTTTAAAAGATATGAGTTTGAACTTTAGATTTTATTTAGTTTTTAATACTACTTTTAAATTGAATTAATCTGTAAAATATAAAAGCATAAAAAAAATGAACTATTCAAAGAAAAATAACAAATTAAATATAAATGGAATGAGTAAAAAAATTATACTAGTTGCAATTATGTCAGTAATAGCAATAAATGCCAATGCGCAATTTGGAAAAATGCTAAAGAAAACAAAAAATATTGATGCAGGTAAAAAAATGGTAAAAGCAGCCACACTTTCAGATGAAGATATGGCAACACTTTCTTTACAATCAGTCAGTACAATGGATGGATGAAAACAACCCGATAGCCGAAGAAGGAGATCCCTATGCAGAGAGGTTTAATGCGTTGATAAAAGGTCTTGAAAATGAGGATGGTTTAGTATTAAATTTTAAAGTATATAGAGTTGTTGATGTGAATGCTTTTGCAACTCCAGATGGTAGCGTTCGGGTAATGGCTGGGCTCATGGACTTAATGACAGATGATGAAATTTTAAGTGTAATTGGTCACGAAATTGGACATGTTAAACTAGGGCATTCGAAAAAACGTTATCAATCGGCCTATGCTATTTCAGCAGCAAAGGAAGTAGCTACTGCTAATACAGGAGCAGGAAAAATTCTTGATGACAAAGAAGTTGGAGGTTTTGTTGAGAATGTATTAAATGCTCAATTTTCTCAATCTAATGAATCTGCATCTGATGAATATGGTTTTAAATTCTTAGTAAAACATAATTTTAATTACCATGCAATGGAAAGTGCTTTTCAAAAGTTGGCAGATCTAAGTGCTGATGGAGGTAAAGGTTCAATAACGTCTTCGCATCCTGGTTCTGCGAAAAGATCAGCGCGTGCAAAAGGATGGGCAGAAAAAGAGGATCAAAAGAAATAAGATGCAGCCTTTTAATATGTATTGAATACAAAAAATGCCTAACTATTAATAGCTAGGCATTTTTTGTTAGATAATTTTTATCACTAAAACTTTCCGGTTATCCATTTATATACATCATTACCGTTAGCATATAATAACAAAGTTATTAAGAGTATAAAACCAACAACTTGAGCGTGTTCTAAAAACTTATCACTAGGTTTTCTACCCGAAATCATTTCATATAATGTAAATACTACATGGCCACCATCTAAAGCTGGTATGGGTAATAGGTTCATAAAAGCGAGCATGATAGACAAAAATGCAGTTAAACTCCAAAAACGTTGCCAATCCCATTTAGTAGGAAAAATACTAAGAATAGTACCGAATCCTCCTAGCGCAGTTGCCCCCTTCTTTGTAAATACATATTTAAATTGGGCAATATAATCACGCAATGTCCAATATGCACTTGCTGTTCCTTTTGGAATACTTTCTCCAAAAGCATAGTCTTTATGTTTAATAGTTACTTGTTCATTAATTGTGTTTTTGACAAATACGCCTAAATTCCCATCAACTCCCGGAGTAACATTTAATGTGTCTTTATTTCCATTTCTTAGCACTGTAAGTGTCATTTCTTCATGCTCAGTGTTTTCTTGTACAGCAGCCGTAAACTGATTCCAAAATTGAATTTGCTTNCCGTCAATAGAGATAATTTCATCATTCTTTTGAAATCCAGCTTTAAATGCAGGAGAATCAATAATAATACTATCTAAAATNGCATTAAATCCTGGTGTAAAAGGTTCCATTGTACCAGTAGTCCACATTCTTAGTCCAATATCTTCAGGCAATGTTATGTTTTCAGTTAATCCATCAGGATGCTCAACTTCAATTTCTTTAATATCTCTTAAAAATAATTCTTTATTTATGTTTAATACATTAAATGGTTCTTCGCCATTAACCTTTAAGATTTTATCTCCATCTTTAAATCCATACTGTTTGAATTCTTTAGCTACTGCAAATCCATTTTTGACACCATCAATCTTAACATAATCTTCACCCCAAACATTAAGTATCATCGTATAAATTAGAATACCTAAAACAAAATTAACAGTTACGCCGCCTAACATTATAATTAAACGTTGCCATGCTGGTTTTGAGCGAAATTCCCAAGGTTTCGGCTCCTCTTTCATTTGCTCAGTATCCATACTTTCATCAATCATTCCAGATATTTTCACATATCCGCCAAGGGGAATCCAGCCAATACCATAAACCGTATCACCAATCTTTTTCTTAAAAATTGAAAATTTATAATCGAAAAACAAATAAAATTTTTCAACTCTAGTTTTGAATAATTTTGCAGGTATAAAATGCCCTAACTCATGTAGAACAATTAATATTGAAAGGCTTAAAATAAATTGTGATATCTTAATAAATATGTCCATTTGCTATATTTAATCAGTATAATTTAAAACGCACAAATGTAATATTTTATAACTAAATAGGAAGAGAATATTAATCTAAACCTATGTTAAAATTCGATAACATCATTAATTACCTACTTAGGTTGGATGAAGATAAATTGTTCTAAGGTAAATTATTGTTCTTTTAAGATGGTTTTGTGCAATGTGCCTTGAGAGGTTTCTATTTTTACTAGATGAATGCCAAAGGTCAATGGTTTTAGGTTTATAGCAGCTATAGGATTTGATTCTTGAAGTACAAGTTTGCCGAGCATATTATAAATAGAAACTTTCTCAACGATAGCTTCGCTAGAATTTTGAATGTTTAAACTGTTTTTCGTTGGATTCGGATATAGAGATATTGTAGTATTTAACACTTCTTGATCAATACCGCTTTTAACGATATTGTCTTTGCTGATAAGTTGATATTCAGGATCAATTTCAACAGTTTTAATTTTAAAAGGTATAGCACCTGTAAAGCTTTGTTTATTTTCACTTAGTTCTAAACGTATAATTTGAGACTCACCATCTTCACTGCTTACTTTTATAGGAACGGGCATTTCAAAAAATGAAACCGATGGATCAGATTGGGTTTGATTTGCTATTATACTTATAGCATTATTATCTTTATTTTGAAACCAACTAATTTCATATGATGGAAATCCTTTACCGGTAAACCAATCATTAAAAAAATCGGACAAATCTTCGCCTGTGTGGTTTTCTATACTGTCTTTAAAACCTTTTACTGTTACACTTTGATTAGATTGATTCAATTCTATTATGTAAGAATTTAAGGCTTTCGTATATATATCATCACCCAATTTATATTGCAACATATTTAAAACCATCGCTGTTTTTAAAAAACTAGGATCAAAATAGGTGTCAGAAGTGATTTTTTTAACAGTAGATATTCGCTGAGAAATGTTTTCAAAGTCAAAATGTATAATAGATTTCTCTTCTCTAGGAATAATTAATTCGTTAAGATATGAATCATAGATAGTTAGCTTTTCTTGGGAATAAGAAATAGTTGAAAAAATAAATAGAATTAATAGTAAAAATTTCTTCATATAGCAATAACTTTGTTTGAAGTTCCATAGCATGGAGCTTGCAAATATATGAAATTATATGGAAAAATCTTTTTTTAAAAAATCAATTCCTACGGTAGCTACTATAGGTATCTTATTTATAATATTTGTTATGATTGGTTATTTTTTATTGTCACCTACAAAAAGGTTACCAATTTATAATCCCGCAGATGTAAATCCGAAATTAGTAGATGCCTCTGTAAAACATATTCGTTCAAACCATAAAGTAGGAGATTTTAAATTAATAAATCAAAATGGTGATACGATTACCCATAATGATTATGCTGATAAAATTTATGTGACTGATTTCTTTTTTACGCGATGTCAAACTATTTGTCCGATAATGACAACGAACATGTATGATTTACAAGAGTTTTTTAAAAAGGATAGTGACGTATTATTTTTGTCACATTCAGTTACACCTATAATTGATAGCATTTCTGTACTAAGAGCTTATGCAGATAAAAAAGGGGTGATTGATGGTAAATGGAATTTAGTTACCGGTGAAAAAAAGCATATTTATGAATTGGCACGTAAATCTTATTTTGCAGTGCTAGAGGAAGGTGATGGTGGAGTCCAAGATTTTATTCATACTGAACAGTTCGTGTTAATTGATAAAAAAAGACAAATAAGGGGTTTTTATGACGGAACTGATAAAAAAGAGATTCAAAGAATACAAGAAGACATTAAAATTCTGGAAAGAATGAGCTCAATACAATAAATGATAAATATCATATTTTTTATATTAAAAAAAGATGTATTTTCGCACAGTATTTATAATCAATCTAAATAAAAATTGAGTTCTACGATAGCACATTTATTGGTTGGAGAAAAAGGAATCATAGAAAATATTCCGTTTGATAGTGTGCCATTAAAATTATTAGAGATGGGATGCTTACCTGGAAAAGAAGTTGAGCTGATACAGTTAGCACCTTTAAAAGACCCATTGTACATTAAAGTAAACGGAAGCCATTTAGCCATCCGAAAAGAAATGGCTGAGCTTATTGAAATTACCAAAAGCGAAAATTTATGCGAGGTACTGAAGTCATAAAAGTTGCTTTAGTTGGTAATCCGAATACAGGTAAATCGTCACTTTTTAATCAACTTACCGGTTTAAATCAAAAAGTTAGTAATTATCCTGGTATAACCGTAGAAAAAAAAACGGGTTCTGCTACGCTGAATAAAAATGTTACTGCTTCAATTGTTGACTTGCCAGGAACATATAGTATCAATCCTACAAGTTTAGATGAAAATATAGTATTACAAGCCTTATTAAATGTCGATGATGATTATCCTGATGTAGTTGTTGTAGTTGCTGATGTTGAAAATTTAAAGAGAAACTTATTTTTATTTTCCCAAATTAAAGATTTAGAAATTCCAGCTATTTTAGTGATAAATATGGCTGATCAAATAGAGAAAAAAGGAATTTCATTAAATCTTGATTTATTAAAAAAAGAGTTAAATTCTGAAATTTTACTTGTTAGTGCTCGTAAAAAACTTAGGTATAGAAGCACTTAAGGAAGCTATTGTAAATTACAAAAAAATTAATCCTTCAGCAATTTCTAATATTTCTAGTAGAATTGATGCCGATTTCTTTAAAGAAGTGAAAAGTAGTTTTAAAAACATCTCTCTTTATAAATCATGGTTATTAATTACTCAATATAATTACCTTTCTACTATTGATAAGGATTTACAAAAGCGTATTGATAGGTTTAGAACAGACACTGATAAAATAAAAAAAATGCAGAATAAAGAAACTATTCTGCGCTATCAGTATATAAATAATATCCTCAAAAAAGCCTATAAAATAGATGCTTCTAAAGCCTCTGGATTGCGTTTTAAATTGGATAGAATATTGACTCATAAAATATTTGGTTATGTAATTTTTGCTAGTATTTTGATGTTGATTTTTCAATCAATTTTCGATTGGACGAGTATACCAATGGATTTTATCGATACAACCTTTACCCAACTTAGTGAATGGGTTAAAGCTAAATTACCGGAAGGGCAATTTACAAGTTTGCTAGCTGAAGGTATTATTCCCGGAATTAGCGGGATTGTGATTTTTGTACCTCAAATAGCTATGCTGTTTTTATTGATCTCTATATTGGAAGAATCAGGTTATATGAGTCGGGTAGTTTTTTTAATGGATAAAATTATGCGTCGTTTTGGTATGAGCGGTAAAAGTGTGATACCATTAATTTCAGGGACGGCTTGTGCAATTCCGGCGATTATGGCAGCCAGAAATATTAGTGGATGGAAAGAACGATTAGTAACCATATTGGTTACACCCTTTACAACCTGCTCTGCCAGATTACCTGTGTATGCAATTATAATTTCTCTGGTGATTCCTAATGAAAGAGTTTTGGGTATCTTTAGTTTTCAAGGACTGACACTAATGGCATTGTACCTTCTTGGATTTACAGCTGCAATGGCTTCGGGTTATTTATTAAATAAGACGTTGAAAGTAAAAGGTAAAAGCTTTTTCGTTATAGAAATGCCAAATTATAAGCTTCCATCTATTAAAAATATATTATTTACGGTACTAGAAAAAACCAAAGAATTTGTATTTGGAGCAGGTAAAATAATTTTAGCAATTTCGATTATACTATGGTTTTTAGCTTCAAATGGACCTTCATCATTTAAGAATGCTTCCGAAATAGTGAAAAATGAAAATACCCAACTTAGCGGCGTTGAATTAGATCAAAAAATAGCCTCTTATAAGTTGGAACATTCTTACATAGGTATTGCGGGTAAGGCAGTAGAGCCTGCAATAAAGCCGTTGGGTTATGATTGGAAAATAGGAATAGCCTTACTGAGTTCATTTGCTGCGAGGGAAGTTTTCGTAGGAACATTAGCAACTATATATAGTGTTGAAAACAATGATGATACGGCAACAATAAAAGAAAGAATGGCAGCCGAAATTAATAAGGATACAGGTAAAAAACGATTTGATTTTCCTGTAGGGATGTCCTTGCTTATATTTTATGCATTTGCAATGCAATGTATGAGCACGTTAGCGATTGTAAAACGTGAAACCAATAGTTGGAAATGGCCAATATTACAGTTAGTTGGTATGACCGCTTTGGCATATTTAGCATCATTGCTTACCTTTATAGTATTGAAATAATAGTATGCAAGAAGTATTAGTTTATATAGCCCTTGTTTTTGCCCTATTTTTTTTAATTAAAAAATTCTTTTTTAACAAGAAAAAAACAGGGTGTAATACCGATTGTGATTGTTAATAATACAACGTTTATTTAACAGCATATGCTATTATAAAATGGTAAACCGAATGAATTCTGATATAGCAAGGAATCTCTTATTTTTAAGATACCATGATATTACTTTTTAACAAGTACCACCTTTTCTAATTGTTTATCAATCATTTTTTTATAAAATTCTTTAAGTGCTTTATAATAAATTGGTGCAATGATAGGAAAATTGATTTTAGTAGTAGATAAAACTTGAAGATTATTACCTTTTATAACTGTTATAAATTTAAACGTCCCTAAATTTTTAGGTAAAGAATAGGCTACATTTTCAGGTTTTGATTCTAATGTATATCCTGCTGGTAGCTCAATTGAGATAGTAAATTTGTCTTCCCAAGGAGCACCATAATCTACAGGAAATTTTCTATCTTCTAATTTAAATGGGTTTTCTTTTTCAGTATGAAAAAGTAGAGGAGAAAAGTATATTTTATCTCCAATAATTTCTACTTGATTGTCCGTTTCAAAATTATATTGACAAATCAATGGTTTTGCTAAATCTTCTTTGTTCTTTACTTTAATTTCATCAATTTCAATACCATCATTATCTTTCTCTAACAAAGCAATTATATCATTTTCGCCAAGACTGTTATATTTAGTTCTATATTGTAAGGCCTTCAGATTTTTATATGCAATTCTTTCAACCCCTTTTACAGCTCCTTCTCCATTAATTTTAGCATTTAGAAAATAGATCTTATTAGAAAATGTTTTTGGTAATAAGGCGATCGAAGATGAACTATTGTCTTTACGAATTATTCTCCCTTGCCAATTTAAATCTCTTAGAGGTAATATATTTGGTAAACTATATTTTTCAGTAGCATCTAATAAAATGACATTATTATCTGCTTCTACACCGGCAATTACATAATTAAATCCATCAGTTGTAGGAAATAGCGAAATTCCGTGGTCTCTGGTGCTTACTAAAATCGGATTGGCTTTAACACCAACTTGACGAAGCATTGCTACAAGGGTTAAATTAATTTCGGCAACATTTCCGACACCTTCTACGTAGGCTTTTTTTACTCCCTTAGATGTATATTTACTATTATAGTTATTCCATTTGATTTTGCTTTTAACAAATTGGAATATTTTAATTATTTTCTCATCTAAAGGGGCAGTATCGCTTACTAAATTTTGTAGGTCTTTTTTGAAATGGGAAGTTTTATCTAACTGAGCGCCAAATCGAGAATTTTTATATATCGTTTTTGTTACATTATCCCAATTATTATTAAAATATTTATGAGTCCCATTTTTTGGTTCGTAAGCGGTTAATTCAAAAGATGTCTTGCTTCTATAGTTATTAATATTATTTGTAAAAGGTTCATCTTTAATTGCTGGAATGTTTTTTTCTATGCTTGAATAAACTTTTTCATTTAGATCAACACTAGTATTAACAGAGGAAGTTCTAATCGATCCGCCTACTCTTTCGTCATCTTTTTCTCTATAGGAAAAATTTAGTTTTCTGTTTTTTTGTGTTCGATTCACTTTTATTGGATAATAGTAACTTGGGGAGTATTTGAAGACAAAATATTCCGGTATTTTTACTTCTGTATCTATATATTTTAAAGGTATTTTATATTGAAAGACCATATCATTAATATTTGAGTAATAAGGAGATTTTATGGTATATTCCCATTCAACAATACCACCTTCCGTCAAATTAGGCATGGTAAACTTTTTACTATTCCAATAGTTATTGATGCTTTCTTTAAAAACCTCATTATTTTTAAGTTTTGTCTTTTCAACTTTGCCATTTATGAGGTTAAAAGTATATGCTTTGATAGAAACAGATTCATCTTTACCTCCTCGTGTATAAAGGTTTATTTTCTTTGTAGCCCACCCATACCCATCTTTATTATAAATTTTTATACGTTCATGAACTTTTGTGATTAATGTCCATCCTTCTTCCCCATGGTAATCATAATAAGTCCTTCTTTTTTTATATAAAATAGCAGCGTTTGCAGAAGAATCTAGATGATAATATTTTTCTTCTAATTCTTGTTTACTTACTTTGCCGAATTTTATATTTTGAGCTAAAATAGTGGGTAAGGAAAACAATACTAGCAATAATATTGAAGTCAAATTTTTCATAGTTATTTTTTGATTAATACAATTTTGGTTTTATCAAATTTGGCAATTTTTTTTCTAAAATTTCTATAACTTTTGTAGTCCTTTGCAGGATATAAACCTTTTTTAATTAGAAATGTCCTAGAATACTTTATTTTAGTTTGTGAAATTTTTTCAATTGAGAACTGATACATACCGAATTTATTTTCGATTTTCATATTTTCGGGCATAGCTTCAATGGTATAATCATTTGGTAAAGTGATCTCAAAAACATCCTTATCAATAAAACCTCTAGAAATTTCGAGTGGTAGTTTTCTATTTCTATATCGTTTAGGAATATTAGAAACACGGTTAAAAGCATTAAGAATAAATAGCATTCTCTCTCCACTAAAAGTTGCATAATCAGTAGTTTTAACTGCTACATTTTCTTCAAATATTATACTATCTTTCTTATTGTTAAAACTGTAATTATCTAAGGTCATATTATTAATATATGACCAATAATCACTTTTATAATATTCTTCAATATCTCTTTTAGATTTTTTTTCTAATGTATAATGATCTTTATATTGAATTCCACCAGAACCGATTTTTATATATGCATCTAGGCTACCATTTGAATTTATTTGATAATTAGCAAAAGTCTTTTGAAAACTTTCTTTATCATTAAGAGTACTTGTATGTTTAACTTTACCACCATCTGAAGTAATTACTAATACATCTCTATCATCACTAAAAGTACCTTGATATCCAAAAGGAACTGTTTGACTTGTACATTCTAGCCAATAATCTTTTTCTTTGGAAGGTATATGTAAAAAAGCATGATTACCTTGTACTGAAACGACTTCATTATTAATATCTCGTTTTTCATTTCCTGCATATAAAAGTGTATAATACGATTCAACTCCTACTGCATCCATTAAAGACTTAGTATAATTAGTTAATGCCTTGCAATCACCATAACTTAACCTGTCAACATCACTAGCTAGCATTGGCATCCAACCACCAATACCCAC
>JGI24023J19991_10003384_pt1 | contig 11244 bp, 6 predicted proteins | sample Cruoilmetagenom1_FD_19991 | JGI IMG/M metagenome (IMG submission 19991)
AACGCTTGCCGAGAGATCATCGACGGGCTGGTCGCGGAGCATCGTGGCCGGGTGTTCGGCAGCGCCGGCGACAGCGTCGTTGCCGAATTCCCGAGCCCGGTCGAGGCGGTGCGCTGTGCCGTCGATATTCAGCGCGAACTTGAAGCTCACAATGCCGATCTACCTGAGGATCGGCGCATGCGCTTTCGCATAGGTGTCAACCTCGGTGATGTAATCGTCGAGGGTGAAAACCTTCTCGGCGATGGTGTGAATATTGCGGCGCGTCTCGAAACGCTCGCCGCCGCCGGCGGCATCTGCCTCTCGCGTCCAGTTTTCGACCAAATCAAGAAGCAGCACGATCTGGGCTACGAATACCTTGGCGAGCACGAGGTCAAAAACATCGCCGAGCCGGTCCGGGTCTACCGCGTGCTGACTGAGCCGGAGGCGGCCGGCAGGATCATCGGCGAGACGCGGCGAGCGAAGCAAGCGTGGAAACGGGTGGCCCTTCCAGCGACCGTGGTCGTGCTCATCGGAATGGCCGCTGCGGTTACGTGGCTGAGGCCGTGGGAGCCGACCGTTGAACCAGCATCAGTTGAGAGAATGGCCTTCCCGCTTCCCGACAAGCCCTCCATCGCAGTGCTTCCCTTCGACAACCTGAGTGGCGACGCCGGCCAAGGCCACGTGGCGGACGGCCTTACGGAAGACATCGTTACGGCGCTGTCGCAGGTCTCTAGCCTCTTCGTCATCGCCCGCAACTCGACCTTCGTTTACAAGGGCAAGCCGGTGAAAGTGCAGCGGGTGGCCGAGGACTTGGGGGTTCGCTACGTGCTCGAAGGCAGTGTCCAGACGTCGGGCGACCAGGTGCGCATCACCGCCCAGCTCATCGACGCGCTCACCGGAAACCACCTGTGGGCCGAGCGGTACGACCGCAAGATGACCGACCTCTTCGCCCTGCAGGACGAGATCACGGAGCACATCGTCACCGCCCTGCAAATCAAGCTCACCGAGGGCGAGCAGATGCGCGTCCACCGCAAACACACACGCAGCGTGGAGGCCTGGAACCTCCTCAGCAAAGGCGTGGAGCACTTTTACCGCGATAACAAGACCGACAACGCCACCGCCCGCCAATTGTTCGAGAAGGCCATCGAGGTCGACCGCGGGTACGCCCTGGCGTACGTGCTTATCGCCTGGACCCATTGGTTCGACGCCTTTCACGGATGGAGCGAAAACCGCGAACTGTCCTTCGAGAGCGCCTCGTTTCTGGCCGAGAAGGCGCGGGCCCTGGACGACGCATTGCCCGATGTCTACGCGCTGCAGGGCGCCATCCACCTGTTTAGAAGGGAATACGACGAGGCCATCGAGGCCGGAGAGAAGGCCGTCGCCTACAATCCGAACCATGCGACCAACACGGCACTTCTGGCCATGTTTCTCCACAACGCCGGCCGGCCGAAGCAAGCGATTCGGGCGTACAAGACGGCGATGCGCCTGAGCCCCTATTATCCCGCTTGGTTTCTCGAGGACCTGGGTTTCACCTACCTCGATGCCGAGCAGCCCGATGAGGCGCTGGTCGCCTTCGGGGAGTTTCTGGACCGCGAGCCCGCCGCCACGCACGCCGCCCATGCTCACATCGGGCGGGCACTCGCCTACCACGCCCTCGGCCAAGACGACGAGGCGCGCGCGGAAGTCGCCAAGGTCGTCGAGGCCGACGCCGGGATTTCACTGACGCAAGTCAGACAAAACTCGCTCAACGAGGACAAAGCACGGACGGAGAGAAGGCTCGCCATCCTGCGCCGGCTGGGACTGCCCAAGTGAGCGAACTGGTCTTTCGGGCTTATACAGACTCGAACGCTTTCCGGACACACGAGAAACCTTCAGAATCGGCACTTGCTCGGATAGGGGCCCAGCATCATCGACTTCCGGAATGGATCCAAAGCCGTGATCAAACGATCCGCCGCACTACGACCGGTCCGGCTTCATTTACGGGCAAAAAGGAGTGGCCGGCTTCGCCGCCGCGATCAGATTCCGAATAGAGACACTAGCAAAATTCACAATGCCCGGATGACCTCGAGTAACGCCTGACAACTGGCGACGTGCAGATCGGGCGTTGACCCTGGGAACTCGTCCTTGGCTGGCGCCTCGGGGCGTAGGAGGACTGGGGTGCAGCTGGCGGCGACGGCGCAGGTCATATCGATGTCGGTATCGCCCACGAACCACACCTCGGGTCCGGGCCGTAATCCGGAATCGGCTAAGGCTAGGTCCACGGCCTCGACCGCCGGTTTGTCCCGGGCGGCGTCATTGGCGCCGACCAGGCGGTTGAAAAAGTCGCTCCAGCCGATGTGCGCGGCCTCTCGCCGTAGGAGGTGACCCTTCTTGTTGCTGACCACGGCCAGATACAGTGGGTCCATCCCGGCCAAGGCGCGTAGCATGGCGCCCGCCCCCTCCCGCTCACGCAAGGTTTCTAGGTGCTGGTTCTCGAACGCGCGGTAGAAGATCTCGGTAGCCTCGTCCGCCCTGGCGCCGAAAAAGGCTGGAAAGGAATCGCGGGCGGAGGCGCGGATCCGTGCCCTTGCCTCCTCCAGCGTCCATGGGGTCTGGCCCATGGCGGTCAAGGTCGTGTTGAACGCGGCGTGAATCGTCTCCCAGGTATCGACTAGGGTGTTGTCCCAGTCGAAAAGCAAAGCCTGCGGACGGACAATGCTCATCCGCCCACCTCCCGATCGGCCTCGCTCTGCCCGGCCATGTAATCCAGGTAGTGCTGGCGTAATGCGGCCGTCAGGGCGCCGGGCCGGCCGTCGCCCACGGGCGCGCCGTCGATCCGCGTTACCGGCATGACAAACGAGGTGCTGGAGGTCAGAAAGGCCTCGCGCGCGGCCTTCGCCTCGGCGACCGTGAAGGGCCGTTCCTCGAAGCCATATCCCGCGGCGCGGATAAGCTTGAGCAGGGACAGCCGGGTGATGCCGTTGAGGATGGCCTGCGTCGCATTGCGCGTGACCGCCGTGCCGTCGCTGGTGACGATCCAGGCATTCGTGGAGCTACCCTCGGTCACCCGGCCTTCGTCATCGACCTGCCAGGCCTCGTAGGCGCCCGCCTCGACCGCCGCCTGTTTGACCAGCACATTAGGCAGCAAGGCAACCGACTTGATGTCGCAGCGGCGCCAACGGATATCGGGTGCCGTGATGACCGACACGCCGTTGCGCAGCAATGCTTCGCGGTGCGGCTTGGTCCGTCGCGTGGTCATCACCAGGGTCGGGGTGGCTCGCGCCGGGAACCCATGATCGCGCGGCGCCACACCACGGGTGATCTGCATGTAGATAAAGCCGTCATGTAAATCATTGCGGCGAATCAACTCGCGACTAATGAGCTTGATCGCCCGCCGGTGCATGGGCATGGCGATGCGCAATTCGCCCAGCGAACGTTCCAGACGATCCAGATGCGGCTCCTCGTCGATCAAGGCGCCCCGGCGCACGGGCACGACCTCATAAACACCGTCGGCGAACTGAAAGCCGCGGTCCTCGATATGCACCGCGGCCTGCCCATGCGGCAGGTAGCGGCCATTGACGTATGCTTGGCGGGGCATGATTAAAAGAACTCGAGTTTCACCGAGAACAGCTTCTCGATCTTCTTCACGGCCGCCGTGGCAGCAAAGATAATCACGAGGTCGTTCGGCCGCACCACCGTATCGCCACGCGGAATGATGACCTCGTCGCCACGCACAATAGCGCCGACAATGACACCGTCCGGCAACTTCGCGTCTCGGATCGCCACGCCGACAAGGCTCGATGTCTCCAGGGCCTCGGCCTCGATGACCTCGCCGAAGCCTTCGGAGATGGAGTGGACGGAGCGGATGCGGCCGCGCCGCACGTGCTGCAGAATGGTCGAAACCGTGATGGCCCGCGGGCTGACCACCGTGTCGATCCCCAACGTCCCGACCAACGACGCATAGGTCGCCTTGTTGATCAGCGTAACAGCCCGGCGACAGCCAAACCGCTTGGCCAAAAGCGAGGCAAGGATGTTGACCTCGTCGTCGTTGGAGACGGCAACCACGGTCTCCGCCAATCGACAGCCGGCTTCTTCAAGGATCTCGGTATCCAGGGCATCGCCGTGGATAATGACGCTGCGTTCCAGCGATTGGGCAACCTGCTCCGCACGCTTCTTGTCGACCTCGATCAGCTTCATGGAGACGTGCGGGTGTTCCTTCTCCACGCGGCTGGCCAGGTTGAGGCCAATGTTTCCGCCACCGACGATGACAACACGGCGCGCTTCTTTCTCTTCGTGACCGAATGCCGCCATGGCGCGCGCCAAGTGCGCTGTCTCGGCGACGAAATAGACGTCGTCCCCGGCCTTCAGCAAATCCTCGGGCGACGGTACGATTCCGGCGTTCTGGCGCCATATGCCGACCAGGACAAGATGCAGCTCCGGGAACAACGCCGTTAGCTGGCGCAGAGGCGTGTCCAGGATCGGCGTATCTTCGGTGCAATGGACGCCGATCAGGCTCACTTTACCGTCGGCAAGCGGATGGACATCGAAGGCGCCGGGTACCCTCAAGCGCCGCTCGATGGCCTTTGCGACCTCGACTTCGGGCGAGATGATGACGTCGATCGGCATGTTGTCCCGGCCGAACAGATCCGACCACATGGGGTCGAGGTAGCTCTGGTGGCGGACCCGCGCGATCTTGGTGGGCACCTCGAATATGGAATGGCAGATCTGGCAAGCCACCATGTTGACCTCGTCGGCATAGGTCACCGCGATGACCATGTCCGCATCGGCCGCCCCGGCGCGCTCGAGCACATCCGGATGCGAGGCGAAGCCCACCAAGCCTTTGACATCGAGAGATTCGCTGATCTTCTCGATCAATTCCGGCGACTGATCAATTACCGTGATATCAGCGCTCTCGGTCGCCAAGTAGCGTGCGATGTTGGAGCCCACCTGGCCGGCGCCGCAGATGATGACTTGCATATTGGGTTCCCGGGAAGGGGCGCCTGAGCTGCCCTAGTGGCGCTCGGGCGCGTTGATGCCGAGAGAACGGAGCTTTCGATGCAGGGCCGAACGTTCCATGCCAACGAAACTGGCGGTGCGCGATATGTTGCCGCCAAAGCGGGTCACCTGCGCTTCGAGGTACTGACGCTCGAAGGCGCCGCGCGCCTCACGCAAGGGCAACGACATCATTTCGGTACCGGCCTCGCCACCGCCGATGGATGGGGCGATGGCACCGATATCGGGCGGCAGCATATCGGAGCGTACAGGGTCTGTCGGCGCGCCACCGGCCATGATGAGTATCCAGTCGACGACATTGCGAAGCTGACGCACATTGCCGGGCCAGTCGTAGGCCTGCAGGGTCGCCATGGCATCATCGCTAATCTGGCGTGGCGGCAAGCCAGAGATTTCCGCGGCCCGCTGCACAAAATAGCGGACAAGATCGGGAATATCCTCNCGCCGCTGGCGCAGCGCCGGAACAGACAGCGGCACNACATTCANACGATAGAAAAGATCCTCGCGGAACAGNCTTTCGCCGATAAGTCGGGCTAGTTCGCGGCTGGTCGAGGCAATAACTCGAACGTCGACTTCGACACTGCGTTCACCGCCTAGGCGCAGAAACGTCTGCTCCTGCAGAGCGCGCACAATCTTGCCCTGCGTCTCCATGGGCATGTCGGCGACTTCGTCGAGCAGCAGGGTACCACCATGGGCGCGCTCTAAGGTGCCAAGCCGCCCAGGAGAGTCTGGGCTTTCGACGCCAGCCTCACTGCCGAATAACTCGAGTTCCAGCCGCTCGGGGTGCATGGTCGCGCAGTTTAGCACGACAAACGATCCGGCGGCGCGGCGCGAACGCGCATGCAGATCGCGCGCAACCACTTCCTTGCCGACCCCGGCCGGCCCGGTAATGAGGACCCGGCTGCCTGTTGGCGCGACCTTGGAAATGCTCTGGCGCAGCTGGCAGACCGCCGGCGATTGACCGATTAACTCGGTCTGCGGCCCGACACGCAGGCGCAACTCCGCGTTTTCCTCGCGCAACCGTGCCGCCTCGATCGCCCGTTGCACTACCAGAACCAAACGATCCGCCTTGAACGGCTTCTCGATAAAATCATAGGCGCCAAGCTTGATCGCCGACACCGCGGTTTCGATGGTTCCGTGGCCACTGATCATCACCACCGGCACGGACGGATGCTCGTGCTTAACCGAGCGCAAAAGCTCGAGCCCATCAAGGCGGCTGTTATGCAGCCAGATATCCAGAATCACGAGGCTTGGCCGTCGGGTGGCCAGAGCCTCGATGGCGCTGTCGCTATCCCCTGCATCACGAGTAGCAAAGCCCTCGTCATGCAGGACGCCGCCGATCAGCATCCTGATGTCGGCCTCGTCATCGACGATCAGAATGTCACGCGCCATGTGCGCCCATTTTCCGTTTCATACCTGAGTCGGTGTTGGCGGCCGTGTCCCTGTTTTCGGCCGTCTCGAGATTTGCACCCGTGTCTGGACGATCCTCTGTCAAGGGAAATACCAGACAGACCCGNGCACCGCCAGTAGGAGAATCTTCCAGACGGAGAGTACCGCCGTGGTCCTCCATGATTTTNTTCACAATCGCCANGCCCAGGCCAGTGCCTTCCAGCCGCGTGGTTACGTAGGGTTCGGTCAGCCGATGCCGCTCCGCCCGAGGCAAACCCGGCCCATTATCCTCAACCGCGATGGCCTGCAACGCCCCATCGTCGATCAGCCTAACGGTCACCCGCCCTCGCGCCAATGGCTCGGTCCCGCTTGGCGTCCGTCGTTCGATCGCATCAACGGCATTTTGAATCAAATTCGTCAGGGCTCGGCCAATCTGCTCGCGGTCGCACGGGATGACCACCCGATGCGGCGGTGTCTCGACAGCGAACTCCACCTCTGGATGGGCGCCACCGGGCAGAAACACCGCCTGCTCGATCATCTCGGCCAAGTTCTCGGGCGCGATTACCGGCGCCGGCAAACGAGCGAAGGCAGAGAACTCGTCCACCATTCGGCCGATGTCCCCGACTTGGCGAACAATGATATCCGTGCACGTCTCAAATGTCTCTCGATCGCTGGTGATTTGGTTGAGGTATTTGCGTTTCAGTCGCTCCGCCGATAGCTGAATCGGTGTCAGCGGGTTCTTTATTTCATGCGCGATGCGGCGAGCGACATCCGCCCAGGCCGCTTTTCGTTGCGCCGAAAGTAGCTCGGTAATGTCGTCAAATGTTACGACAAAGCCGATGATCTTGCGGCGGTCTACCTCGACCGCAATGCGCACCAACAAGCGGCGCAGGGTACCGTCGCTTTGCGCCAAGCCTATCGTCTGCTCGCTCAACCGCCGCGGCCGCTTCCGTGCTTCGACCAGAAGATCGGCCATTTCCGGCACGACGTCTCCTAGCTTGCGGCCACGCATTTCTTTCTCCGCCATGGCCAGCAATTCGCAGGCCGAACGGTTCGGCAGTGTAATCAGGCCGTGATCGTCGAGGCCAATAACTCCCGCGGAAACACCGCCAAGGACGGCTTCGATAAACCGGCTCCGGTGATCGAGCTGCTCGTTGGCCTCCAAAAGGTCTCGGCGCTGACTCTCCAACTGGCTGGTCATGCGGTTGAATGCGCGGGCCAAGGTTCCCACCTCATCCGCCGTGCCTTGCGTCTCGACCCGCGCACTCAAATCGCCGCTGCCAACTTTTTGCGCTGCGTCGACCACCAATCCGATCGGGCGACTTAGGTAATTGGCGAAGGCCAGACCGACCCAGATGGCAGCCAACAACAACATCAGGGAGACCACGACAAAGATCAGGGCAAACGTCAGTTGCAGGTCCGAGCGCTTGCCCTCCAACTCCTCGTATAGCTTGACGGCGTTCTCAGTCTGGTCGATGTGGGCGAGGACACGCGGATCAACGAGCCGTCCCACATAGAGATACGCGTTGCTGAATCCGTCGAGACGCATCAAAGCACGAACGCGGTTGTCTGCTTCCGCGGTCAGGATGACGACCTCGCCTGCCCTGGCGCGCTGCAAAGCCCAGTCCGGTATCTGCGGGTCGAATTCGAGAAGCAAGCTGTACCCTGCTCGGCCAATAACCCGTCCTTGGCTGTCGAAGACAACCGCCTCGGTTAAGGAGCGCGTGCCCACCTGCCTGTCCAACACGTCGTTGAACTGTTCCGGGTTGAGCGCCAATGAGACGCCCTGGCGGTTCAGGTCCTGGGCCATGGCCAGCGCATCGGAGCTGATCGTCTGTCTGTGCTCCTCCAGGTAGGCCTGGGCGACCGCGAAAGACTCCTTGACCGCGGTACTCACCCGATCGCTGAACCACCCCTGCAAGCCGAAATTGAAGAGCAGGACTGAGAACGTCGCGATCACGATGGTCGGCGTCACGGCGACAAGACTGAACAGCGCGGCCAGCCGGACGTGGAGACGCGCTCCGGCAAGACCCTTCTTGTGCTCTGCCCAAAGGATCACCAGACGCCGGGCGATCATGGCGCTCAGGGACAGCAGCAAAACCAGATCGAGATTGAGCAGCAGCAGCAGGGCCCAGGGATCGCCGGCCACTGGGACGTGACCGGTCATGGCCGCGAAGGTCACCGTTCCAGAGGCCACCGCCCCAAGCATCAGCGCAATGGCCAGCTTTCGCTCGAGATTGACCCGCTCCGCCCAAGCGATAAAGCGCCCAAAGACGCCATGCCCGGCAGGCGTCGCCTCGGCCGTTAGTCCCGCTTCACTCGATCCCTGCATACGGAGGTGGTACCATTCTCTGTGGTATATTTGCCACAGGTTATTTAAGGCCGCGAATCACCTGAATGTCCAGGTCGCGAATCTTTTTTCGTAAGGTATTTCGGTTGACGCCGAGAAGGTTCGCCGCCCGGATCTGATTGCCGCGGGTCGCCGCAAGGCACAGCTCGATCAAGGGGCGCTCCACTTCCCGCAGAATCCGGTCATAAAGGCCTGCCGCCGGCAAGGCATCCTTATGGGCGAAGAAGTAGGTGCGCAGGTGGTGCTCCACAGCGCCGCCGAGCGAGCCTTTTTCGTGTGCCGCCGTGGCCGGTTCCGCCGGTCCGTCCCCTAATTCCGCTCGGACGACCGCTTCGCCGATCACGTCCTGGCTGTAAAGGGCGGATAAGCGGCGAACCAGATTCTCCAACTCGCGCACATTTCCGGGCCAACGGTAAGCCCTCAAGGCCGCCATCGCGTCCGGATCGATGATCTTCCCGGGGAGACCCTCGGCCTGTACCTGTGCGATGAAGTGGCGGGCGAGCTCGGGAATGTCCTCACTGCGCTCCCGCAGGGGGGGCAGGCGAATGGGCACCACGTTCAGGCGGTAAAACAAATCCTCGCGGAACAGGCCCTGGCGTACCATCACGCGAAGATCGCGGTGGGTGGCCGTGACAATCCTGGCATCGGCCCGGATGGGTGTGCGGCCGCCCACGGCCGTGTACTCACCGTCCTGCAGGACGCGCAGCAGGCGTGTTTGCGCATCGAGCGGCATATCGCCGATTTCATCCAGGAACAGGGTGCCGCCGTTGGCCTGCTCAAAACGACCCGAGTAGCGTGCGGTGGCGCCGGTGAAGGCGCCCTTCTCGTGCCCGAATAACTCGCTTTCGATTAACTCTCGCGGAATCGCCGCCATGTTGATGGCGACAAAGGGGCCGTGCCGCCGCTTGCCATAGGCGTGCAGAGCGCCGGCCACCAGCTCCTTCCCAGTCCCTGACTCGCCGTAGATGGTCACCGTCAAATCCGTGCCCATGAGCCGCGCCAGGGTTCGGTAGATATCCTGCATAGCTGGCGAGCGGCCAATCAGCGGTAGCCGCTCGTCCTCGCCATCCGCAGGCTGCGCCGGAGCTAGTGCCGATGCGGACGGTTCGGATAGAGCGCGCTCCACCACCGTCGCCAATTCGCGCAGGTCAAACGGTTTCGGCAGATACTCGAAGGCACCCTTCTCAGTTGCCTTGACCGCCGTGAGCAGAGTGTTTTGCGCACTCATGACAATGACGCGTAGATTGGGCCGTAGCTTCTGGATGCGCGGCAGAAGATCGAGACCGTTCTCGTCTGGCATCACCACGTCCGTGATGACCAAATCGCCATCGCCCGCTTCGATCCACCGCCACAGTCCGGCGGCCGTACCTGTGGTGCGCACATTGTAACCCCGGCGGCCGAGCGCCTGGCTCAAGACGGTGCGGATACCGCCGTCGTCGTCGGCAATCAGGATGGTGGCGCTGCTCATGACCCCTCCGCCGCGCGTGGCGCCTTCGGCAGCCTCATGCGCACAACAGTGCGCTGCGGCTCGCCGTCGAATTCGATGACCCCGCCATGATCGCCGACGATCTTGGCAACCAATGCCAGCCCCAATCCCTTGCCACCGCTCTTGGTGGTCACGAAGGGATCGAAGAGGTGCTCACGCAAGTCTTCGGGGATGCCGGGGCCGTTGTCCTGGACACTGACCGTCAGCGGCAGATCGACGCGGCTTTCCGCACCGGGAACCGCCAGCCGCACACCTTGCTGGTAACGTGTCGAGAGGACGATTTCGCCGCCGTCCTCGGGGGCGGCCTCCGCCGCGTTCTTGACCAGGTTGAGAAACGCCTGAATCAGCAGGTCACGATTGCCGTAGACCGGTGGTAGAGAGGGATCGTAGTTCTCGACGATGCGCAGATGGGCGGCAAAGCCGTTCGTTGCCAGCTTGCACACGTGGCCGAGGACCTCGTGAATATTGACCGATGCGCGCGCCGGCGGACCGCCGTCGGCAAACATCTCCATACGGTCGACCAAGGCGACGATACGGTCCGCTTCATCACAGATCAGGCGTGTAAGCTGGCGGTCATCGGACTCGGCATTTAGCTCCAACAATTGCGCTGCCCCGCGAATGCCTGACAGCGGGTTCTTCACCTCGTGCGCCAACATGGCCGCCATGGCGGTGACCGACCGGGCAGCGTTACGATGGACCAGTTGATCGTCGATCTTGCGGGCGATGGAGCGCTCCTGGAACGAGACAACGACGCACCCTGGCGGCTCTGCCATGGCAGCCGCGCCCACCGTGACATGGCGCAGACCGGTGCGCGACGTTTCGATGCTGATACCGTACTCGAAGACCGAATGGCCGCCCTCGCGCACCTGGGCAATCAATTGAAAAACGGGGCTGTCGGCGGGCAGCACCTGTGTCAACGGCCGGCCGATCAATGCCGTAACGCCGCTCTGGAAAAATTGCTCGGCGGCTGGGTTTGCGTAGTCGATGCGGCCGGCATCATCGATGACGAAAACAGGCTGCGGCAAAGCGGCAAGGATCGGCGCCACGTCGC
>JGI24023J19991_10003385_pt1 | contig 11240 bp, 6 predicted proteins | sample Cruoilmetagenom1_FD_19991 | JGI IMG/M metagenome (IMG submission 19991)
CCTTCTCCCCTGGGTCGAAAACGGTACTGTAATACTAATAGGAGCCACTACCCAGAATCCATACTTTGAAGTCAATTCAGCCCTTGTAAGCCGATCAAGGATTTTCCAGCTAAAAGAACTGACAAAAGAAAACTTAATGGGAATTGCCCTGCAGGCTTTGAATAATACAGTGAAAGGTTATGGGAAGTACAATATAAAATTCGAAACTGGAGCCCTTGAGCATATAGTGGAAATTGCAAATGGTGATGCAAGATCCCTTCTTAATGCCCTGGAACTTGCTGTTGAAACTACAGGAGATACTTTTCCACCTTCTGATAACACTGAAATTTATATTACTCTTGATACTGCAGAAGAAAGTATTCAGCAAAAAGCTGTCCTTTATGATAAAGAAGGAGATTATCATTTTGATATAATAAGTGCATTTATCAAATCCATAAGAGGCAGTGATCCGGATGCAACCCTTTACTGGCTGGCAAAAATGGTTAAGGCTGGAGAGGATCCTCATTACATATTCCGTAGAATGCTAATTTCTGCCAGTGAAGATATAGGACTGGCAGATCCAAATGGACTTGTAATAGTGGAATCAGCTGCTGCCGCCTTTGACAGGGTAGGCCTTCCGGAAGGAAGATATCATCTAACCCACGCAGCACTTTATCTTGCCACAGCTCCAAAATCAAACTCTGCACTTGGATTTTTTGATGCTCTCAAAACAATTGATAAAGAACAAACTTCCCAGGTCCCCAACCACTTAAAAGATGCAGGCAGGGACAAAGAAGGGTTTGGTCATGGAGAGGGATACTTGTACCCCCATGCATATAGAGACCATTGGATTGCACAACAGTATCTTCCGGATTCACTTCAGGGTAAAGTTTTCTACAATCCTTCTGACACTGGTTACGAAGCAAAAATTCGAAATGAGGTTCTTACAAAAAGAGAAGCACAAATTGAATCTCAAAACCAGTCTTCCTTTCCAGAAATACTAACAACATCCCCCCCTGATAAAAAGAGGGACAAATGGTTTGAAAAGCTGCTTCAGGGAAGAGGTGAAATTCTAAGAGATATTCAAAAAGAGATTTTTACACTGGCAGAAATAAGCTCTCACAACACTGTATTAGATATCAATGCAGGAAGTGGATTGCTCCTTTGGGAAGCTGCCAGAAGAGTAAGGGAAGGAGGAGTTTACGGACTAACAGGCAGCCATGAGAACCTCCTGTATTTACAGCAATATGGAAATCAGATTCCGGAAATGGAGCGACCTGTTATTTTAAATAAAAATTTAATTAAGTTTGTTCATGAAAATTCAGAAAATATCCAGTTTGATATAATTTTAGGAAGAAATTCTCTTTCCAGAGTTGAAAACAGACAGGAATTCATAAAAAATATTTACAAACTTTCTGCTAAAGATGGAAAACTAATTTTATCAGAAACTATCCCTTCTGAATCTCAAAAACTCTCATCTATTCTTCTACCCCTTGTTGAATCTATTCCTGATTTCAAAGAACCGGATATGGAACTTATTTCAATTCTAAAAAATGCTGAAAAATATATCTATGAATCAGAAGAAAATCCAACAACCAACTGGAATGAAAAGAATCTTGTCAGCTGGATAGAAACTGCAGGATATAGAGATATTCAAATAATAAAAAAAGTATACAAGGAAAAGAAAATCATTACAGAGAAGGACATTATAAATTGGTTTAATCCCGGAGGATCTCCTTTTAGTTATGGGAATATTCTTACAGAAATAACCGAACCCAATAAACTTAAGCAGCTAAAATCTTTACTTGTAAGGTNTATGACAAACAAAAATCTTAACTGGGAATCAACTGTTTGTTTTTTAAATGGAAAAAGTTGATAAAGAATCCTTAAAATAGCAAATATCAGATCATGTCTAATTTGCTTATTTTCTAATGGTATAATGACGAAAACGAGTTATAATATATTCACTTACTTCGCTAATGTTTTCCAATACACATGAAGCATTCCCCGATCTAATATAAAATTTTTCTACCGGACCTCCACCTTTTCTACTAATCTTAGTATAGAGAGGTTCTTTTCCACGCCGGATCAGGATCTGACAAATCTCAAGGCCTTCAATTACAGGAAAATCTATTTTCAAATTTTTGGTTGTATACCCTAAACCATAGCGTGAAGCCAGTAGATTTCTAATATGAAGCTCATAAAAATCCTTACCGGAATCCCGCAGAACACTATAATCCATATTAAGTCCCAAAATTTCCCCATCATCAGATACACCAATCAGGATAGTTCCTCCATCTGAATTATTAAAGGCTGCTACAGATTTAATTATAACCTCTTCCAGTGTTTTATTTAGTTTTCCGTCTCTGTAGTCCCATCGGAGAGAAGATTTGAACTCCATTTTATGAGTTTCTCCACGATTAATTATTTCCCTGATTATTTCTTCCGGCTTGATTGCTGTCCTGTAAACATGTTTATAATCCTGAACCAAACGAAAAATCAGAAAGCTTGTGGAAAATAATAGTATTATTAGAAATATTTGCAGTGGGAAAGAGGCTTGAACAGTCCAAAGTGAAGTCTCAGGGATCAGAGTACCAAGAGAAATAGTTTCGCTGCCCATATTTAGATGTCTAAATTCTGTAAACCAGGTTTTTCCTTTATAAGTAAACCTAAAATGGATTTCCCCGTCATCCGGACTCTCTCCTGCTGAGAGCAGGGNATCTGTAAGCAAACCNGCTCCATCATTTAATTCATTGATTTCTTCAGGAACACTTCCTTCAAGAGCTTTTACATTTAGAGCAAGAATATCACCAACGGGAAGAAAGATAAAATCTTTTTGGGACGGCATTAGTAAAAAAATTACAGCATCTTTCAGGGCTCCTTCATGTTTCAGTCGTAGAGCCATTTGTTTTAAGGGTAAATCAAATGTAAGATTAAGACCGTTCCTATTATTGTCTTTAGTAGAGTCCAGATGAAGACTGATCCCAGGCAGATCAAGATAAGGGAGCAAATAGGGAGAACTGATCCTGATTGGGATCTCTTCTTTCAGTTCAACAGAATGAATAGTATCTCCATCTGCCAGAGATAAGTATCTTATACCATTATTTTCTCTCATACTGGTTAAAGATTTCCCGGAACCAGAAGAGGTAACATACCAGTTTTTATCTTCATTACCGGATAATTCTATAACAAGTTCATGATTCTCATAGTCGGTCATACTAAAGGAGGAAATTGTACCAAGCTGATTCAATCGGGTCTCTAGAAAATACACGTAATCTACAGGGCTTCCAATTGTATCAATTCCACCAATTCTACTCCACAAAGTGGAAGAATAGATAAATTCGATCAAAGGGGTAAAATATCCATCTACAGCCTGGAAAGTTCGTGATGAAAGGTTTCCAAAAGCGGAATCATCCAACACACTTCTTAGTGTACTGTTACGGATAACCACAACAGATCCAGCGCTTAGAAGAAAAGTGAGAAGCAGTGGTAAAATCCGAAAAAGAAACTGCCTAATTTGTGCTGGTCTCAGGGTTTTCCAGCTATAATGGGTAAGATTGATAATATGCCTCCATAAATAACTTCCTAAACTTTACTCTTTTGTCTAAGCTAAGGTCAATAATAGCGGCCTGAATAGAATTCGCTAAGATATGAATCTTTGTATTCTTCATTCCTTCACTAAAAATACCAGGGATAATTCATAGTAGACCACCCTTGCATATCTCTTGACAAAAACCCAAAAAATGGACATATTAGCTGGACGCTGACATGGTGGATATAGTTCAATTGGTAGAGCACCAGATTGTGGTTCTGGATGTTGCGGGTTCAAGTCCCGTTATCCACCCTCCTGTTTCTAGGGATCAGTATAGCGTGCGCCCGTAGCTCAGCTGGATAGAGCGCCGGACTTCGAATCCGTAGGTCGTAGGTTCGAATCCTACCGGGCGTATAAGTCTATTTATTGTTTGTAAGCAAATAAATGGACTAAAAAAAATATGAGAGGGCCGTTAGCTCAGCTGGTAGAGCAACAGACTCTTAATCTGTGGGTCGAAGGTTCGACTCCTTCACGGCTCATATTTTTTCTCATGCGAGAGTGGTGAAATTGGCAGACACGCTAGATTTAGGATCTAGTGCCGTAAGGTGTAAGGGTTCAAGTCCCTTCTCTCGCAATTTTAGAACTTGTTTTAGAGAAATTTTTAAAACTTGTTTTAAAAAATATACATAATAAAAAGTGAAACGAAAAACGCGAGAGTAGCTCAGCGGTAGAGCTCCACCTTGCCAAGGTGGATGTCGAGGGTTCAATTCCCTTCTCTCGCTCTTTACAGACTGTAATTTTGAAGAGCGATCTATAATTATAGATCGCTTTTTTATTGCCCAAAATCCTATTCGGTAGTATATTACAGACAATTTTTGAAATATCGCCTGTCTTAAGGTTTAAGATATAAAAATAATTTAGTATAGTATGTTTTCATACTAGTCAGGGTAACAAAAAGAGGTATTAAATGATCGCCAGTAAAGAAGTGAAGGCAAAAGAAAATTCTTCAGTGGAATTAACAGTAACTATAAAAAAAGAATCTGCTAAAGAAGCATATACAAAGCTATTAAACGAATATAGTAAAAAAATTCAAATTAAAGGTTTTCGTAAAGGGAAGGCTCCTGCACATGTACTTGAACAAAAGTATGGTGAAGGCATTAAGGAAGAAGCGGCAATGAATATTGTTGAAGAAAGCCTTAAAATTGTTTTTGATGAAATAGATGAAAAACCGCTCCCCTACTCTGTCCCTGCTCTTCAGGAAGGATCAGAAATGATGGGATTTGATGAAGACTATAAATATTCTGTTGTATATGATGTTTTTCCTACTCTAAAGGTTGGATCTTATAAAGATATTGAAATTGAATCTCCGGATGCAAAGGTATTAAAAAAAGATGAAGACAGAGAAATTGAAAAACTGCGGGAACAAAATGCTGTAGTTATTGAGAAAAGCGACGGCAAAGTTGAAAAAGATGATATTGTAACCATTAATTATGTCGAACTGGACGAAGAAGGAAAAGAACTTGAAGGTACATCCAGAGAAGATTTCGTATTTACTGTAGGAACAGGATACAATATTTATAAATTCGATGATGATATTGTAGGAATGAAAAAAGATGATGAAAAAATTCTGGATAAAGAATTTCCGGAAGATTTTGACAATAAAGATCTTGCTGGTAAAAAGGTAAAAATAAAAGTAACTGTGACAACAATTAAGGTTAATGAACTTCCTGATCTTGACGATGAACTTGCCCAGGATATTTCAGAAAAATATGAAACACTTAAAGATCTACGGGCCGATGTAAAGAAAAAAATGAAAGATACCCTGGATAAAAAGCTAAAAGAACTTCAATTTGAAAAAATAATGGATAAAGTTATTGAAGGTTCTGAAATTCCAGTACCTGAATCAATGCTTAAAGCAGAAATGGATAATTCCTGGCAGAATTTTATGGTTCAGTCCCGAATGGATGAAAAACAATTACTTCAAATCCTTGAAATGCAGGGAAAAACTAAAGAATTACTTTTAGAAGAATGGCGGCCCAATTCCACAAAATCTTTAAAAGTGCAGCTTTTATTGGCAAAACTTATAGAAGATGAAAAAATTGAAGCAACAAAAGAAGAAGTTGAAGAGGAAATAAAAATTCAAGCTCTTGATTCAGGTCAGAAATATGAAGAGTTCAAAGAACTTATTGAGAAAAATAATTATACAGCTCATATTGAAGGTGATGTTAAAAATAAAAAATTCATTGATTTCCTTATAAGTAAAAATACTATAACAAAAGGAAAGAAGGTGGATTATCTTGATTTACTGGAAAATAACTTTTAAATTGATATAAAAGGAAAGACTATGAACGAACAGATGAACACACTGGTACCAATGGTTGTTGAAAGAACCGGTATTGGTGAAAGATCATATGATATATATTCCCGGCTGCTTAAGGATAGAATAATATTTATTGATGGTGAGATAAATGACCTTACTGCAGATCTTATAGTAGCCCAGCTTCTTTTTCTTGAATCCCAGGATCCTGAAAGAGACATAAGTATATATATAAATTCTCCTGGAGGAAGTGTAACAGCAGGACTGGCTGTATACGATACAATCCAATACATCAAACCCGATGTCCAGACAATTGCAATGGGACAGGCATCATCAATGGGAGCTATTCTTCTTGCATGCGGTACAGCAGGGAAGAGAATGGCACTCCCATCTGCAAGAATTCTAATCCATCAGCCATGGGGCGGTGCACAGGGTCAGGCTATAGATATCGGCATACAGGCAAAAGAGATAGTCAGACTTAAACAACTTCTAATAAAATACTTTGCTGATCACACAGGGAAGAAAGAAGCAGAAATTGCTTCTGCTCTTGAACGTGACAACTTTATGTCTGCTGAAGAAGCTTTAAAATACGGCCTTATCGATACTATTCTAATAAGAGGAAAAGATGGCAAAAAATAAAGGTGAAGGAATGAAGGTTTGTTCATTTTGTGGTAAAAATGCAGATACTGCTCGTAGGCTGATTGCTGGCCCGGGAGTATTTATATGTGACGAATGTATAGATGTCTGCAAAAGAATCCTGGATGAAGAAAACGATATGGTAACTTCTGAACTCATGGATGAAGTACCAACACCTATGGAAATTAAAAATTATCTGGATGATTATGTAATTGGTCAAACAGCAGCCAAAAAAGTTTTATCTGTTGCAGTTTATAATCATTATAAAAGAATAAGCCAAAAAGATAAAATTACAGATGATGTAGAGATTGAAAAAGCTAATGTCCTTCTTACAGGTCCTACTGGAACAGGGAAAACACTACTGGCAAAAACATTAGCCAGAAAATTAAAAGTTCCATTTGCTATAGCAGATGCCACAACCCTTACAGAAGCAGGATATGTTGGTGAAGATGTTGAAAATATACTTCTTAAACTTATTCAGGATGCAGGAAATAATATTGCAGCAGCTGAACGGGGTATTATTTATATCGATGAAATAGATAAAATTGCCAGAAAAAGTGAAAATGTTTCTATTACCAGAGATGTATCCGGTGAAGGAGTACAGCAGGCTCTTTTAAAAATTATAGAAGGAACTATTGCTTCAGTACCTCCACAGGGTGGTAGAAAACATCCAAACCAGGACATGTTAAAAATTGATACAAGTAATATTTTATTTATTTGCGGTGGCGCGTTTGTTGGTTTAGACAAGGTAATTGAGGAACGAATCAGTTCCCACCCTATGGGATTTGGAGCTGATGTAAAGTCTGCAGCAGATAAAGATATTGTAGAACTATATTCTCATATGCATCCGGATGACCTTGTTCATTTTGGACTGATTCCAGAATTTATAGGACGACTTCCCATAAATGTAACCCTTTCAATGCTTAAAATTGAAGATTTAAAAAGAATAATTACTGAACCAAAAAATTCAATTATTCGTCAGTATCAAAGTTCATTAAAACTTGATAATGTTGATTTGGTTTTTGATGAGGAAGCTATAATTGCAATTGCTCAACAGGCTGTTGACAGGAAAACAGGAGCAAGAGGACTTAGGTCTATTGTTGAAAATGTGATGCTTGATATTATGTTTGACATACCCTCTATAGAAGGAGAAAAAGAGGTTCATATTACTAAAAAAGTGATAGAGGAATCTGCAAGACCAGAAATTAATCTTATTAAAAAGACTGCATGAATTTAAAAAACATGCCGGGAAAATTAAATAAAACAGAGCTCCCTCTTGTACCACTTAGGGAGCTTGTTGTTTTTCCCCATATGGTAGTTCCTTTTTTTGCAGGTCGTCCTGCATCAATAAAGGCGATAGAAGAAGCCATGTCCAGGGATCGAATAGTTTTTTTAGCTTGCCAAAAATCAAATATTGAATCTCCAGATGAAAATGACATATATACTACTGGGGTAACGGCAAAAATCCTTCAAATGTTAAAACTACCTGATGGTACTGTAAGAATTCTTGCAGAAGGACAGCAGAAAGGCAGAATCTTACGATTTATTAAAAGAAAAGAGTCGATGCATGTAAGTATCCAGACAATACCGGAAAAGAGAGAATTAAATTCTACCCTGACAGCACTAATGATTACAGCAAAACAGGCGTTTTCCAGATATACAAAATTTCAAAAAAAACCCTCTAAAGATATTATCTTATCTATCGAAAATGCAGAGTATCCTGAGAAACTTGCAGATTTAATAAGTGCAAATATAAATATAAAACCAGAAAAAAAAATTGAAATCCTGCAAAAAGATGAAATTGAGCAGCGTTTGGAAACCATCTCTATTATACTTGAAGCAGAAAACGAAGTTCTCTCTATTCAAACTAAAATCAATTCCAAGGTTCAAAAAAAACTTGAAAAGAATCAAAAAGAATATTTCCTTAATGAGCAAATTAAACAGATAAACAAAGAATTAGGAAATAATGAGAATGACCAGAGTGAAGTAGAAGAACTTAGAACACGAATAAAGGGGAAAAACCCCTCTTCAGAAGTTTTAGAAAAAGCAGAAAAAGAATTAAATAAATTGCAAAAACTTCAGCCGATGTCACCTGAATCGGGTGTGTTAAGAACCTATCTTGACTGGATAGCTGACCTTCCATGGAGCGAACAAAGTAAAGATAATCATGATATAAAACTTGCAGAAAATATTTTAAATGAAGATCATTTTGATATGATAAAACCAAAAGAGAGAGTTCTGGATTTTATTGCAGTTCATCAGCTTAAGGAATCAATGAAAGGACCAATTCTTTGTTTTGTAGGACCTCCTGGTACTGGAAAAACATCACTTGGTCGTTCTGTTGCACGGGCTTTAAACAGGGAATTTATTCGAATATCTCTTGGAGGAGTTAGAGATGAAGCCGAAATCAGGGGACATAGGAAAACTTATGTAGGAGCTCTTCCTGGGAAAATCCTGCAATCCCTTAAAAAAGCAGGAACAATAAATCCTGTATTTCTACTGGATGAAATTGATAAAATGAATTCCGATTCAAAAGGCGATCCATCTTCGGCTCTTTTAGAAGTATTGGATCCTGAACAAAATTCTACCTTTGTTGATCATTATCTGGAGCTTCCATATGATCTTTCAAAAGTAATGTTCATTACTACTGCTAATTCAATTTATTCAATTCCTCATGCTCTAAGAGACAGAATGGAAGTTATTGAAACTCCAGGATACACAGATTTAGAAAAAGAAAAGATTGCTTCTTCATTTATTATTCCAAAACAAATTAAGGAAAATGGACTGAATTGGGCAAATATAAATTTCCAAAAAACTGCAGTTCTTGATATTATCCGTAATTATACTATGGAATCCGGAGTTAGAAATCTGGAAAGAGAAATTGGATCTGTAATTCGTAAAATTGCAAGAAAAGCAGTTACCGAGGGTTATACTAATACTGAATCAGATAAAGATAAAAAAGAGTTTAATATAACTATCTCCAGGAAGAATTTGCATTCCTACATAGGAAATGAGAAGTTCAATGGTGATCTTGTTTATAATAAACCAAGACCAGGTCTTGCTCATGGCCTTGCATGGACAGAGATGGGAGGAAGACTGCTTCCGGTGGAAGTAGCACTTTTAAAAGGCTCGGGAAAATTGATTTTAACAGGTAGTCTTGGCGATGTAATGAAAGAGAGTGCCCAGATTGGGCTGTCTTTTATTAGAGAACATAATGAAGATTTTGGAATTGACGCAGATTTTCAAAAAGAACTTGATATACATATTCATGTGCCTCATGGTGCAATTCCTAAAGATGGACCATCAGCGGGAATATCTTTAAGTTCTGCTATGTTATCTGCATTAACCCATAAACCAATTCTGGATCATACTGCAATGACTGGTGAAATAACTCTCACAGGTAGAGTCCTGGCAATTGGAGGAGTTAAGGAAAAGGTTCTGGCAGCTTATAGAAATGATATGACTACAGTACTTCTTCCAGCTGAAAATAAGAAAGATATTGAAGAACTTCCTAAAGAAGTTAAAAGTAAAATTAACTTTGTTTTTGCTTCGACTGTTAAAGAGGCACTTCTAACTCTCTTTCCTGATTCATTTCTTTCCAATAGAAAATAGTTTTTTTGCTTGATTTAGATAGGCTTAAGAGCCTATACTGATTAAATAATAGTACGAGGAGCAAGAACTTGAAAAAGCTAATACTGTTAATAACCATTGTAATGATCGTAGCATCTGTAACCGCATTTGCGGAAACATCAGAATTCTATGTTAAAACACTGCCAATTGTAAAGATTTATGACCACAATATGGGTTATAGAGTTGTATATATGAAAAGTAATTTTGAATTAACTGCTTTTTATATACCGAAAGATTGGTTTGCAGCTGCTGCAGAAACAGGAGAACCACCTAAAGCTGAATTAGTTGCAGGAAGAGATTCTGCATATCCTTATTTTTCTGTTTTCTGGAAGGGAGCTGACTTTGATCATATTAGGATCTATATACAAAGTGACCTGAATGACCCGTCCTGGGGAGATCTTGATCCAACTGTAGATATTTCTGAAAAATTCAATGTGGAAACATTAAAACTGAATTTGTAAGATTGTTTATAAAAAAAATAAATTTGCACATATAACCATCTGTCTTCTCAGATGGTTTTTTTCTTCCGGAGATTTTTATGAATAATTATATTGTACCTGACAAACTAATACAAAGCCTTCAAGAAAATGATTCATTTATACTGATTGGTCATAAAAACCCTGATGGAGATTGCTTAAGTTCTCAAAGAGCCCTGGGGAGCTTTTTGGAAAGAATGGAAAAGAATGTATTATTAGTTTCACCGGGGCCTTTTAACAGATCAGAAATTGAAAGTGAGGAAAAATACTTTCATACTCATATTCCTGTAGAGTGGAAAGAAAAGAATTCACTGGTTGTAGTACTTGATTGTTCTACAATAGATCGTATTGGATATCTGGCAGATGAAATAAAAGGTATGAAAGTTGCCGTAATAGATCACCACGATTCGGGAATGGATTTTGGGGATATTCAGTATATTTGTCCGGATGCTCCATCTGTAACTTTTTTAGTCCATAAAATAATTGAATCATTTAATATGGTACCAAACACCAAAGAAGCAGACCTACTCCTTTTTGGACTGGCAACAGATACAGGTTTTTTTCGGCATTTGGAATCAGAATCCAATGAAATATTTCTCTCTGTAGCAAAACTTACAGAATATGGTGCATCACCAAAAGAAATACATGCAAAAATGTATGGTGGAAGAAC
>JGI24023J19991_10003386_pt1 | contig 11240 bp, 9 predicted proteins | sample Cruoilmetagenom1_FD_19991 | JGI IMG/M metagenome (IMG submission 19991)
ACGTATATCTTGATGATGTTCAGTATAAGATTGATTCAGACCGCTCACTACTTGGCAAAGCTCAAATTAATTCCTTAGACCTTCATTTGCAAGGAACATGCGGGGAGTGTGGGTAATTGTTGGATGATTTCGCTTTCAAGTATAATTGAATAACCACCAATGAACATCATGAATATGAGTCTATCAGAATTTATAAATAAACCTCCTGATTACGGATCCCTAGAATTTAGAACAATCCTTACTCCTGTTTCTAATCAGGCCAAACAAATAAAAAAAGAACCATTTATTGAACAGCTTAGAGAGATAGTTGCACCTGTAAAGTATTTGTTAACAGGAGAAATCCAAATTGAAATTGAATGGTGGCTTCATGAGAGGAAGAGATATGAATCTGATCATTGTCCTGATGTTGATAATATACTAAAGCCTATTCTTGATGCAATTTCTGGTCCGAAAGGCTTAATTATTGATGATAGTCAAGTTCAGTCAGTCTGTTGTTCATGGTTAGATTGGAGTTGTAATGATCAGCAGCTATGCATAAAGCTGAAGTTTGATTCGGACCTTTGGATTCATAAGGATCGATTGATATTTGTACACATGGGCAATGCTTTGTGCTTCCCTTTTTTTGAGGACTGGCCTAGTAAAGCTAATGTAGTATTACTAGATTATCTAATAAAGACAATCAATTTCAATCAAGAACTAATTGGTAAAGGGATTGATTATTATAGTGCAAGACATGTTATGCCTTTACAGCGTCAATTCCATAGAACTCGTATAAAAGGTTTTAAAGTTGTAGAGTTGGATGATTTTCGAAATTCACTTGTTTCTAGAATTTAGTTGTATTATCATGAGCAACTACTTGGAATATTCTGATATATTTCATCAAATTATCAAGCTTACTCCTTGAAACATCTATCCGCTGTAGTATATTTACAGCCCATAAATTCTAGCAGTTATTCACGATAAAAAAGGATAGTATCTAACGACATGGAATGGCTCTTCGGCGGCAATCTCTCACTAGTCATNTTCTTCCCTCTTTTAGGGATTCCGATCATTCTTTTNCTCTCTTATTTATATGAGAACTCAGAGGAATCGCTNAAGATTGGAGCTTTAGTTGTAACTCTTATAGAATTTCTTATCTCTATTCCATTATTCACCAATTTTGAAACAGGCTCTGCAGCGATGCAGTTTGTGCAAAAAGTCCCTTGGATTGAGAGTCTCGGAATAAGCTATCATGTAGGTCTTGACGGTATAAGCCTGTTCTTAGTGCTACTGACCACATTTATAATGCCGATTACACTTCTGGGATCATGGCGGTCTATTCATAAAGGCATGCGTGAGTTCCTGATATTCATGCTTGTTCTCCAGACCGCACTAATAGGCACCTTTGTTGCTCTGGATATGATTCTCTTCTTTGTTTTCTGGGAAGCAGTGCTTATCCCGATGTATTTCATTGTAGGTATCTGGGGTACTGAGAGAAGAATTTATGCTGCGATAAAGTTTTTTATCTACACAGCTTTCGGAAGCGCTCTGATGCTGATTGCAATACTGTTTCTTTTCTATTTACACATTGAGCAGTTTGGCACAGCGTCAATGGATGTGATGGATTTCTATAAGCTAAGTATTCCGTTTGATGGAATTTTAAGTCCTCAGGGTCTAGCCTTTCTAGCATTCTTTCTGGCTTTTGCTATTAAAGTACCCATGTTTCCCTTCCACACATGGCTGCCTGATGCACACGTTGAGGCTCCAACCGCGGGAAGTGTTATTTTAGCCGGAGTGCTTCTCAAAATGGGCACATACGGGTTTCTTAGATTTTTAATGCCATTCTTCCCAGATGCCTTTATGGCTTATTTACCAATACTTATAGCACTTGCTATCATAGGGATTATTTACGGCGCTATGGTGGCCTTTGCTCAGAAAGACCTTAAAAAACTTGTTGCTTACTCTAGCGTAAGCCACTTGGGATTGGTAATGCTCGGGATATTCGTTTTAAACATTCAAGGTGTTCAGGGCGGAATTTATCAAATGATAAACCACGGGATTTCGACAGGCGCTCTCTTTATTTTAGTCGGTATGGTTTATGACAGACGCCATACTAAAAAGATTGCCGACTTTGGCGGAATAGCGAAAGTGATGCCTATTTTTGCCGCATTTTTTATGCTTTCAACACTTGCATCTATCGGGCTTCCCCTCTTAAACGGTTTTGTAGGTGAGTTTCTAATATTGTTAGGAGTTTTTGAGTTCAATTGGATATATGCAGTGCTTGGCGCTACCGGAATCATTCTCGGAGCCATTTATATGTTATGGGCATACCAGAGAGTATTTTTAGGACCTCTAAATAACGCTGCTAACAAGGCACTTCAGGATATAAACCTAAGAGAGATAATAGTGGTTCTTCCGCTCGCTATAATGATGTTCTTTATGGGTATTTACCCTAAGCCGTTTCTAGAAAAGATTGAGCCTTCGGTAGAAGCTTTGCTTAATTCTAAATTTAGCGTTATGGCTCCGGCATCTAAGCCTGGAGACGATCAGAATCCTGATGATGGATTCCGTCTAGTATTTCCTGAATAATCTCCTCAGGCTTTACCCCTTCAGCTTCAGCTCTAAAATTTAATACGACTCTATGTTTTAGCACTGCTGGTGCAATTGCTTTTACATCCTCTGTCGTAGGGGTGTATCTTCCATTTAATACGGCTCTCGCTTTACTTCCGAATATTAGATATTGAGAAGCTCTCGGTCCAACTCCCCAAGCAAGACCATTCTTCACAGATTCGGTTGTGCCGGGATCATCTGGTCTGGTTGCTCTTGCTACTTTTACCGCAAATGAGGCTACGTGGTCTGAGACAGGTACTCTATGAACAAGGTTTTGAAACTCCATAATCTTATTAGAATCTAAAATCTTTCTCAGTTCAGGTTGATATGTCCCTGTGGTGGTTTTGACTATTTCAAGCTCTTCATCATAGGAAGGATAGGAGACGTCAATTTGAAACATAAACCTGTCAAGCTCAGCCTCAGGCAGTGGATATGTGCCTTCCTGTTCAATTGGGTTTTGTGTAGCGAATACTAAAAATGGTGGAGCGATGAGATAAGTTTCTCCACCCACAGTTACTTTCTTTTCCTGCATTGCCTGAAGTAAAGCGGCTTGGGTTTTAGGAGAAGCTCTGTTTATTTCATCAGCAAGTAAAATGTTGCAAAATATCGGCCCATGAATAAATCTAAAATACCTCTTTTCAGATGTATCATCTTTTTCAAGAACTTCTGATCCGGTAATATCTGAGGGCATTAGGTCGGGTGTGAACTGTACTCGATTAAACTTAAGGCTTAAGACATCAGCAAGGGTGCTGACGAGAAGAGTTTTTGCCAGTCCAGGAACTCCGACAAAAAGAGAGTGTCCGGAGGACATTAGTGATATTAAGAGCAGCTCGATTACTTTTTCCTGACCTACAATCACCTTTCCTATTTCAGATATGATTTCATTTTTTATGCGAAAGAGCTCTTCAACTTTCTGAATGTCTTCTCTATTGTTTTCCATTATTTTGTTTCCTCATTGAGTAATAATTTTAGAAATTTTTCTTCTCTTTGTTTCAATTCAGTCTGTCCCTGTTTATCATACAGGACGATTAGCGAAGCATGAACCTCCGGGTCGTAAGGGTTAATAGCTATTGCAGTTAAATATGCTTCTTGGGCTTTGTTAAGATTGCCCTCATCTAAATAAATTCTTCCCAATATCATATGTATATCTGTATGGCTTGGATAAAATTCAATTATGGGATATAGGACTTCTCTCGCTCTTTCTGACTCTCCTATTATGTTTAGTGCGTAGGCAAGCCTGCTCGATATTATGGGGGAGTACGGATCCAGCTCAAGCGCTTTTTCATACTCGTAACTTGCAGGGCTTAACCTTCCTCTTTGTTTTAGAAGGTCTCCTAATCTTGTGTAGTCTCTTGCTCTGTTGTTGTCTATATCAATCAAGTCCTCGCTACCATCAATGGACTTTTTTTCGGTGTTTTTTATTCTAACACCTTTTACACTGACGCCGGGTATTTTTTCCTCAAGATTTTTGGACCTTAAGTCTTTTTCCCAAGATTCATAAAATAGAGGGAAATCTAGATTGGTGACAGATTTTATTGCAGCTTGATAATCATCAGTTTCTTTAATAGATGAGATGAGATCAATAAGCGCATTCTGTCCCCAGTTGTCTACTAGATGGCTTATCATTGTGCCGGACTGTGCGAATGCTAGCTGAGCTTCCCGCGCGCTTTCGAGCATTGCTAGAGACGGGTGCATCTTTTCAATGGGCACAAGTCCATCTTTTTGTAGAGCCTCTGATAATATAGTTTCATAAAATGGGCTAATAACATTAGTGTCTTTCTCTTTCCATCTTTTCTCCTCGTACTTGGCAATACCCTCATGGAGCCAAACAGGAACTTTGTTTTCACTTTTTAGAAAAACTAGATAATGGACGTATTCGTGTGCTAAAGTGTCAGCCCAAGTATATCCTTTGGGTAACAATCTAGGCGAAAGAATCATGATCCTGTTAAATTTGCATATGCCCACAACCCCCGTTTTTTCTACATTTTCAGCCGGTAGGGTGGATGCCAATGTAAAGCTCTTCATATCTGGGTAGATCTCAATTATTACAGGGTCCTTTGGATATTCCTCTAGATCGAGACCTATCTCAAACCGTGATTTTCCCAGGACATCTCTTGCGTATTCAGCAAGTATGAGGTCTTTTGGGTGAGCATAGCGAATTACAAAGTTCTCAGTTCTGATTTCTTTAAACTCAGGTGCTAAATCAGATGCTGCCACTATGAAATTTAGAAAATCAGCCTCATCTCCCAACTCTTTGCTTGAAAGTGCCTTTTCTCCGTATTCTTTTGCGCTTATGTAATTCCCTTTATAAAAATCTACAAGAGATTTTAGATAGGAAGATCGAAAGTTATCCTCGTCAGTATCAGCTTTTTCAAGAGCCCGATCAATAGATTCCGAAGCATCTCTTATTTGCCATGTCTTGATGCCGCTCTCAACACTATCTAATAACTCGTCAATTTCAGATGAATGCGAGCACCATGTGTATGTAATTAGATAAAAGGCTATGGTTAAGAACAAATATAGAGTTGATTTCCGTTTCATTTAATAATCCTATCGTAATATTTTTTGTTTAACTCTATGTACCCTTTTGGAGATCCACCCTTCATCGCTTCTAAAATTCTTTGTTTATACTCCTTTCCAACCTGTGATTCATCGATCTGAGGAATCTCGACATATCGTTTATCAGTGCCTTGAGGGCTTTGTCCGGATTGTCTTTGGCCCAACATCATTGGGGCTGAGGAACCATTGCCCTTAGCACTCATTCTCATTTGCTGAAGCATATCCTGAGCTTGCTGTTTTGCATCCCTCAGAGCTTTTAAGGCCTCTTGTTGATTAGATATNGCTTTTGAGACTTGCCTGCCACGGAGATCCTGAGAGGCGTTTCCCATAAAATTTTCTGCCTCTCCTAATTTTNCCCCCAGACCAGGGGCAACAAAGAACCCGCTTCCAAGTTCTGATAGCTCTTCATTGAGATCGCCTGTTTGACCTTGTATCTCATCTTGTCTTCCCGCCATCTCGCCGAATTCTCCTTGATTACCTTTTTGTACTCCAAATCGTTCCAAATCATTTCGTATCTCGTTGGCGAGTTTACTAGCACTATAAATTTCCTCAGACGCTTTTCCTAAATTCCCAAAATTTAGATTGCTCATTTCACTAAGCCCCTTAGTGCTTTCTTGAATGCTCCTTGCATTTTTAGCTGCTTCATTGAAATCCATAGCTTTTAACCAATTGCTTAGTTGCTGAGTTTTTTCTATCATCTTCTCAATTAGATAAGCCCCTTCAGAGTTGTTTTCAAGGGGCGACTTCTTTGATACTTTTGCTCTTGCTTCCTTGAGATTCTGAGTCAGCCTCTCGGCTTTTTTCATTTCCTTCTCTATAAATTCTCGGAGGTTCTCTCCCTGTAAATTTGGATTTTCCAATAAAGATTTCTTTAGCTCCTCTGTATTGTCTTTGAGAGAAGATTCTTCTCTCTCGATGTTCTCAAGCCGGGACACCAGTTCGTTTAATTTAGACATCTCTTGCGCCATCATAGAAGATCCAAAGGACTGCATGCCGTTTTCTAGAGAAGCTATCATATTCTGAAGGCTCTGAGACATACTTGCCAACATATCAAGCGCTTGCTCTATCTTGCCTTCTTGGGCGAGTTTAGAGATTTGATTCAATTGTTTTTGCATGTTCAACGCTTCAAATGCATCCTGATTTAAAAAGCCCTCTTGTATATCCCCGCTGAGTCCATCCATTTTTTTGGCTAGCTGTGACATAAGTTGCTTAATCTGGTTTAACTTTTCCTGAATCCGATCGCCGATCTCTGCATTGCCGCCATCTTGTAATTCATTTAAGAGTTCGGACAACTCGCTATATTGATTAAGCAAATCATTGCTTGAGCGTAGTGAATCAATTAATTTGTCACCCTTGAGCATCGAATCTATGAGCAAGATGTCATCCTCAAATTCGGGGATTTCCCTTTTCATAAGCCTTTGTAATCTGCCGACGTCTATTTTTGCAAAAGACTCGATCAGATATTTCCTCTCATCCAAAAGAGAGTTTAGTCTTATCTCCATATTAGTTAATCCCACAAAAAATGTGTAATCCGAATATTCATCTTCCGCCATACTCGATAAAGTAATATCCAAAGTACTAACTGCATTCTCAATTTTTTGTGTCAGCTTTTTTTGTTTCTTTAGTATTTCTTCAGTGTCTATAACTCGCGTTCTAGATCCCGAGTTCTGAGCGTTCTTGTTATTATCATTTTGATAAACCAAATTAATTTCATCGCCGAGTATGTCTATTAGTTCTTCCATCAATTGCTCGGCATAGTTAAGGGTCTCTTTATGTTTAGAGCGGGCGTCTTTGAGTTTTATCGTGATAGGGTTGGATACACCTACTTTTGGTCCTGCAATAGTGTCATTATCGTATGCAAAAACTCTGAGCTTTATGGTATCGCCATCTCCGGGATTTATCCCACTTGGTCCCCATGTGAGCCTGCCTTTAATAACATTTGTGTCAGATTCTTTCTTTATTGTTATAGGTAATTCAGACTGTGTTTTTTGATTCTCCCAGGCAAGAGTCAATTTCGAAATATTAAAATCATCTTCTGCTTCATAGAAAATTTCCATATTTTCTTCTGAACCTAATTCTACTGTTTTGCCTGACGGACTGCTTATCTGAACTTCAGGCACCCTATCTTCTTGGGCGANTATCATAAAAGATTCTGATGTTAGGCCTGTGGAGCTTTCTGTAATTACATAACTGCCATTGTTAAGAATAGTGAAACCGGATTTGATTTTCCCCTCACTTGTTATTACGGGAACGGGAGCCCCATTTTCAACAAATAGAGAGCCTTCTTTAAAAGTACTTAGTGGTTTTGCTTCAAATTGAACCTCTGTGCCCTTCATAGCTTTCACATCACCGGAGCTTCCTTTAATTAATTGAGGCTCTTGTTTTGTATATTCCGGATATTTAAGTGTTATCTGGATATCAGCAAGCTTTAGATGCGGACCCGATGTTGAGGGGATTATGCTGGAGCTAAAAAAGTAGCTGGGAAAACTTCCCGGAATAAAAATTACGGCAAGTGCAGCGAATAGGATTCCACCTGCAAGCAGAACAAAATATTTTCTGAGATTACTAATTGGGTAGAGAGAAGAGAGGTTAAAAGATTCGAGTTTATGTGTAGTTTTTGAAATATGCGCAAAAGCAAGATCCTCAGATGTACCTAATGCCTTAGATTTTGTTAAACTATCAGTTAATTCAACGGCATTTAGAGTGTCTTCACCTAGTCCAGGAGATAAGTTCTCAAGTTCTTCCAACAGACTATTTGTAATGGTCTTTCTGTATATAGGTGCAATAACCAATTTAAATACAGCTAAGATTAATAATAAGAGGGTCAAAATCTTTAAAAAAGCATAATAATAAGGATTAGAGGATATTAAAGAAATGATTGTAACTAAACCAATAGTTATAAAAAAGAATATAGCTATTATGGATGAGCCCTTTAAAAGAAGATACTTGTTCTTTTGATTCTTAAGACCCTTTATTATATTTGCCAGTCTGCTTAATGAGTCAAGGCTGTTCATTCATATAAAATATTACCTCACACACCTGTATATTGGAAGTTGTACAGTGTGCTAACTATGCTATCCTATTTGGCTTTAAAGGTGTTTTGAACTTATGGGATTTAAGAAACTATTAACAAAGAAGATGGAATTCTCAGCTTCACACCGTTATTGGAACGAGGGGTGGAGTGAAGAGAAGAATATTTCTGTTTTTGGCAAATCTGCCGGTCCTCATGGCCATGGTCATAACTATAACCTTGAGGTGACTGTTGAGGGAGAAGTTGATGCTGAAACAGGCATGATAATTAACCTTTACGAGCTGAAGTCGGTGATGTCTGAAGTGCTTTTAGACTTTGATCACAAACACTTAAATGAAGATAATCCCCATTTTAAAGATATTGTTCCGACAACTGAAAATATAGCCCGGGTGCTTTGGGATTTACTTGAGGAAAAACTTGTAGATAATCCAAAGTGTTCATTATACAGGGTAAGACTCTATGAAACGCAGGATTTGTATGTTGATTACTGGAGAAAATAATCATTAAGGAATATGTAAGCCTTACAAAAACTTATAGGTTCTCAGCGGGGCACAGACTATTTATTAAGGCTTTGTCTGATGAGGAGAATTTTGAGATATTTGATACATGCTCAAATCCTAATGGTCATGGCCATGATTATGCTATACAGGTAAAGCTTAATGGTGAAATAGATCCAGAGTCGGGGATGATTTACAGTCTTCAGGACCTTGATAATATTATGAACCCTGTAATAGAGGAGCTTGATCATAAGAGGCTTGATATTGAAATCTCATATTTCGAGAACGAACAGCCAACAGGTGAAAATATCGCAAAATATATATGGAATAAGATTAAACCTAGTCTCAATAATACATTGATACACATAAAGCTAAGTGAGACTTCAAGAAGTTATTTTGAATGCTATGAGGAGGATAACTACCCCTATGAGCGTTAAGAAAGCAATTAAAGAGATTTTGCTTGAGATAGGCGAAGATCCAAAAAGAGAAGGGCTCAAGGACACTCCTGATAGAATGGAGAAGATGTTTAAAGAAATAACTGCTGGATATCATATGGATCCAAAAGAAGTAATAAACGAAGCGATCTTTCATATAAAATATGATGAGATGGTTGTTGTAAAGGACATAGAATTCTATAGTCTCTGTGAACATCATATGCTTCCATTTTTTGGTAAATGCAATATTGCGTATATACCCAATGGTAAAGTGGTTGGGCTTAGCAAAATACCTAGAATTGTCGAGGTGTTTTCTCGTAGGCTTCAAGTTCAGGAAAGAATGACAGTGCAAATAGCAGATTTTCTTAAGAAGGAACTCGATCCTCAAGGCGTTGCTGTAGTTGTGGAGGCCTATCACTTATGCATGGCAATGAGAGGGATAAAGAAATCTGGCGCAAATATGCTTACCAGCTCGATGCGCGGTGTTTTCAAAGAAGATGAAAGGACCAGAGGCGAGTTCTTAAGCTTTATAGGCAGGGATTTGAAGTAAAACTGTTTTATATTAACTTCAGTCCAGAAGATGATTTTTTATCTACTCAGGATATAATGTTTGCTATTAGATTAAGGATAAAAAAGTATAAATGCTTAGAACCGTAGTTTTAGGAATTAGTCATAAGACAGCGCCAATAGAAGTGAGAGAGTTATTCTCTTTCTCTAAGGAGAGCGTGGAGTTAGGCCTAAGGGCACTTCAAAATAAAGATCATGTTGAAGAATGCGCAATTATTTCGACATGTAACCGAGTAGAGATATATGCTGTTTCTGAGAATGTTGAATTATGCCTCGAGAATATAAAATCATTTCTATCTGAGTTTCATGATGTGCCTCAAGAAACTTTAGAGCCCCATATTTATTATTCAATAGGCAACATGGCAGTTAGACATCTATTTAATGTTGCCTCAAGTATTGATTCCATGGTCGTTGGTGAGCCACAAGTGTTGGGTCAAGTGAAGGAATCTTATAAAATCGCCGCTGCTCAAAAAACCGCAGGATTAATTCTGAATAGGCTTTTCCATACTTCATTTTTCGTAGCAAAAAAAATTAGGACTGAGACAGGTATCGGATCGCATGCTGTCTCGATCAGTTATGTTGCCGTTGAGCTTGCCAAAAGAATATTTGACGATCTCTCTAGAAGATCAGTAATGTTAATAGGGGCAGGCGATATGGCGGAGATTGCGGCGCAACACTTAATTAGGGCAGGGATAAGTGATTTGTTTATAGCAAGTCGTAAATTTGAGAATGCGGTTGAATTATCAAACAAATTAAATGGGCGATCTATAAGTTTTGATGAAGTTTTTTATCATTTAAAAGACGTAGACATTGTAATAGCTGCTACTGGTTCTCAAGACTTTATTGTGAAACCAAATCATGTTAAAGAAGCGCTTAAACTCAGAAATAATGATCCTATGTTTTTAATAGATATAGCGGTTCCAAGAGACATTGATCCGAGAATTGAAGATATCCCTGATGTTTATCTTTATGATATAGATGATCTGAAAAACGTTTCAGAAGAAAACATAAAAACCCGAAAAGAAAGCCTCGATAAAGCTGGGGAGATTATACTTGAGGTAGAAAAATCATTTAATGCTTGGCTAAGTGGTCTGAAAGCAGTGCCGGCTATTATAGATCTTAAAAAAAGATTTGAAATAATAAAAGATATCGAACTTGAAAAAGCACTAGATAAGCTTGACGGTATCTCGGAAGAGGACAAGTATATAATTGAGCTTATGGCCTCAAGGATTATAGGCAAAATACTCCACAATCCACTTACAAATCTAAAAAAGGAGTCTTCCACATCTATGGGAGCATTGTATGTGGATTCGATTAAAAGACTTTTTGAACTTGAAAAAGAACTCCTACTCCTAGAAGAAGAAGAGGAAGATGAAGCAATCTTTCAGGATAGGAACTAGGGGAAGTAAGCTTGCTCTTTGGCAGGCTAATCACATTCGTAATCTTCTTTCAGCAAACAGTCCCGATTTAGAAATCGAAATACAAGTAATCAAGACCACAGGTGATGCTTTACTCAACTCTCCGTTATCCGAGATTGGAGGGAAGGGCGTATTTGTTAAAGAG
>JGI24023J19991_10003387_pt1 | contig 11239 bp, 7 predicted proteins | sample Cruoilmetagenom1_FD_19991 | JGI IMG/M metagenome (IMG submission 19991)
CCTTACTATATGATACAGATGATGCAGATGATACAGGTCTCATGGCGTTATTAGGAGTTACTGTACAAACCAATGAAAATTTAAATGGGAATAAGTTAACCGAATCTATCCAGCGCAATAATGACGGCACTTATTTTGTTGGAACACCAACGCCTAGACTATTCAACGATGGCAGTGGTGTTGTACTAAATGGAGTGAGTATGTCTATTCCACTAGAGCAATACAACGAAGGTGAATCATTTGACATCCTATTTACAACAGAACAGAATGTGACAGAAGCACTAAGTTTAAATTTTTCATTAAACAATGCCGGTTTTAACGAATCTGATTATACAGGAAATATCAGTCCTGTTATTCCTGTAGGACAAAATTCGGTGAGTACGACCATTAGTTTAGTTGATGATACTAGTGATGAAGGAGATGAAGTTTTAATCGTGAATCTTGCACCTTTAGCAGACGATTACCTTATTCTCAATAACAATAGTGACATTCGAGTAGTCGATAATGATTTTGTGGTAGCCGATTGGGGAATTCCTACCAATCCTACTTTTGGTGTAGTAACAAGCACACAACCTGATGGCTATTATGATTCTTTAGAAGGATTGGCGGATGTTGCTTTACGTCAAGCTATGCAAGATATTATTGCAAATCCTGCAATTGTTCGGGCACAAACCTATGCCGATATTATTGATATTTTAAAAGAAGCCGATCAAAACCCAGCCAATAGCAATCAAGTTTGGTTGGTATATACCGAGCAAGGCAGAGCAAAACTCGATTTTCAAACGACTTCTGATAATACAGGAAAATGGAATAGAGAACATACTTTTCCTCGATCACGTGCAGGTTATGATGATATTGAAGCCGATGAATTTGCAGATGGTGTAGATTCGTATTGGACTACCAATGCGGATTCGTTACGACACGGAAATTCAGATGCACACGCTTTACGAGCTGCTGATGGACCAGAAAACTCTTCAAGAGGCAATAAAAATTATGGTATTGATGAATATGATGGACCAACAGGAAATGCAGGAAGTTTTTATGGTGATGTTGCTAGAAGCGTTTTGTATATGACTGTGCGTTATAATGGTCTTGCTGTGGTTGATGGTTATCCTGGGACTGACCCCTTAGGTCAATTAGGTAACTTAACTACTTTATTAGATTGGCATAAAAATGATCCGCCAGATGATTTTGAAATGAATCGTAATAATGTGGTTTATACCTGGCAATTTAATAGAAATCCGTTTATTGATTATCCTGATTTGGTCGAATATATTTGGGGAACAGAAGTAGGAAATACTTGGAGTCAACCTTTAGCAGTTCAAGATAATTTAAAAGAAAAAGTAAGGGTATTTCCAAACCCAACAAAAAACAAATTGACCATTTCAGGGATAACAGGTGAATTTACTATTGAACTATTTAGTACAGATGGCCGCAGTATGTATAAACAAACCAGTTTAAATACACATATACAAATTCCTAACCTAGCTAGTGGATTATATCTTATAAAAATTTCCTCAGGAGTAGATTATATGATACAAAAAATAGTCATTAACTAAAAAACAAGTCTTGTAAGATTGCACTATTTGTAGCGGTTGCTTCTTGTTGCGTATTTGGAGGATACATGATATCTAGTCTATCTTGATATTGTTCCGTAATCTTATGACGTACCATTTTTAAAGTAGAATTAATCATTCCATTGGTTTCAGAAAACTCATCAGCTATGATTTGATAGTTTGATGGAATCCATTTAGCGGGAAATTTACCTTTAAACTCTTTTTGATGATTAAATAATAGCAATTCCTCCTTTATTTTTAATACCAAATCTTTTGGGTCTGTAAGCTTAGAATCTTTTATAAAGTTTTTTACGTTTTGTTTGTTGAGTGTTACTAAAGCTGTTGTGTGTTTTTTGTGATCATTATAGATCATGGTTTGCATAATGAGTGAAGAAGAGTTGATAACGGCTTCTTCAATTTCTTCGGGTGAATACTTTTCTCCATCTTCAGCAATTAATAGGGCTTTTTCTCTTCCGACAACAACTAAAAAACCATCAGCGTCAATATAACCAAGATCTCCAGTATATAACCATCCATTATGTAAGGCTTCATCGCTTGCCTCTTTATTTTTATAATAGCCTTTCATAACGTTATCTCCTTTGATAGCAATTTCTCCTTTAATGCCTTGTGGAAGCTCTTGTCTATTATCGTCACAAATTTTACAGGTAATATTTTCTAAAATCTTACCCGAAGTTCCCATTTTATGTGCATAAGGCGTATTACTAGAGATAATGGGAGAAGCCTCAGTTAGTCCGTAGCCTTGATATACAGGAATACCAATCGCTTTGTAAAACTGTTGCTGTTTGATATCTAACAGCGCACCGCCACCAACAAAAAATTCAATATTTGATCCAAAAATTAGTTTTAATTTATTAAAAATTAGTTTTTTAGCAATATAGTATGATGGAAAGGTCACGAGTTGAATAAAAGCGTTTGGTCTGGTAAAACCGTCACCATTTCGTTTGATTGCCGCTTGTAAGCCACGATTAAAAATACCTTCAATAAAGGAACCTTTAGCTTTAATACCATCCTTTATTTTATTGATAAAATTACTGGTTAATGCGGGTACCGTTAACAAAAAATGCGGACTGGTTTCGACCAAATTAATAGGAATATTTTTCAAGGCATTCATGCCACCACCTCTAGCATCAACAAAAGAAATAGATAATCCTCTAACTAAAGAAGTATAAATACCAACGGTATGTGCAAAAGAGTGATCGGTTGGCAGTATAATTAAAGTTGAGATAAGCGCTTCAATTTGAAACGAATTAACTGCTTCTCGACTATTTGAATGGTAATTTAGATGCGTTAACATAATTCCTTTTGGGTTACCAGTCGTGCCCGAAGTGTAGGATATAGTAACCACATCATCTTCTTTTATGTTTGTTTCAATAGCTTCAATTTTACTACTATTTTCATCTAATTTTGATTGTCCTAAAGCATATAAATCATCGATAAAAAGCAGGTCAGCTTCGTTAAAGTCAAATTGATTGCACAATTTACTAATTTTTGCAGATGGCTTATCTAATACAATCAAACGTAGTGCTTGATAATCGTAAAGATTCCATTTACTGATGACTTTTTCAAGGGTATTTTCTGAAACAATAAAGAGTTTTGAATCAGAGTGATTTACACGAAAAGGGATTTCTTCTGGTAGTAGTTTTATAGAAAGTGGTACTGCAATTCCGCCGCTATAAAGTGTGGCAAACTCAGCAAGAATCCAATCTATTTTTGCTTCTGATAAAATAGCTACTTTATCTTCATAAGAAACACCTAATTCTATAAATGCAGCAGCCAGTTTTTTGGCTTTAGTTTTTGCTTCTTTAAAACTTATTTTTTTCCATCCCGTTTCTACTTTCTGACTTAAGTACTTTTTATCAGCATAGGTTTCGGCTGCTTGATTAAGTAGTGCAAAAACAGTTCTTTTATTTGTCATATCGTTAAAAATTAAGCAATGTCAAAAATACAGATTATTTGGCAATTAATACATTCTACCTTGCCTTTTCTTATATCTTGATAACGAATGCTAATCTATTTATACGGTAATTTCACGATAGAATTAACAAGCTGGTAATTGTTAAAATCTGCTTTTTTCTGTTTTTGGCACGATGTATGTTTTGTCTTTTGTAGAGTTTCACAAAGAAGCTTGATGGCTACGAAGCGTTTATGAGATTTACTAAACCATTTCACACAGCACAGTTGTCATACGATTAAAATATAAAACAATACATCATGAAGACATTTCTAAGAACTACGATTTTAAGTTTGCTCTCGATTTTTTTATTTAGTGCAGGAGGAATTTTAGCACAAGACATTACACGAGTAGAAGCGACCAATCCTGACATCAGTGATCATCTAGATTTAGAAGCTGTTGCCTCAATTTTTGGGGATTCTAAAGATTTAGAGGATTTTGAAAGACGTTTAAACGATCCCAAAAATCAGATATCTAATTTAGATTTAAACGGAGACCGATATGTAGATTATCTACGTATTGTAGAATTAACTGAAAAACGCACACATTTAATTGCGATACAAGCGGTTTTAGGTGAAGATCAATACCAAGATGTGGCAACTATAGAAATTGAAAAAGACTATCGTGGAAACACAAGTGTTCAAGTAGTTGGTGATGTTTATATGTATGGGCCTAACTATATTATTGAGCCAGTTTATAGACATAGACCTGTATTTTTCTCTTATTTCTGGAGACCTGTTTATCATCCGTACCACTCTAGTTATTATTGGGGTTACTATCCGAACTATTTCCACTACTGGAGACCTTTAAATATATTTGCGTATCATCGTCATATTCACATTCACGTCAACACGCATCATACGTATCATTATGCACATCACCGTCGCAGTCATACTGCCATAAGTATGCATACACAATATCGCCGTAACGATTATGGACGCAGATATCCATCTAGATCGTATGCGGCACGTACTAAAAACACACGTAGACCTAGCACTACTAGAGCTAATACAACGACTCGGCCAAGAACAGTTCAAAGCAGACCAACTACACAATCTAGACCAACTACACAATCTAGACCAAGAACTGTAAGTACTAGAAATAACCCTAGAACGAGTCAACCAAGAGTTACAAACCCAAGTACAAGACCTCGTACAGCTGGTACACAAAATACTCCAAGAACAGTGCAAAGCAGACCAACTACACAATCTAGACCAAGAACTGTAAGCACTAGAAATAACCCTAGAACGAGTCAACCAAGAGTTACTAACACGAGTACAAGACCGAGAACAGTGAGCACAAGAAGTAACCCAAGAAGTGTACAAAGTAGACCAACTACCACAAGTCGCCCTAGAACGACGACCTCACAAAGAAGTACGCAATCTAGAAAACCTGTTGTGAAACCTGCTACAAAATCAAGAAGTTATTCGACTCAAAATAGTCGACAAAAGACTTATAAAAGTAGCTCTAAATCAAGTTCCTCTAGAAATGTGGCACAAGGTAAACCGAGCAAATCTACAAGCAGTAAATCAAGCCGTAGTTCAACTTCAAGAAGAAGATAAAATATACACGATATTAAAAAAACACGGAAAACTCAGTTCTCCGTGTTTTTTTATGTTTGATAGGTGCAGTTTGAAATTTTTATTATTTAGTCGAACTCAGGTTTACACTAAATTATATAGGTCGATATTTTTAAAATAAACGGTATATATATTTGCGTTAGCGTATATGCTAAACAACACTCCTGAATTCAGAGATTAAAAAAAGTATAATTTATTTGTTTATTCAAAAACGGAATTGTAAATTTGTATTATTCCTAAATAAGAATAAATCTCTTTTAGGTTTTGTTCATAACAACTTTAATATGGTTAAAATAAAAAATCAACTTTCTGAAAAGGGTCTAAAAATCACTCCTCAACGATTGATTATTTTAGAAGCAATTTATAGTATAAGCCATCCTACAGCTGATGATATTATTAAATATATAAGACAAAAGCATTCAAATATTGCAACAGGTACAGTATATAAAGTACTCGAGAAATTTATTGAAAAAAGATTAATAAAAAGAGTGACAACTGACAAAGATGTTGTACGATATGATGGGTTGGTAACTAAACATCATCATCTATATGGTTCAGAATCTACTATAATTAAAGATTATATTGATGAAGACCTTGATAGGGTTCTTGAAGAATATTTCAAGAAAAAGAAAATACCCGATTTTATAATTAAAGAAATGACGCTTCAAATAAAGGGAGAGTTTAGTAAATAACTTTAAAAAACTTAGTACAATGAAAAAAAAACACAAATTAACTAACAATGTTGGAGCACCTGTTGCAAATAATCAAAATGTTTTAACAGCAGGAAAAAGAGGGCCAATGCTATTACAAGACGTTTGGTTTTTAGAAAAATTAGCTCATTTTGATAGGGAGGTAATTCCTGAAAGAAGAATGCACGCAAAAGGCTCAGGAGCTTTTGGTAGTTTTACTGTAACTCACGACATTAGCAAATATACTAAAGCCAAAATGTTTTCTAAAATTGGTAAAAAAACAGATGTTTTTGTACGTTTTTCAACTGTTGCAGGTGAAAGAGGAGCAGCAGATGCAGAACGTGACATCCGAGGATTTGCAATCAAGTTTTATACAGAAGAAGGTAATTGGGATTTAGTAGGTAATAATACTCCTGTTTTTTTCCTTAAAGACCCCTTAAAGTTTCCTGACCTTAACCACGCTGTTAAAAGAGACCCAAGAACCAATTTAAGAAGTGCAAAAAATAATTGGGATTTTTGGTCATCTCTGCCAGAAGCACTACATCAAATTACAATAACAATGAGTGATAGAGGTATTCCATACTCCTATCGTCATATGAATGGTTATGGGAGTCATGCTTACAGTTTGATAAATGGTAAAAACGAACGTATTTGGGTTAAATTTCACTTTAAAACCCAACAAGGAATTAAAAATTTGACAGACCAGGAAGCTGAAACAATAGTTGCAAAAGATAGGGAAAGCCATCAGCGTGATTTACTTGAAAGTATTGATGAAGGACATTTTCCAAAATGGAATATGAAAATTCAGGTAATGACTGACCAACAAGCAAAATCTTTCAAATGGAATCCTTTTGATTTAACAAAAGTATGGTCACATAAAGACTACCCACTTATAGATGTTGGAGTGCTAGAACTTAATAGAAATCCTGAAAATTATTTTGTAGATGTTGAGCAAGCAGCTTTTAATCCAGCTAACGTCATTCCTGGAGTAGGGTTTTCCCCTGATAAAATGCTTCAGGGAAGATTATTTTCTTATGGAGATGCACAACGTTATCGGTTGGGAGTAAATCACAACCTTATCCCAGTTAATCAAGCAAAATGTCCTGTTACTGGTTACCATCGCGATGGACTAATGCGCACAGATGATAATTATGGTGCTACATTAGGTTATGAACCAAATAGTTACGGAAAGTGGGAAGAACAACCAGAACACAAAGAACCACCCTTAGAATTAGAAGGTGCAGTTGACCATTGGAACCATCGAGAAGACGATGATGACTATTATTCGCAAGCAGGCGATTTATTTAATATAATGAGCAAAGATCAACAACAAGTGCTTTTCGAAAACACTGCACGAAATATGGGTGATGCACCAAAAGAAATTAAAATTAGACACATTAATAATTGTTTAAAAGCTGATAAAGTATATGGAGAAGGTGTTGCTAATGCAGTAGGAATTCAATTAAGTGAATTGGATTAGTGATCTCTTTGTCTGTAAGGCAGGAATAGTTATCTGTCTAGTTGTAAAATTAAGCAGATTTTAATGATCTAATTATAGTTTGTATGATTTTTAACAGGAATATTGGTGTAGATTTACTTCATGCCTAATTTATCATCAACTGGAAAATAAAACTCAAATACTGGCTTGTATAGTTTTAGTAGTTTCTCATTAATATTGAGCTGTTCTTTATTATTTTTAAAAATAAAAAGTGAGTAATATTTGCATATATGATAGTAATACTATTATATTTGCAAATATTATTAGTCATTATCTATGCAAAATTTAAGCATCAAAATTAATGTAGATCCAGAATTATATCTTAAGAATCCCGATTCGTCAGATTTGGGACAAAAAATAATTTCAAATAGTATCTTATTAATCGACGAGTTAGGTTTTGAAGCTTTTACCTTTAAGAAATTAAGTATAAAGATAAATTCACCTGAGAGTTCTATTTATCGCTATTTTGAGAATAAGCATACGTTACTTATTTATTTGACTAGTTGGTACTGGAGTTGGATTGAATATAAAATTTTGTTAGCAACCACAAATGTTGAAGTAACTGCTGAAAAATTAGAAAAAGCCATTCATGTCATAACAAAACCTGTATTAGTTGATCAAACAATATCTTATATAAATGAGGTCGTATTAGATAGAATAATTATTGCTGAATCAGTAAAAGCATTTCACACTAAAGATGTTGATAAAGAAAATAAAAAAGGTTGTTTTGAAACATATAAATATATGGTAAACCGTTTGGCAGCAATGGTTTTAGAAGTTAATCCACAATATGAATATCCGCGAATGCTAATCTCTACTGTGGTAGAAGGGGCACATCAACAAAGGTATTTTTCAGAACATTTGCCAGCGCTGACTGATACTAAAAAAGGTGAAGATAATATTACAACGTTTTATACTCAGTTGGTTTTTAATATGATTTTATAAAACTGATGAATGAATTTATCATAAGATTAAGTAATTAATAATAGAACAAATATATAGAAGTAATAATTAATTTAAAACCATTAAAAATGAAAACAAAACTTAGTTTAGTAGCTCTTGTGGTGTCATCAATGCTTTTTATATCTTGCAAGGATAACAAGCAAAAAGAAAGTAAAGATGTACAAAAAAATGATACAGAACACGTAGAAAAAGAAGTTCTTAAAAAAGATTGTAATGATGTTCATTGGTCGCATCATGAAGGTGAGGACGGTCCCAAAAACTGGAAAAACCTATGTGATGGATTTTCTGATTGTGGAGGAAAAGCACAATCACCAATCAATATTGTGACAAAGAATAGTTCAAATGGAACTGAATTAATGGCACCAAAGTTCAGTTATGGAAAATCAAAGGTTGATATAATCAATAATTCCCATACCCTACAATTTAATGTATCAGGAGAAAATATGGTAAATTTAAATGGTAAAGATTATAAACTATTGCAATTTCATTACCATGCCTTGAGTGAACATACAATTGACGGAAAATATTTCCCATTAGAGGTTCATTTTGTACATCAGCATTCAGATACAGATTTTGCTGTTTTAGGAGTTATGTTTAAAGAGGGCGAAGAAAATGAACTCTTTAAAAAATACTTAGATAAATTCCCCACAACAAAAGGTGCGTATGAGTCAGCAGAAACGATAGACTTATTGGGTTTATTTCCTGATGATAAAAGCTATTACAACTACAAAGGCTCTCTAACAACACCTCCATGTTCTGAGGTAGTAAATTGGTTTGTACTCAAGACACCAGTTACTGCATCAAAAGAGCAAATTGATCAATTTTCCAAATTATTAAACAATAATTATAGACCCATTCAGGCTTTGAATGATCGAACAGTTTTGTCTTATTCAAAATAATTCTTTTGTTAAATAATAAGCCTTTTGCAAGTAAATTGTAACTTGCAAGAGGTTTTTTGTTTTACACTATACAAATCACAGGTTTTGTGTGGACTAACGCTTTAGTTTTAGTATAGTGATGGAAAAAATATTGTAGATACTTCACATAACTATGGGCAAGAGCACCTTACTATTAACGTAGTTCAGAAGAAAGTCATTATTAAGTATTAAAATACATACCAAATGTTAAAAAAAATAATCAGTCCATTTCAGAAATTTGTAAAAATAGAAAGTTTAAGTGGTTTACTATTATTTAGTGCTACTGTGATTGCTTTGATTTGGGCAAATTCACCTTATGGACAAACTTATGAAACTATTTGGCAGTATAAAATCGGCATTCGATTTCAAAATTTTGAATTACAAAAGCCACTTATTTTGTGGATTAATGATGGTTTAATGGCCATATTTTTCTTTTTAATCGGGCTAGAACTTAAAAGAGAACTTCTAATAGGCGAGTTAGATACTTTTAAAAAAGCTGCCTTTCCTTTTTTTGCAGCTCTAGGTGGCATCATTATACCCATAGCATTATTTCTAGTTCTCAATAAAAATCCAGAAACTACCAGAGGATGGGGAATCTCTATGGCAACTGATATTGCCTTCGCACTAGCAATCTTAAAGCTTTTAGGAAATAGAGTGCCGCTTAGTATTAAAGTCTTTTTAACTGCATTTGCTATAATTGATGATATTGGTGCCGTGTTTGTAATTGCTATATTTTATAGCTCAACGATAAATTGGATGCTTTTAGTCTATGCTTTAGTGTTGTTTTTAATTTTAGGCTATTTATCCTATCGTAAAATTTATATCAACTATTTATATCTATTTTTCGGGGTTATAATTTGGTTTTTGTTCTTAAAATCGGGAGTTCACCCAACCATAGCAGGTGTATTACTGGCTTTTACTATCCCTATCGGACAAAAAATCAATATAAAAGAATATACCGACAGACTAGGCTCTATACTCAATAAAATAGAATCAGATAAAAATTATAAAAATGACCTGCTTTCGAAAAATCAAATAGTACAAATTGAGGATTTAGAAACCTGCACCAAAAAAGTACGATCACCTTTGCAAGATCTTGAATATCGCCTTCATCATTGGGTAGCATTTTTGATAATACCAGTTTTTGCGTTGGCAAATGCGGGAGTCGTTATAAATACTAATCTTAATTTAGACTACTCCTTAATAACCAATATAGCTATTGGATTATTTGTTGGTAAATTGGTAGGTATATCACTTTTTTCTTTTTTAGGTGTAAAACTTAAATTTACCGAATTACCTAATGGAATAAAGTTTAAACAAATATTTGGTGTAGCAATCTTAGCAGGAGTAGGTTTTACCATGTCCATTTTTGTTGCCAATTTGGCTTTTGATGAATCACAAACTTACATTGATTCTGCAAAAATAGGAATACTAATAGGTTCATTAATTTCGGGAGTAATAGGCTATATAGTTTTAAGATGGCAAAAAATTTAAAAAAACAGTTGTCAACGAAAAATATACGTAATGCAAGCTGACTACTTAGTTTATGAGTCGTTTAGTATTTACAAAGTACATACAGATTTTTCTGAATTTTAAACTGTCCTGTTTTTAGGGAAGGCTACAGTAGATTACACATTTAATTTTTTCCCTAAATACATAAATGTAAAGCCTTCCGTTACAGAAAGCTGTTCACTATCAGAAGGGATAATATGGATCTCTCCCTCTACATCTTTGACAAAAACAGGGACCGTTTTAATTTCATTTTTAGTAGCTTCTAAAAGACTTAGGTAATGTTCTTTTGAGGTAATAGCAACTTCATTGATATACGGATAATCACGTACAACCTCACTAATATTAATATAATCATCGGTATGTGAGAATAAACCATCGGTAGGATTATTGGTCGGATCTCTCATTTCTTCAGCGCTTATTAAACGGTAAGCACCTTGCTCACCAAAATGTTGTTTAAGCTTAGAGATTGCATATTCGTTGATACTGTTGCTGCCTGTCAGAGCCATTAAATATCCGACATCATTTAATTCGATGTTTTCTACTAAATCATCT
>JGI24023J19991_10003391_pt1 | contig 11233 bp, 9 predicted proteins | sample Cruoilmetagenom1_FD_19991 | JGI IMG/M metagenome (IMG submission 19991)
ATTATGACGCTTTAGATAGATTAATTAAAAGTATAGATCCTGATACAAAAGAAACAAATTATGAATATGATGATCAGGATAACCTTACTAACGTGATTGATGCAAAAGGCTTAGAAACGACTTACATTTACAATGGTTTTGATGAAGTAACAAGCCAAGCCAGCCCAGATACAGGCACAACAACTTTCACCTATGACGGAGCAGGTAATCGCACCAGCATGACCGATGCCCGTGGTGTAACAGTCAATTACACCTATGATGCACTAAACCGTCTGCTAACAACCGATTATAGCAACAACGCCCTAGATATTACGCATAGCTACGATAGTGGTACAAACGGCATTGAACGACTCACCAGCACCACAGATGCTAGTGGAACAGCTACTTATAGTTATGATGAACGTGGTAATTTGATCTCTCAAACATTGTTTAATGGCGTTGCTACTTACACCACAAGTTACTTTTATAATGCGGCTGACCGTTTGAGTGGAATGACTTACCCTAGTGGTAACTCACTTCAATATCAACGCTCTGCTAATGGAGATATAATCCAAATAATATTAACTAATAATGGTTCGTCGCAAGTAATTATGGGGAGTGCCAAATATTTACCTTTTGGTCCATTAAAGTCACTTGCTTATGGTAATGATCTAAATTATTTAGCTGAGTTTGATACTAGTTGGAGACTCTCTTCTCAATTAGTGTTCGCTGGCATAATAGATAACTATGATTACATAACCGATAAATTCTATGGTTATGATAAGGTTGATAATTTAACCAGTTTTTATGAGGATGTTGAGGGAGAAAGCCTAGAATATCAATATGATGTTGTTGATAGATTAATAAGTGTCGGAATCGAAGAACCATCATTTCAGTATGTGTTTGATGTCGTTGGAAATCGTATTCAAAAAACAGCTGAGTCAGCTACCGATGATTATCATTATGAAAATGAAAGTCATCATTTGCTAAGTATATCTGGTACAAATGTAGCTAGCTATCAATATGATGCTGCTGGGAATACTATTGATAATGGTACTTATCAGTTTATTTATGGCGATGATAATCGTTTGCATCAGGTTATGCTGGGTACTACGGAAGTTGCTAGATATACGTATAATTCACAAGGTCAACGCAGTAGTAAAACCGTTGGTAACGTTGTTACTTATTTCTTCTATGATCAAAAAGGTCATCTGATTACTGAAATAAACCCTGTTCAAACGAAAGAAATAGTTTTCTTTGAAGCTCAGCCAATCGCTATTAATCAATTATCAGGCACAGATAACGGTGCTGGAATTATTCTTGATAATCCTGATGCAAGTTTCTCAGATAGCTGGTCATTGTCTACATCAGTAAGTGGCTATCAAGGCAATAATTATCAATACCATGCAGGTAGCGGTGCAGTTGGCCCTGAAATACTTGGAACTCCCATAGATAATACACAAGCTACATTCTCAGATAGTCACTGGAACAATTCCACAAGTGTTAAACAGTATTTTAATACCAACTATCAATATCATGCTGGTACAACAGCAGGAGTTGCTACTTTAGGTAATCCTATTGATAACTCAGAAGTGGCTTACACAGGAAACTGGCCAGTATCTACNAGCGTAAAACAGTTTTATGCCAGCGACTATCAATACCATGCAGCAGGTAGCGGTGCCAATACAGCTACCTGGGATGCAGGTATTACTGCTGAGGGTGACTATGATATTTATATCAACTGGGCAGCCCATGCCAATCGTGCCAGTAATGCCAAATTTACCATTAATCACAATAGCGGTAGTGATACCCAGATTGTTAATCAGAAAATTAATGGCGGACAGTGGAATTTGCTGGGTAGTTATACACTGGATGAAAACAGTAGCATTAGCCTAAGCGATGACGCTGATGGTTATGTGATAGCCGATGCCATTAGTGTTCTACCCGCAGGAACAACACCAATCGTTACCCAGCCGCAGGGAGAAACCGCAACCTGGGCTCTGAATTCCACAAGCACACAAAGCTACGATGTATATGCAACATGGACAGCGCATGCGAATCGCGCATCCGATGCTAAATACACCATAAACCACAATAATGGCAGTGACACAGTAACGGTTGATCAAAAACAAAACGGCGGGCAATGGAATTTACTGGGAACGTACACCCTTGATGCAAGTAGTACGGTAGATTTAAGCTCAGTTGCGAATGGTTATGTGATTGCCGATGGGGTAAGCATTTTACCTGCGGGTACAACACCAACCGTAACTCCTGCACAGGGCGAAACAGCCAGTTGGACACCCAATCAGAGCGGCGAATTTGAAATCTATGCTAACTGGACGGAACATGCTAACCGTGCCAGTGATGCTAAATATATCATTAACCACAGTACAGGTAGTGACACGGTAACGGTTGACCAAAAACAAAATGGCGGGCTGTGGAATTTACTGGGTACTTTCACATTGGACAATACCAGTACAATTGAGCTGAGTTCGCTTGCCGATGGTTATGTGATTGCTGATGGTATACGTCTGGTTGATACAGCAACAAGCACTTCGAGTGGTTTGTATTATGTTCATAATAATCATTTGGGAACGCCTGAGACGATTACTGATCAGAATCAAGCTGTGGTTTGGCAGGCTAATTATACGCCTTATGGTGAGGCTTCGATTACGACCGAAACTTTGACGAATAATATTAGGTTGCCGGGGCAGTATTTTGATGCGGAGACGAGTTTACACTACAACTACTTCCGTTATTATGATCCGAGTATTGGGCGTTATGTGACAAGTGATCCGATTGGACTGGCTGGTGGGATTAATACTTATGGGTATGTTGGGGGAAATCCGAATAAGTTTGTTGATCCGCTTGGATTGAGTCCAACAATAACTTTACCTGCCAGAGGTGGCTGGGCTATTGGTGGTGCAATCAATACTGCGACAAGATATGCCTTTGGTGCCTCTCTTTCATCATATATTGGGATTGGTATTTATGACTTAACGCACCCCGACCAATCTGATTTGTTTAACCTTCCCTATGTTCTTAATGAAAATAGTGATGAGTCTTCTGGTGAAAGTTGCCCTACAGATGGGACAGATGTGGTTGAAGAATATGATGATCTAGAAAGTTGCGTAGGTTGTTTATATCCCTTAGATGATGTTGAGTTAGAAAATAAAACAAAAAATCCAAGATTAAAAGGACAAGGTTTTACAGAGAAATGGACAGGAAGGGATTCAAACGGTAATTGGTTATCAGGATTTAGAAACCCTAAAACTGGTAAGTGGACAGGAGGTCATCCTTCTTCTCGAAGGTAGATGAAACAGCTATGAAAATAGATGTAACTCCACTAATTTTTCCTAATATATACGATACATTATCTAGTAGTGTAAATGCTTCTATAAAAGAAAATAAGGATAAAAATGTTCAAGTAGGCTTGATAAATGGACAGAACCTAATCAGTTATTGTTACAAGAGAGACTTGTTGTCTCTCTTTTTTTCAAACAGTAAGTGTTTAATTATATCAATAGGGAATAACGCTATAAACTGGAGAGTTATTGAAGAAAAACCTTCTGATGACAATGATATATTCAAAACGAACATAGTTCTTAAGCTTCCAGACGGGGATGAATATGATTGGGGCGGTAAAATACTCGATCAGATGTTAAATAAAAAAATAAGTATCTCACCTAGTGATCAGAACTTGTTTATATACACAGATGAGGAGCGAGTAGAATATATGTTTGATGCTTATGCTGAACGAAAAAATAAAAATAATAAGTTTATATTTCTTTTTGAATGTTGATTTTAGGGCTTGACCACCTCAATCAATTTAATATCTTGCCTAAGCAGATCATTGACCAAACTCGCTAGCTCTACGCCTTTAGATTGGGCGTGTTTCTGTAAGTAGCTTTGTATCTCATCATCCAGATACACAGGTAGATTAAGCACGGCGTTTTTCTTAAAAAACTTACCGCGTTCTGCGTTTGAAAAGTCATATTCTTGTTTCATTGGTTCACCTCGTATTGGCGTTGTTCTTGTTTAGATGCGGGTCTAGCTGAAATAATCCGTACATTTACCGCATCGTGTGTAATCTCTTGATAGGTATGAATTACTACCAGTGTTTTATGGTCTTGCGCTAATCCCATGGTTAGCCAGCGTTCTTCTGTCTCACTATGTTCAATATCAGGAATGGATAACATCAGCGGATCATTAAATACCGTTGATGCACTTTCAAAACTAACCCCATGTTTGCGCAAGTTAGAGTTTGCTTTGCTGGCATCCCATTCAAAATGATAACTAAAGGTCATGGTGGCTATTGCCTAACCTGTCATCGAAAAACGATTAGAGTCATGTTTTAAAATTAAGCTTTCCAGCAAAGCTTTAGCAATCCTCTTTTCTTCCTCATTAAATTGGCACAATGCCTCAAACTGCAAGGCAAGGTCATCATCAGGGCCACGTTCATGTTCTTCAAATAGCAAGAAGTCGGTACTGACGTGCATAGTCTTTGATATTTTCTTTAGCACGTCTAGTGAGGGTTGAGCCTGTCCAGCTTCGTACTTTTTTAAACTATTAACGTGTATACCAATAGACTGCGCCATAGCCTGTTGGGTTAATTTGCTTTCTTTGCGTAGTATAATCAGTCGTGTCGTTAAGCTCATTGGTGAGAGTACAGTTAGTTGCGTTCTCATTATCTTACCTCGCAATATTATTAGTGTTTGACAGATATACATAGTAATGTACTATAATAATACACTTATGAGGTCTTGACAAGATTTAGGGGATAACAAAAATATGGCACGTTACACAGACGAAGAACTAAACGATCTAAAAACCAATACCTCACTGCTACGCCTAGCCGAAAGCCAAGGCTACGCGCTAAAAAAAGAAGGTAAAGACTACGTGATGTGTTGCCCCTTTCATGATGACAAAACACCGTCCTTAAAAATCACCCTAGCAAAAAACCTATTTCATTGCTTTGGTTGTGGTGCAGGTGGTTCGGTGATTGATTGGGTAATTAAAACGCAAGGCGTATCATTCTGTCATGCAGTGGAGTTGCTAAAAGACAGTTCTTCTTTAGTCGCTACTTCGACACAGCTCAGCACAGGTAGTGTTGCTGATGACAAAACAAAAACGGTCAAGAAATCCACCACACCAAAATTAGCCTCACCCCTATCTGAAAACGCCGACCAACAAACCGCCTTGCAACAGGTGATTGGTTTTTATCATCAAACCTTAAAAGAAAATACCGAAGTTCAGGATTACCTAAAACAACGCGGTTTAGACAGTGTAGAGCTAATCAATTATTTTAAACTTGGCTATGCCAACCGAACGCTGGGATTGCATTTACCGCATAAAAACCGCAAAGCAGGTAAACAAATGCGGGAGCTATTGCAAGAAACTGGCTTATTGAGAACTAGCGGACACGAACACTTTAACGGCTCTTTGGTGATACCAGTAATTAATGATAATAAAGTCATGGAAGTCTACGGCAGAAAGTTATTAGGTGGACGATTACGCAAAGGCACACCGCAACATCTGTATTTACCAGGGGAGCATAACGGCGTGTTTAATGCAGATGGTTTAGTTGGTGAAGAAGTGATTTTATGTGAGTCGCTGATAGATGCTTTAACCTTCTGGCGATGGGATTTTAAACAGGTGACGTGCAGTTATGGCACAAATGGTTTTACTGATGAACTCTTAAGCTGCTTTATAGAAAAGAACATTAAAAGAGTGTTGATTGCTTATGATCGAGACAAGGCTGGCAATGAAACCAGTGAGAAGTTAGTTAAGCAACTAAATAAAAACAATATCGAAGCGTATAGAATTCTGTTCCCAAAAAATACCGATGCCAATGAGTACGCCATGCAGGTACAACCTGCACAAAAGTCTTTGTCATTGGTGATAAGAAAAGCCGAACCAATGGGCAAAGTAATCCATCAAATAAACGAACCTTCCGTTTCTTCTTTAGTTGCTAAAGATGCAGTAAAAACATTAGAGGTTGAGGCAACGCCAGTACCAAAATTACCCGCTGAAACGTTACCGCTAGAAATTACAGAACAAGAAATCAACCTAGCACTAGGCGACAGGCAATACAGAATAAAAGGCTTTGATCTAAAGAACCCAAATGCTTGCACCGACAGTTTAAAAATAAACCTTATGGTAAAAAAAGGCGAGAACTTCCACCTCGACAAACTGGACTTATACCTAAGTAAACAACGCCAAGTGTTTATCAATCAAGCCTCCGTAGAATGTGGCGTAGAGCCAGCCGTGATAAAAACTGACTTAGGTAAAATACTACTACAACTGGAAGGCTTGCAGTCACAAAAAACAGAAGAACCTACACAAGAAAAACAACTCTCAAACACTGAGCGAGAAAATGCTTTATCGCTCCTGAAGAACAATAATCTAACCAAACAAATTCTTATCGACTTCAATAGTATCGGTGTGGTCGGTGAAGAAACCAATAAGCTAGTCGGTTATCTAGCTTGCGTATCACGCAAACTAGATAAGCCTTTAGCCCTAATGGTGCAGTCAACCAGTGCTGCTGGAAAGAGTGCTTTAATGGATGCGATTCTGAACTTGATGCCAGAAGATGAAAGAGTCCAATACTCCGCCATGACAGGGCAAAGTTTATTCTACATGGGAGAAACCAACCTAAAAAATAAGATACTAGCCATCAGCGAAGAAGAAGGCGCACAGAATGCCAGTTATGCGTTGAAGCTCTTACAAAGTGAGGGAGAGGTAACAATCGCCAGTACAGGCAAAGACGATACTAGCGGTGATCTGGTCACAAAAGAATACCGCGTAGAAGGTCCTGTCATGTTGTTTATGACAACAACCGCCATCGACATAGACGAAGAATTATTAAACCGTTGCTTAATACTAACCGTGAATGAATCCAGAGAACAAACCCAAGCGATACACCAGGCCCAAAGAAAAAGCCGTACCTTAGAAGGCTTGCAAGGTAAATTAGAAAAACAACAGCTCACCCAATTACACCGCGACGCACAACAGCTTCTAAAGTCTTTAGCGGTGATAAATCCTTACGCTGATCAATTAACCTTCCTCGATGATAAAACAAGAACCAGACGTGACCACGAAAAGTATTTAACGCTAATCGACAGCATCGCGTTACTGCACCAATACCAAAGAGAAATAAAAACCATTCCATCACCTGACCCAGAAGCAGAACCCATTGAATATATTGAAGTTGAACCCAGCGACATAAAACTAGCCAATAAATTAGCCCATGAGATCCTCGGACGTTCATTAGATGAACTGCCACCGCAAACAAGAAAGCTACTAAAAGAAATACAGCAGATGGTGGAAACTAACTGCAAGACTCATTCAATGGCCCAAAAGGATTATCGCTTTAGCCGCAAAACTATAAGAGATATAAGCCAATGGAGTGATGGCCAATTAAAAATCCACTGCAAACGCTTAGAGGAACTGGAATACCTGCTGGTGCATCGAGGAGGCAGAGGAATCATTATTGAATACGAACTGCTTTACACAGGCAATACAGAAACCGACAAAGCCCAAATGATGGACTTGCTTGATGTGGATAAACTAGAAGAAAACCACCACTACGACAAACAAAAGTCAGGGCAGAAAGAACGAAAGACAGCCTCAAGTAAGGGGCAAGTTAGCACCAAGTCAGATAAGCAAAAAACCGCTAAAACCATGCCCAGTATAGCGCATCGAGGAAGTAGTCAGGCTACGCCTGAAAATGTACGTCTAGCCCAATCTTTATAAACAGCATCATAGATTATGGCAATCAAACGAAAACGGACTTTCAAAGCACAAAGAAAAGCCGTCCCGATAGAACACACCGAGTTTTACCCTTATCTCTTAAAATACAACGAAGCCAAGCAAGTCCAAGGCTATAGCCACAATACCCTGCATCGAAGAGAAAGCGATATACGCCGTTTTGTAGGTTGGTGTGATGACAGAGGCTTAGAACACCCCAACCAGATCACCAAACCGATACTGGAAAGCTACCAGCGTTATCTGTTCCACTATCGCCAAGAACGCAATAACCAGCCATTAAGTGCCACCAGTCAAAACCATTACCTCACCAGTATTAAGCAATTCTTTAAATGGATGACCCAAGAGAATTACTTGCTCTATAACCCAGCATCAGAATTAATCATTATAAAACCCACGCCAAGCTTGCCAGTAGTCCTAAGCATTGAAGAAATCGAAGCACTGATACAACAACCCGACACAAACACCACAGGCGGTATAAGAGACAGGGCAATACTGGAACTCTTTTACAGTACCGGCATTCGCCGTACTGAATTATGTAATCTGCAAATACAGGATATATCCTTAAACCGTAAAACTTTGTTTATCCGTCAAGGCAAAGGCAAGAAAGACCGCCTAATACCCGTTGGAGATAGAGCATTACTTTGGATAAAAAAGTATCTGAATATCAGAAACGAATACCTAAGCGACGTGCAACAAGCCACGTTGTTTATCAATGATTATGGCGATGCCTTCAGAGATAGTAAACTAGGCGACAAAGTAAAACGCTTTATGAAAAATGCAGGTATCGACGTACTAGGAAGCTGTCATTTACTGCGTCATGCAATGGCAACGCATATGCTAGAGAATGGCGCAGACCTGCGCTTTATCCAAGCCATGCTGGGACACGCTAACGTCAACACCACGCAAATCTATACCCATGTCTCAATCCGCAAATTACAGGAAGTGCATAAGAATACACATCCTGCCAAACTGGAACGTATCAAGAATAAACCAGGCATCGAGGACAAGTAGTAGTCGTTCCGCGTGTCACGCTACTTGCAATGTCTTCCAGTACACAAACAACTTCCAGCCAATCAACTACCGCGCCACGCTATAATCTGCCAAGTTTTTAATTTAGTGGCTTCTGTTCATCATCGGATTAAAAGAATTAAGGCATAACACCAGCTACCGCTCGTGTTATAGGTTTCTTTACATGGTCAAACCCATAAAGGCAAAAACCCGCCTTAATGGCTTCGCCCAAATCCCCAACCCCTTTACAAAAGGGGCTAAAGCGGGCAAGTAACATAGTGAAGATTATGCGCAATATTAAAGTTGTACAGTCACTCGTGCCTCGCTCGGCACAACTTCAATACTGTCCGTTACCACCGCATAATCGGCACTATGTTAAATGCCCGTCAGCCTTTACGCGTTCGCTTCAAAAACGGCTGTTAAAACCTGCTGTAAAAAACACAGCAGAATCATTCTTTACCCTAAACCAGTTCGCTATCGCTCACGCCCGCCCACCGCGGTCAACACAAAACGGCTCGCACTGCGTTGCTCGTTCCCGTTTTGCATTGCCCACTTCCCCTAGACAACAAAGCCAGATGCAGACAAGCTGCAACTGCCTTTGTCGCCCTGATTAAAGCCAAAAACATTAAAAAAGTAGGGGGGTGTCAACTACAAAACATCGAGAAAAGGGGAAGGTGGCAACTAAAAAACAAAAGGAAAAAGCCTATTTCTCGTACAAAAGTGGCAAAAACAGGGGGGTGTACTTCCCATTAATCAAAATGATAAGCTACCCGCAACAAAAACCACTGTAATGGAGTTTAAGCCTTCGTACTCACATCCGATTATCTAAGCCAAAAACCGCGTCTGGGGTTTAAAAATCAAAAACCACAGAATCGCATCGGGGCTAACCCCTTGCGAAGCGTTACTACGCCTAGAGAAAATTACGATGTTGAGGTAGGATGCACGTCAGGGGTTTGTTATGTGACAAGTGATCCGATTGGGCTTTCGGGTGGAGTAAATACTTATGGTTATGCATTAGCAAATCCAGTAATGAATACAGATCCTTTGGGCTTGGATACATTTATGTGTACCGCTCCCCTACATTCTATGGGTGGTGAAGGAGAACGAAGTGGTCCTGATATTTGGGGCAATCCTTTTTATCATCAGTATTTGTGTGTATCGAATCCTGATGGAAGTTATACATGCGGTGGACAAGATAGAAGTGGCAGTGCTTTTGGAAGTCCTGGTAAACCAAGTCAAGGTGATATATATATTCCTCAGTCATGTAATAACGAGTCACAAAATGATTCATGCCTAGATAAGTGTGTTTCAGATAAAATTACAAACCCTAAAAGACCTAAGTATGGGATACCATTTGGAACAGATTGTCAGGAATGGGCAGATAACACATTTCAACAATGTGTTAAAAGTTGTAAGTAATGAAGAAACGTATTTTCTATATCTGGCTAACATTACAACTGTTATTTTTAGGATATATAGAATATCAACTGTATTTTCATGAGTATAAAGATACAGACTTGGTGTTTTCTCTTGTAGAGTTATATCTTAACTTCCCTTCTTCTTTGGTTGTTGCTTTCATAGGTTCTATTCTGAGTGAAATAACTGATATTAATCAGCATTATCAAGAGCCTTATGTCAAAATGGCATATGTGTTTTTCTCATGGGTGCTATTTATTATTATGGGGTATATACAATGGTTTTTGTTTTTGCCATATATTTTTAACAAGATAAACTTTAAGTGGAGTCAACGGAAATAACGATGCTACTATTGGGCGGTATGTGACAAGTGATCCGATTGGACTGGCTGACGGGATTAATGAAAACATTGGACACCCACAATTCTATCAACCAAATCAAGCCGTTTATCCCTGCTTTACAGCAACTTCACATAAAAACTATCACATTGCTGATACCAAAAACTGGGGGGGGTGCCATTAACAAATCTAAATGATAAGCTACCAGCAACAAAAACCACTAAATGGAGTTCCAAGCCTTCGAAGGGGAATTCTTGGACATCCAACATTTAATACTCAAAATCAAGACGTTTATCCTGTTGTTGATCATATTCTCAGCCGCTGATTCTAAAAACCCGGGGGTGCCATACTTCGAAAAAGCTCAGCATGGGTATTGATTTTAAGGGGATTTCAAACGATTAAACATCTAATTCAACTGAACCCGCTGACCCCAAGGGACTTTGCCTTTGCCCTTGATTAACCAGACAACAGGATAGTTTGGTTCGATTGGAAATGATCCCTGTGCATCAGTAAAATATACCACCGTTGATGGCTCATTATCTTGCTGAGAAATCCAGTTAAATACAGGGCGAAAGTCTGTTGTTCCGCCTCCTAGAAGCGTATCGGGCAGAGTGACTTCTTCCCATGATTCAAAAACTTGCGGAAAGCCTTCGACGATATCAGAATCACAGGCCATCAGTGTTATGCGCGCTCGCATTTGACCCTTAATCGCATTTATTTCT
>JGI24023J19991_10003392_pt1 | contig 11233 bp, 9 predicted proteins | sample Cruoilmetagenom1_FD_19991 | JGI IMG/M metagenome (IMG submission 19991)
AGCTCCGCGACAAGCCGGTGATCGTCGGCGGCGGCCGGCGCGGGGTCGTCGCGGCCGCCTGCTACGTGGCACGCCTGCGCGGCGTGCGCTCGGCCATGCCCATGTTCCAGGCGTTGAAAGCCTGCCCCGATGCGGTGGTCCTGCGGCCGGATATGGCCAAGTACCAGAAGGTCGGGCGCCAAATACGCGAGATGATGCTGGAGCTGACCCCGCTGGTCGAACCCCTGTCCATCGACGAGGCCTTTCTCGATCTATCCGGAACTGAGGCTGTGCATGGCGGCGCCCCGGCGCGCAGCCTGGCGGGCCTGCTCCAGCGGATCGAGCGGGAGATCGGGCTGACCGCCTCGGTGGGCTTGAGTTTCAATAAGTTCCTCGCCAAGGTCGCCTCCGAGATCGACAAGCCACGCGGCTTCGCGGTGATCGGGCGGAGCGATGCCCAGGCCTTCCTGGCGCCAAAGCCGGTCGGCATCATCTGGGGCGTCGGCAAAGTCCTGCGCCAGACCCTGGAGCGGGACGGAATCGTCACCATTGCCGATCTGCTGCGCCGCGAGGAAGCCGAGCTGATCGCCCGCTACGGCGCGATCGGGCGGCGCCTGTCCCGCTTCGCCCGTGGCCAGGACGACCGTCCGGTCGATCCGGTTGCGCCAGCGAAAAGCATATCCGCGGAGACGACCTTCGACGGCGATATCGCCGACCCCGCTGTGCTGCTAGCCCAGCTCTGGCCCCTGTGCGAGACCGTCTCACGCCGCCTCAAGCGATCCCAGAAGGCCGGGCACGGTGTGACCCTGAAACTGAAGACAGCGGATTTCAAACTGTTGACCCGCAGCCGGCGCTTGTCCGATCCCACCTGCCTGGCCGAGACGCTCTACCGCGCCGCCCGGCCCCTGCTGGAGGGCGAGGCCACCGGACGCAAGTTCCGCCTCATCGGAATCGGCGCCGCCGACTTGGTCGATGGCGCCCTCGGCGATCCCCCCAACCTGCTGGACCCCGACCGCGACCAGCAGGCCCGCGTCGAGAAAGCCATCGACGCCGTCCGCGCCCGCCTCGGCGACGCCGCGATCGGCAAGGGCCGTGGGCTAGTGCCGGGGGTAGCGCGCCGCCGCTAGGACTGGGGCTCTCATTAACTGGTGTTGCGCGTTGCGATGTTCCCTCAGCGCCAAGGGCGGCCATTTGCCGTCCGCGACGCATGTTCGACTCGCACGCATCCCGTGCTACACCAGTCTAGTGACGATATAGGGTGACAAGCCGATGCCTTCTCTTGAATTGTTGATACCATTCTTTCTCGCGACCGCGATCTTTGCCTGCGTTCCCGGTCCGGGGATGTTCTACGCTGCGGCGCAAACCATCGCGCGGGGGCGTCACGCAGGTTGGTTGTCAGCCCTCGGGTTTCATGTCGGGGGTTACGTCCATATCTCTGCGGCTGCATTCGGTCTGGCCGTTTTGCTGGAGACAGTTCCGGTCCTTTACGTCGTCGTGAAATTTGCGGGTGCCGCCTACCTAATCTGGCTCGGCATCAAGTTTTTCATGTCCCCCAAATCCCTTGTCATGTCGGTTGTGGCAACCGAAGAGAAACCGCACCGCCATGCGATCCGGGACAGCATTGTCGTCGAAGTGCTGAACCCCAAGAACAGCGATATTCTACCTTTCCTTTCTGCCTCAATTCACGGACGTATCCGCTTCGTTGCCTATATGGGGGCAGATCCTGGTCTTGGGCACCATTGTGAACTTCTTGTTTTCGATCACTGATGCGGCCTGCGTCCTGCTTTCCGAAAAGATGACAAGGCGACTCGTGGCTTCGCAATGGGCCAACCGTTTGGCGCAGCGGATCGGAGGCGGAATCCTGGTTGCACTCGGGCTTAATCTCGCGACGTCGCAGAAATGACCGGTGTCGGCTCCAAAGCTGATGTCGGCGCCCCGCCTCTGACCTAACTCCTGTATATAAGCACACGACGTAGAAACACCCCGTCTTGAACGCTGAGACTCATGGCCGATCCTTCGAGGCGCGTTCTTCGAACGCTCCTCTGGATGAGGAGGGGTGTTTCAAATCAACACATCACCTCATGCTGCGGAGCCGCAAAGCGGCGTCTCGAAGCATGGCGCGCATCCCCTAACACTGCGGCGCCGGCAATGTGTCCAACGTCTGCAGATCGGCGCGCAGGATAAAATCGCCGTAGCCGGGCGCCGTCTTCTGGTACAACTTTGAGGGGCTGATCGCCATCGCCCTGTTGCTCGGCGGCGGGCTGGGTTCGCTGCAGGCTGCGGCGATCGCCACCGGATTCCCGTTTGCGATTGTGCTGCTCGGCATGTGCGTCGCGACTTATATGGGACTGCGGTCGGAACAGCGATCGCCGACAATGGCCGCGGCCGAATGAAATAAAGCCCCGCAACGCGTAGTCCCGACCGTCCCATTTACTGCCCATTGGCGGGAACACAGGGATAAGCGCGTGCCAACACTTCGGCCACCCATTTATGGGCGCTCTCAAGGCTGCCCTTGGGGCGCTGATCCATTTTGCTGATGACCAAATTCCGAATGTCGTTCAGACTCACCTGATGGGGGATACAGGCCTGTTGGTGGTGGATCGACTCCCCCGACGCCAGAATGTCCGCGACGCCATTGATGTACCCCGCACACAGCGGTCCGGGGCCGATGTCGCCAACCTCATAGGGCTTGCACCAGCCGTATTAAGGTGTCGGTGTCGACATACATGTGTTCTGCGGCGGCGGGTGCGGCGAGCAAAACCACCGTCAGAGCCGGCATGGTCATATTTTTCCGCACAGTTTCCCCCTGACTTCATCTGACATTTCCCAGCCCACCCACATCGGTCGACCTTCGTCATTGATCTCTGTCAATATTGATTTGCGTCAATGACGAACCCCCACGATGCTGTTGGGCTCGATCGTGGGCGACAGGCGCGTTTTTTTGACGTGCCCTTGTCGCGAAGAGCACTGAAAGGGAGGCCCGCATGCGACAGTCAATTCACCAGCAATATCGTCTTACCGGAATCTGCTCTATGGGCCTGCTCGCTGCAGTTTTTGTGTGCACGGCCTTTGCAAGTTTTATGCTCGTATCCCCGCGGGTTGCGCTGGCGGAAGAAGCGGTTAGCACTGACGCTGGCCGGATCGCCCGCGGCGGCCGGCTTTATGACAAATGGTATGCCGTTATCGGCGCCGAAAAGCCGGCTGACACACATGCCGCGTGGCCTGCCTCCAACACCAAGAAAAAGGGCGATACCACCTGGCGCTGCAAATCGTGTCACGGATGGGACAATCTGGGTGAGGACGGCGCTTATGCCTCCGGTTCCTACCAGACGGGCATAAAGGGCGTCCGGGATTTGGCCGGTGCAGATCAAGCCAAAATCATTGCGATGATCAAGGATGACACCCACGGCCTTGCCGGCAAGATGGACGATCAGGATTTTGCGGACCTGGCCCTGTTCATAGGCGTCGGCCAGACCGATATGGACAAGTATATCGATCGCGCATCAAAGGCTCCCAAGGGCGACAAGGCAAAAGGGCAAGTCTACTACGAGACGGTCTGCACCAATTGCCACGGTGCAACGGGTACAAAAGTCAAGGATATGGACCCGCTTGGCAAGCTGATGGGGAATCCGTGGGAAGTCATGCACAAGATTCTCTACGGTCAGCCTAAAGAGCAGATGCCGGCTCTGGTCGCGTTCGATCGGCAAGTTGCGGCCGATATCATGGCTTACATTGCGACGTTTCCGAAAGAGAAGTGACCGGCAACACGGTCTGGTCGCCTATGCGCTTTATCCGACAAATGCCGCGCGGCTGACAACCGCGCGGCACCTTTCTTGGCGGGTGCCCGAAACTGCGCAAACGCTCACCTTCAATCCGGATTGTTGCGCTCAACATTTGAATTGGCCTGAGGTCGATCGATGATAGCCAGATTGTGGACATGGTTCTGGAGCCCTTCGACCAAATTCAGTTTGGGAGCGCTCCTCATCGCCGGCGGACTTGGCGGGGTGATATTCTGGGGCGGCTTCAACACCTTCATGGAATATACTAACACGCTGGAGTTCTGCGTCTCCTGTCACGAAATGGAGACGAACGTATTTCAGGAATACAAAAAGACCGCTCACTATGCCAACAGGACCGGCGTGCGGGCGATCTGCTCCGACTGCCACGTGCCCAAGGCCTGGACGGCCAAACTAGTGCGGAAAATCAGGGCTACGAACGAGCTCTATCACAAGTTCGCGGGCACAATTGACACGCCGGAGAAATTCGAGGCTGAGCGCCTGAAGATGGCGGAGCACGTTTGGGCAAGCATGAGCGCCAGGGATTCGCGCGAATGCCGAAACTGTCATTCCTTCGAGGCTATGGATATTGAGAAACAGGAACGCCGACCGCGTGAGAAGCATCCCATCGCCATGGAAGAGGGCAAGACGTGTATCGATTGCCACAAAGGCATCGCGCACAAATTGCCCGAGGATTACGAGGACGACGATTGAACCCGCATTTCCCGGATGAGCCCGCGACCTGAAGCACTCAGGATCATCCGGGTATCAATTGGCCGGTATGCAGAGGCATCCGGGGAATACCGGTCGAGGTCATGGACTCATGAACAGGAGGTGGTCCGGTGGGACGTGTAACAGCCACATTCGTCGCCTGCTTTGCCGTCATATTTCCCTCGGCTGGATTGATGCCTGCATGGGCGGGCGATGATGCCGATATGATGGCGTCGATCGTCCGTGGCGGCCGGCTTTACGACAATTGGTATGCCGAAACGCGGGAACGGCCCCCCNTGACGTCGCACCCTGCCTATCCGAAACAGGGTGAGTTTTCCGACGACCCCAAATCCAACTGGCAATGTGTCGAGTGCCACGGCTGGGACTACAAGGGCAGGGACGGCGCCTATGCCGCCGGCCCTCATGCCACGGGCATCGTCGGTATCCGGCAGATGAGCGGTGCCGATCCGCAGAAAATCGTCACCGTCCTCAAAAACGAAACACACGCCTATGGCGGACTGCTGTCTGAAAGTTCCCTCCTCGACCTTGCATACTTTGTCAGCGCCGGGCAGGTCGATACGGACGACTATATCGATCCGCAGAGCCGCACAGCGAAAGGCACGGCAGAGACGCACCGGGATCACTACAATTCCATCTGCGCCAACTGCCATGGGAAAGACGGCGCTAAAATTCCGACGATGCCGAAACTGGGCGAGGTCGCGCGAAGCAATCCCTGGGAAGCGCTCCATAAGATGCTGAACGGCCATCCGGCGGAAAAAATGCCGGCCCTGCGGGTTCTGGATCGGCAGGTGTTGGTCGACGTGCTCGCCTATGCGCAGCAGCTGCCGGGTACCGAATTGGAGATGTCGATCCTGCGCGGCGGACGACTTTATGACAATTGGCGAAAAGAAATTGGCGACCATGCGAGGACGTTGGCTCCCGCCGATCATCCTGCAGTAAATCGCCATCCGTCATACCCGATTGAAGCCTCCTATCGAGACGATCCGCAGACCAACTGGCGCTGCAAAGAATGCCATGGCTGGGATTACAAGGGAAAGGACGGCGCATACGGAAACGGTCGGCATTTCACCGGGATCAAAGGCATTGCCGCCTTCTCCAAAGCCGATACGGAAAANATTCTGACCGTATTGACCGACGAAAAGCATGGCTACTCAATGGTCTTGTCCCGGCAGGACCTTCTTGACCTCGCAAACTTCGTCGGCAAGGGGCAGATCGACATGGATTTTTATATCGATCCCGCGACGGGCATGGCCAAAGGCGATAACGAAAAGTGGAAATCCTACTACACGACCATTTGCGCAACGTGCCACGGCGCACAGGGTACGGCGATCGTCACAATGGATACGTTGGGCCGGGTGGCGCGGAACAATCCGTGGGCGGCCCTGCACACGATGATATACGGTCACCCCGATGAGGCCATGCCGGCACTCCGCGTCGAGGGTCTTGGCGTCCTGACGGATGTGCTGGCCTACATTCAGACCCTTCCGGACAGCAAGTAGCATTACCGCCGCTTCGTCTTGCGGAAGGCTTCGGTTCGGCATGGGCGCCGCGGCTAGGTGTTTTCGGCTTTAGACTCCTTGGATCATCGCTGAACCGGCGATATGCCCGGTGCAGGGAGAGGCTAGCGCATCAAATTTCGGACCAACCAGCTGAACTAGGATGTCGCCTTTTGGCTACAGGCGGAGGTGCCCAAATGCGTGGACTTGCGACCGGAGTTGACTTTAAGATCGACATCGGCGCCCCGCCGCCGACCCAACTCTCGTTTATGAGGACACGACGCAGTATAACCCCGTCTTGAACGCCGAGCCCCATGGCCGATCCTTCGAGACGCGTTCTTCGAACGCTCCTCTGGATGAGGAGGGGTATTTCAAATCAACACATCACCTCATGCTGAGGAGCCGCAAAGCGGCGTCTCGAAGCATGGCGCGCATCCCTTAACACTGCGGCGCCGGCAATGTGTCCAACGTCTGTAGATCGGCGCGCAGGATGAAATCGCCGTAGTCGAGGAGCATCTCGTCGACGACGCCGTTGGCGTAGATCCGGAAGATCTGCTCGTGCTCGGGCACGGAGACACTCTCGTCCGCGCCGAAGTAGGCGAGATGCAGGCGCCAAGATTTCTGATTCTGGAGTATTGGCGAGCTTAGTTGCGCTTGCGTGCCTGGCGGGACCGTGCCTGAAAACGCCGCGCTGATTCCGTACAGACCGCCTTCCTCGCCTGAACCGTCGAAGACCTGCCGCCAAAGGGGGAAGTCACCGCTCTCGGCGGAGTCCATGAGAAGCAGCGAATGCGCCGTGGGGAAGAGAGTCCCTTTGGGCAGCTCTACCTCTTGTACCGTCGGCTCGCTGTAGGTCGCGGTCCCGCTCTCTCCCGGCGCTTTCAGGCGGGCCTCGCCGCGCTGGTTCTCCGCGGCGCCGCCGGTGTTGAGGCGGCGAATGAAAAATCGATAGTAGGTACCGTCCTTCGATTCCAGCGCATTAAGGGTCCAGCCGAAGTCGATCACCTGCCCCTCGTTGGAGACGAGCTGCACCAGCGTCCGCTGGCTCACCGTCCAGCCGCTGCAGATGTCGGCCCACTCGAACTCCAGCTTGCCCTGGGCCCGCGAGATCGACCCGTTGCCGCGCGATTTTTCCAGGCTCAGGCCATAGACCGCGCGATGGGGCACAAAAGTGGCGGCATAGGCCGGCAGCCAGCTCGACATCGCGGCGACAAGCATCGCGGCACTCAAGCCCGAAAGNACCAAGCGAAAGANAAGGTGGCGCGGGAACGGCATCAAAAAAATACTCCCTGATTTTATAGCTTCTCGGGCTCGGCCTTGGGGGACGGTATTCGGCCTCGGACTAGGGGGTACTTTCCCCCACCGGCAGCCCAATCTGGGCAGAGCCCGGCCCGCTTGTCACGTGGAAATCCGCGCCTCACCCCGTCACCGGTCGCCGCCCTGCAACGGTAGAGATCGCTGGCAGAACCTGCCGTACGGCAATTCCTACCCCTGACCATATGGGGGACATCTCTTCTAAATCAACCGGTTAAGAATGGCACAACCCTTGCGTCATAGGTCCTGCATACCGTTCCTCGAGAGCACGAAGGCCACCTGTGAATCTAAGCCGCATCGAGACCATCTTCGGCGAGTTTGAGCGCGACCCCCTGCCGGAGTTGTGTGCCACGACCGAGCGCCTGCGGCGGATCGCGGCCACCGCGCCGGAGCGGTTTAGCGAGACCGACCAGGAGGTCCTTGACGAGGCCCTGCGCGTCGCCGTGAAGGCGGAGCAGACCTTGGCGGTTCAGCGCGCCCGTATCCGCTATCTCGAGGGGCTGTCGATCACCGACGAGCTCACCGGCCTGATGAACCGCCGCGGCTTCCAAGCGGAGCTTGGGCGGGCCCTGGCCCGGGCCCAGCGGGCGCAAGAGGCGGGCTTGCTGATGCTCTGCGATCTGGATCAATTCAAGGCGATCAATGACAAGTACGGGCATCTGGCCGGCGACGCGGTGCTGTGTGCGGTGGCCGCCCTGCTGCAGGCCAAGACCCGGCGGATCGACTATGTCGCCCGCCTTGGTGGCGATGAGTTCGCGGTCCTGTTGACCCACAGCCCACGCGCCCAGGCGGAACGGCGGGCGAAATCCCTGGCCGCATTGGTCAACAGCCTGGTGATCGATTGGGATGGCCACGAAATTCCGATCTCGGCCAGCTTCGGATTCGAGGGCTACCATCAAGGCAGCCAGCCGGACGCGCTGTTGTTCCTGGCCGACCGCGCCCTGTACCGGCACAAAGGGCCACGTCTGGTCAGCGACACCTCAACGCAGCAGCGCGCGGACGTACCGCCCGGGCTGGCCGATTCCGACTAACTCTCCACCGCCGGCTGCTGCTGGGTAATGCAGTGGATGCCGCCACCGCCGCGGACGATGTCGAGCATCGGAACCTGCCGCACATCGCGATCGGGGAAGCACTGCGAGACGATGGCGAAGGCCGCCTCGTCCTTTGCATCCTCGAACGACGGCATCACCACGCCACCGTTGGCGATGTAGAAATTGACGTAGGAGAGAGCCAAGCGGCGGCCGTCCTCGGCCATGCGGCGGGCCGGTTGGGGAACCTCGACGACCTCAAGGCCTCGCCCGGCGGCGTCCTTGGCGGCGTGCAGGCGGGCCAGGTTGTCTTGCAAGGCGGCATAGTTGCCGTCTTCGGGATCATCGGTGCTCAGCGCCAAAACCACGCCGGGCCGGATAAAACACGCCAAGTTGTCCACATGGCCATCGGTTTCGTCATCTTCGAGACCCTGCCCGAGCCAAATTATCTGGCGCCCGCCGAGGTGGGCGCGCAGGTATTGCTCTATTTCCTCCCGGCTCAGCTCGGGATTCCGATTGGGACTCAACAAGCACTGTTCGGTGGTGAGCAGCGTGCCCTCGCCATCCACATGGATCGATCCGCCTTCGAGGACCAGCGGCGGCTGGTAGGCCGGCACACCGAGGTGCTTGAGAATGGCGGCCGCAGCGGCCGCGTCGGCCGCGTAGGAATCATACTTGTCGCCCCAGGCATTGAAGCGCCAATCGACGCCGGCCAGGCCACCCTTGCCGTCCACCAGAAAAGTCGGGCCGTTATCGCGCATCCAGGAATCGTCGTGCGGCAACGGTAGACACGCGACACCTGGCCCGCAGCGCAGCGAGACCTCGGCGATCTCCTCGCCATTGGCGACCATGGTTACCGGTTCGAAGTGGGCGATGGTCTTGGCAATCTCGGTGGTTGCGGCACGCGCGGCGTCCAGCCCCTCGCCCCACAACTCCGTCCGGCACGGCCAAGCCATCCAGCACCGTTTGTGGGGGGCCCATTCCGCGGGCATGAAGAAGCCGTCGTCAGTCGGTGTAGACATGGCGTCTGGACTCCTTAGGCTGCGGAAGTGCCCGGCCCGAAAAGTCTAGGGCAAGGTACCTGATTTTGCAATTTGCGGCAGTTCGGGCGGTTGCCCGACCGGGTCAATTCGGCGGGCCTATTCGGGGGGCAGATCGAGCCGCAAATGCAGCTCCTTCAGGCGTTCCGCCGGCACTTCCGCCGGCGCCCGCATCATCAAATCCTCGGCCTTCTGATTCATCGGGAAGGTGACGATCTCGCGGATATTCGGTTCGTTTGCCAGCAGCATGACGATGCGGTCGATACCCGGCGCCGACCCGCCGTGCGGCGGCGCGCCGAATTTCAGGGCCGAGAGCAGACCGGAGAACCGAGCCTCCACCTCACCTTGCGCATAGCCGGCGATGGCGAAGGCCTTGTACATGACTTCGGGCAAATGGTTGCGGATCGCCCCCGAGGACAACTCAACACCGTTGCACACGATGTCGTACTGGAAAGCCTTGATGGTCAAAGGATCCTGGCTCTCCAGCGCCTCCAGCCCGCCTTGCGGCATGGAGAACGGGTTGTGGCTGAACTCGATCTTGCCCGTCTCCTCGTCGCGCTCGTACATGGGGTAATCGACGATCCAGCAGAAACGGAACTCGTCGGCCGCCAGCAGATCCAGCTCCTCACCCAGCCGGGTCCGCGCCGCGCCCGCCAGGCGCGCCGCGCCTTTCGCCGCATCGCAGGCAAAGAAAACCGCATCGCCATCCTTGAGGCCTGCGGACTCTTTAATCTGGCCAATGCGCTCGGCATCCAGGTTCTTGGCGATCGGCCCCTTGGCCTCGCCCTCGGCGTAGACGATATAGCCGAGCCCCGCCGCCCCCGTCCCACGCGCCCAATCGTTCATCTTGTCGAAGAAGCTGCGCGGGCGCGCCCCGGCACCGGGCGCCGGGATGGCCCGCACGACGGCGCCACCTTCGATGGCGCGGGCAAAGATGCCGAAGCCCGAACCGCGAAACGCCTCGGTCACGTCGCGAATCTCGATGGGGTTGCGCAAATCCGGCTTATCCGATCCATAGCGCAACATCGCCTCGTCAAAGGCGATGCGCGGGAACGGCGGCTTGGTGACATCGCGGCCCGCGGCGAATTCGTCGAAGACGCCGGCGATAACCGGCTCGATCGCCGCGAAAACATCATCTTGCGTGACAAAGCTCATCTCGAAATCGAGCTGATAAAACTCGCCCGGCGAGCGGTCGGCGCGGCTGTCCTCGTCGCGGAAGCAGGGGGCAATCTGGAAGTAGCGGTCGAACCCGGCCACCATGATCAGCTGCTTGAACATCTGCGGCGCCTGCGGCAGGGCATAGAATTTGCCGGGGTGGATGCGGCTGGGCACCAGATAGTCGCGCGCGCCCTCCGGACTGCTGGCGGTGAGAATCGGCGTCTGGAACTCGGTGAAGCCCTGCTCGATCATGCGCCGGCGGATGGACGAGATGACCTGGCCGCGCAGCAGGATGTTGCGGTGCATCTTCTCGCGCCGCAGATCCAGGTAACGATAGCGCAGGCGAATCTCCTCGCCCGCGTCCTCGTCGGAATTGACCTGCAGCGGCAACACCTCGGCGCGCGAGAGCACCTGCAGCTCCTCGACGCGAAGTTCCACCTCGCCGGTTCCAAGGTTGGGATTGACCGTCTCCGCTGAACGCGGGACGACCGCGCCGGTCACGGTAATGACGCTTTCCACGCGCACCGATTCCAGCTCGGCGAACAGTGGGCTGGAGACGTCGATGACGCACTGGGTAATGCCCTGGTTATCGCGCAGGTCGACGAACAGCAGTTGGCCGTGGTCGCGCTTGCGGTGCACCCAGCCGGACAGGCGTACGCTTGGCCCGGCATGCGACAGGCGCAACTCGCCACAGGTATGGGTGCGGTAGA
>JGI24023J19991_10003395_pt1 | contig 11222 bp, 8 predicted proteins | sample Cruoilmetagenom1_FD_19991 | JGI IMG/M metagenome (IMG submission 19991)
CACGAGAACCACATCAAGGTCGTCCCGCGCGGGGCCGGCACGTCGCTTTCCGGCGGTGCCTTGCCGTTGGCCGATGGTGTTTTGCTGGGCCTGGGCAAGTTCAACCGCATTCTGGATATAGACTTCGCCAACCGCTGCGTCGTGGCGCAGCCGGGCGTGACGAATCTGGGGATCACGGATGCGGTCGCGCACGAAGGCTTTTACTACGCACCCGACCCCTCAAGCCAGATTGCCTGCTCGGTGGGTGGCAATATCGCGGAAAATTCCGGTGGCGTGCATTGCCTGAAATACGGCCTGACCACGAACAACGTGCTCGGGCTGGAGATGGTCCTCATCGACGGCACGATCATGCGGGTCGGCGGCAAGCATTTGGATGCCGGCGGGTATGACATCCTGGGCCTGATGACCGGATCGGAAGGGTTGCTTGGCGTGGTCACCGAGGTGACCTTGCGCATCCTGAAATCGCCGGAAACGGCGCGCGCTCTTTTGCTCGGTTTTCCCGGCAGCGAGCAGGCCGGCGATTGCGTTGCCGCCGTCATCGGCGCCGGTATTATTGCCGGCGGTATGGAGATGATGGACCGCCCGGCGATCCACGCTGCCGAGGATTTCGTGCACGCGGGTTATCCCCTCGATGTGGAAGCTCTGCTGATCGTCGAACTGGATGGACCCAAGGCGGAAGTCGATTACCTCATCGAACAAGTTTCCGCCATCGCCAAGGCGAACGGTGCCGTCACCATCCGGGCGAGTGAGAGCGAGGAGGAGCGCCTGGCCTTCTGGGCAGGACGCAAGGCGGCGTTTCCCGCCGTTGGCCGCATCTCCCCAGATTATTACTGCATGGATGGCACCATCCCGCGCGGCAAGCTGCCTATCGTCCTGGGCCGCATTCGCGAGTTGAGCGAGCACTACGGTCTGCGCGTGGCGAATGTGTTTCATGCCGGCGACGGCAACCTGCACCCGCTCATTCTCTACGATGCCAACAAGGCGGACGAGTTGGACAAGGCCGAACGGTTCGGCGCCGAGATTCTTAAACTTTGCGTCGAGGTGGGCGGTGTCCTGACCGGCGAGCACGGCGTCGGTGTGGAGAAACGCGACCTCATGGGAACGATGTTTTCCGAGGTCGATCTCAAACAGCAGCAGCGGGTGAAATGCGCGTTCGATCCCGACGCGCTGCTCAACCCCGGCAAGATGTTCCCCGAGTTGCATCGGTGCGCCGAGCTTGGCCGCATCCATGTGCACCGGGGGCAGTTGCCGTTCCCCGACCTGCCCCGATTCTAGAGACAGGTGTCGCCCAAGATGAGCACCACGTTCCGGCCAGAGAGCGTCGAGCAGGTTGCCGAGGCGGTGGCCTGGGCGGTGGCGGAGGAGACGCCGCTGGAGGTGATCGGACGTGGCTCCATGCGGGACTTCGGCCGGCCCGTGCAAGCCGGACACGGGATCGATTTATCGGCGCTGAGCGGCATCACGCTCTACGAGCCGGAGGAGTTGGTGCTCTCCGCTCGGGCGGGCACGCCGATGGCGGAGATCCGCGCGGCCTTGGCCGAAAAGAATCAACATTTGGCTTTTGAGCCGGCCGATCTGGGGCCGCTCTACGGCGGTGCTGCCGGTGCGGGCAGCATCGGTGGCGCCCTGGCCTGCAACCTGGCCGGTCCACGCCGCATCAAGGCGGGCGCGGCGCGCGATCACTTCCTCGGATTGCATGCTGTTTCGGGCCACGGCGAGGTCTATAAATCCGGTGGCCGCGTGGTGAAGAACGTAACCGGCTACGATTTGTGCAAGCTTTTGGCCGGTTCGCACGGCACTCTGTCGGTCCTTACCGAGGTAACCGTCAAAGTTATGCCGGTGCCGGAAAAGACCCGCACTGTCTTGGTGCATGGCCTGGACGATGCGCATGCCGCCTCAGCGATGCAACGGGCCATGAATTCGGCGCACGAGGTCTCCGGTGCGGCACACCTGCCGCCACCCATCGCCGCCGCGATCCGTGCCCCACGTGTGGCGGATGTGGGCGCCGCGGTCACGGCCTTACGGGTCGAAGGGCCCGGTGTTTCGGTCGACTACCGCTGCGCCGCGTTGCGCCGGGAATTGGCCGATCTGGGTGAGACCGGCGAGCTGCATTCGCAAAACTCCCGCCTGTTGTGGGAAGAGCTGCGCGATGTTCGCCCGTTGCTGGGCACGCCGGAGGCCGCGCTGTGGCGCCTCTCCGTGCCGCCGTCCGCGGGCCCGGCAGTTGCCGCGCGCATCGCCGCCGAGGGCACGGCACATTATTACTTCGACTGGGCGGGGGGCTTGATCTGGTTGACCCTCTCGCAAACCGATGATGCCGGCGCGGCCCTGGTGCGCGGTGCCCTGGCGGCTAGCGGCGGGCATGCCACCTTGCTGCGTGCGCCGCCGGAGCTGCGCGCCACCATCCCGGTCTTTGAGCCGCAGGATGCCGCGAACGCGGCGTTAACCGCGCGGGTCAAGGATAGCTTCGACCCGAACCGGATACTCAACCCGGGGCGCATGTACGCCGGACTGTAGGACGCATGCAAACCAACTTTAGTCTGGCACAGTTAGCCAATCCCGATACCGCCGAGACGGAGCGAATCTTGCGCGCGTGCGTGCATTGCGGATTTTGCACGGCGACCTGTCCGACCTATGTGCTGCTGGGCGACGAGTTGGATAGCCCACGCGGCCGCATCTATCTGATCAAGGATATGTTGGAGGGTGGTGCTGCACCCGGCCCGGAAGTCGTCAAACACGTGGATCGCTGTTTGTCGTGCCTGTCGTGCATGACCACCTGTCCCTCCGGCGTCAACTACATGCATCTGGTCGACCACGGCCGCAAACATATCCAGGAGCATTATCAGCGGCCACTGGCGGACCGGGCGCTGCGGACGCTGCTGGCCTGGGTGTTGCCCAGGCCGGCGCTATTCCGTCTGGCTTTGCGCGGTGCGCGGCTGGGCCGACCGTTTGCGCGCCTGTTGGGTGCGCGGCTGCGCGCCATGCTGACGATGGCACCGGCGGCCATTCCGGCAACATCGCCGGTGGATAAGCCGCAGGTGTTCCCGGCGGACGGCACGCGCCGGGCGCGCGTGGCGCTGCTCAACGGCTGCGCCCAGCGGGTCCTGGATCCGGGCATCAACGAGGCGACGGTCCGCTTGCTCACCCGTCACGGCGTGGAGGTGGTCGTAGCCCGCGGTGCCGGTTGCTGCGGCGCGCTGACACACCACCTTGGGCGCGAGGCCCCGGCCCTGCGCGCGGCCAAGGCGAACGTGGCCGCCTGGATGCGCGAGGCGGAGGGCGAGGGCCTGGATGCGGTGATCGTGAATACCTCGGGGTGTGGCACGACGGTCAAGGATTACGGCTTTATGCTGCGCGAGGATGCGGCGTGGGCCGACAAGGCGGCGCGTGTGTCGGCGTTGGCCAAGGATGTCTCGGAATTCATGAACGACATTGGCCTTGTGCCGCCGGCGCGCGAGATCGACTTGACGGTTGCCTACCATGCCGCCTGTTCGTTGCAGCATGGGCAGAAGGTCACGACACAACCCAAGGCGTTGCTCGCCGCCGCGGGCTTTACCGTCGTGGGCGTGCCGGAGGGGCATCTGTGCTGCGGTTCGGCGGGAACTTACAACCTGCTGCAGCCGGAGTTGGCGGGCGCCTTGCGCGACCGTAAGGCGGCGAACATTACGAGCACCAAAGCGAACATCGTCGCCGCCGGCAATTTGGGCTGCATGATACAAATCGGTGACGCCATCGACATGCCCATCGTGCATACGGTGGAGTTATTGGATTGGGCAACTGGCGGACCNCTGCCCAAGGCGCTCGTGGGTTTCAGAGCCTAATCCAAATTGCGNCATGTGTGGGCGGCCCGCGGTCCGCCGCACCGATTGCCGATCGGATTTCCTTGGGACACGCTTTCTGCTACCGTCGTCGGCAACCGGGGATAGCCATAGGGGGAATCCCGGTTCAACCGACAAGGAGCTCATGACATGAAGGCATTCTGGAAAATCGGCGCGGTATCCGCTCTGGCGCTTCTGGGTGGTTGTGCGGTCGCGAGCGTTGGGTACGACTTGGACGCGCTCAACTCGGCGCAGCCGAGCGGCGATGCGTTTACGCGCGCGTTGACCGACGAGTATCGGCAGTTGGCGGCATTCGAGGCCGACGATATGAAAGACTGGAAAGACGCCAGCTATTACGCCAAGAAGGGTCAGCGGACCGCAGCGGGTGAGGCGGTTCAGCCACAGGAGATCTCGGCGCGCGATCTGCCGACCGATCATGTCGCCGAACTGACCACTGCACGCGGCGATCTGATGACCCTGCTGGGAGCCGGCGCGGGCACCAAGNTGCCGGCGCGTGCGGCTAAGGCGCAGGCCAAGTTCGACTGCTGGATGGAGCAGCAGGAGGAGAACTTCCAGCCCGGGCACATCGCCGCCTGCCGCGACGAGTTCTACGCCGCGCTGAACGAGACCAAGGTCGCCATGGCGCCGGTTCCTGCTCCGGCACCGGCGATGCCGGCGCGCTTCGTCGTTTATTTCCCGTTCAACAGCGCCGAGCTGAGTACGGAGTCGATGAAGACGATCGAGGACGCCGCGGCGGCCGCGGCCAAGGAGAAGCTGAACTTCAGCGTCACCGGCCATGCCGACCGGGCGGGCGCCGAGGACTTCAACATGACGCTGTCGCTCAAGCGTGCCGACGCGGTGCGTGGGCTCCTGGGCAGCAAAGACATCGGCGGTAGCAAGATCAACATCGGCGGCCAGGGCGAGGCTGAGCCGGCGATTGCGACCCCAGACGGTGTTAAGGAACGAGGTAATCGGCGGGTCGAAATTCTCCTGCTGAAGTAGAGTGCCGCTTTAGGGCGTAAATCACAGTTGGTCATCCCGGACGGCCCGCGAGGGCCGATCCGGGAACCATCTCTCCGGCGTGGTAGCGACATGAATCCCGGCTCTCCGCTCCGCTGCGGCCGGGATGACAGTACTACCGTGACTTGACCACGGCGTATGTTTGCACCAGCAATTTTTCGACGCGCTCGCAAATTGCTGCACCCTCTTCGGGGGCAAGCGGATCAAATTTTTCTGACCAATTTTTGGAGTCGAGAAACATAGGAAACCGTGGAGATTCGCCCCATTGCCAATCTTCATGGCTCGCGTTTCGGCTTCGGCCAAACAAATGTAGGTGGACCCTGCGATGATCTTGAGGATTTTTGGGTCCCGAAGGGGCTGCTAGGTCATTGAGCGCCCAGTTGCCCGCTTCCCAGTAGTTGATGCATCCACCGGCAAGCTGTGGGAGAGCTTCCAACATTGCTCGCCCAGTAGCGGCGACCAGGAATGACCAGTGCGTCAGCTCGAGAGGTGTTAACTCGCTTCTCTCCCAAACTTCACGTGGTGGGTTGACGAGTAGATGACCCCCATCCTGCCGACTGTTCAATGGCATCTGTGGCAGCGTGACGGTGCCGCCTTCGCATTCGAGAAGAACGTTTTGCTCCAAGAGATGTATCTCCCAAACGAATTTATAGCAGCCACATCAGTGCAGAAATTTGGACTCAATAGCATGCATGAAAATGCTCCCTGCAGGTTGGTGATGTCACTGATAGTCGACAGGTTTTTGTCGCCGCGCTTGTCTCCACCGTACTTGCTACGACGCCGCCAAGCCGGCGAGCGCCAGGCGTTGGGTTTCTACGCCGCGGTCCCAGATCATTTGCTTCCAGTCGTCCGCATCCTGGTAGAAGGCGTCGCGGATTTGGCCCTTGATGGCGCGGCCTTTCGATGTGTCGACGTCGCCGTGCGCGTGCACCCAGTTGTCGGCACGCAGGGCTAGCTTTACCTGCTCGGTCGGAATGGTGCCGTACTCCAGGGCGATGCCGGTCATTTGCGCGTGCGGCAAGGCCTCTTCCATGGCGGTCAGGTTGACACCGAACAGCTCGACCGATGAGGATGAACCGAGGGAGGGCGAGGTGATGTCGTCGTTGTACCACTGGCCGGCGCGCGCCAAACCATCCGACTTTGGCGCATGTACGCAAATGCGTTCGCCATAACCGCGTGGCCCTAGGCCGGTGTGATAATCGACAACCGCGACGTGGCGTGCGCGCGGCAACATCTCGCCGAAGATCGCCAGTAGCGTCTGCCGCGACCACGTCTCGGCGTTGCCGCCGTAGAAAATGCCGTCGGCATGGCTGTACTGCCCGCCCGAGACGGCCGATTGCAGTCCGCGCGCTCCGTGTTTTTCCACGTAGGCTTCAAACACCGCTTTGGTTTGCGCGATCACCGCGTCCGTCCATTCCGGCGGGCAGATCGTATCGTGCAGTTCTTCGTAGCCGGGATTGACCGGGTAGGGCGCACCGTGGTCGAGGAAGTTGCGGTTGAGATCGACGTTATCCTCGGTCACGCGGCGCAGCCAGGCAAAGCCGTGCGGATTGATCGCGTGGATCTGCAGGAGCGCGGTGCCCGCCGGCGCCTCGCGGTACAACCCGGACTCGAACCAGCCCACTTGGGCACCGGAGCCGCAAAAACCTTCCACCCCGTGGGTCGCCGAGATGGTGACCAACACGCGCTCGGCATCGGCTGGGCCGATCCAGGCCACATCGGTCGTTAGTTCCTCATCGGCCGGACCGCGGGCTGGATTCTTGTACACCGACATCTGTGCGTCGGCGGCTTTGGCGGCGGCCAGGAAGCGGCTTCGCGCGTCGGCGTAATTGGCCGAAAAATAATCGCTGGCGGGCATTGTTCGCGTTCTCCCTCATGGAATTGTGACCGGCGGTAGCGCGTTTGTTCCTTTGGGAACGTCGCGCCTAGGCTCATACTTAGAGGCGTGATGACCCGCTGGGCAATAGTTTTGCTGGTTTGCTTGGGCTTCGCGGCCGCGCCCGTGGCCGCGGATCAACAGGATTATCGTCTTGAGAAATTGTTCGCACTGCTAAAGGCAGCACCTAGCTATGGTGCGGCGCAACCGGCCGAGGCAGCGGTCTGGGGCATCTGGAGTGAAACCGACGATCCGGCCGTGCGCATTCTCATGGGTACAGGTATCGCCGCCATGGCCCGGCGCGATTATCGTCTGGCGTTGGAGAAATTCGATCAGATCGTCAAGATCGCGCCGGACTTCGCGGAGGGCTGGAACAAGCGCGCCACGGTTCACTATTTGCTTGGGCTCTATCCGGCGTCGCTGAGCGATATCGACAAGACCTTAGGTCTTGAGCCGCGCCATTTCGGCGCCCTTTCGGGACGCGGGCTGGTTTTCATTGAATTGAATGAAGAGGAACTGGCCCTCGAATCCTTCGAGGCGGCGCTGGCGATCCATCCGAATCTTCCGGGCGCGGCGAATAATGCGAAGGTTTTGCGCAAGCGCCTCAAAGATAGGGCGATATAACGGGCCTACTTCTCGGGCCGGCGCAGCACATATCCTTCTGGGCAATAGGCATCGCCATTGGTTTTCCACTGCACCGGCGCCGGCTTGCCCTTGAGCGGGTAGCTCACTTGCGCGGGTAGGCACACGCATGCTTGCGTCTGGCAGGCGAGGGCTAGCTCCGGCTTTTCTTCCAATGCACAACCGGCGAGGAACAAGAGTGCGGTCGTCAACAGGGCAGTACTTCGCATAGGTCTCTCCGGTTGCGCGGTCTTGGGGGCATTCCTAGTACAAGGCGGGCTATGCGAGCAAGGCCGCCCACAGGCGCTGCATGACAGCCATGCGGCGCCGGGGATGGCGGCGGTGACGAAATGCCGTGTAGGGTATCCGACTAATTTGCGAGGATTTGTGATGTCTCGGGATAGCTGGCGTCTTCCCATCGTGGTGTTGATCTGCGGCGGGGCCGTGCTTGGCCTGAACATGGGCATCCGGCAGACCTTTGGTCTGTTCCTGGAGCCCATGACCGCGGATTTAGGGATCGGCCGCGGCAGTTTCTCCTTGGCGATTGCCGTGCAGAACCTGCTGTGGGGCGTGATGACCCCCTTCTTCGGGGTCTTCGCCGACCGCTATGGCACCGGCCGCTGCCTGGTCTTCGGCGGTGTGTTGTATGCCGCCGGTATTCTGATCATGGCGCTGGGCGAGAGCCTTTTTGCTTTGCATCTCGGCGCCGGGGTCATGGTGGGGATCGCGGTTAGCGCTAGCGGCTTTCCCCTGGTCCTTGCCGCCGTGGCGCGCGCGTTCCCGGCGGAGCGGCGCAGCTTCGCGCTGGGTATTGCCTCGGCCGGCGGTTCGGCGGGCCAATTCCTATTGCTGCCTATGTCGCAGGCGATGATCGGCGGCTTGGGCTGGGTCAATACGCTGTTGATCCTGGCCGCCTTGGCCTTCCTTCTGGTGCCCCTGGCCGCCGCGCTGGCGGGTAAGCCGGCGATGGTTTCCGGCATTGGCACGCAAAGCCTGGGCCAGGCGGTCGGCGCGGCGCGGCGCCATCGTGGCTACTGGTTGCTGAACGGCGGGTTCTTCGTCTGCGGCTTTCATGTGGCCTTTGTGGCGACACATCTGCCGGCGTACATCACATCGCTCGGCTTCGACCCGTTCGTCGGTGCGACCGCCCTGGGTCTGATCGGATTCTTCAACATCATCGGCGGGCTGCTGGCGGGATACCTGGGTGGGCGCTACCGCAAGAAGTATCTGCTCTCGGGCCTTTATCTGGCCCGCGCCGTGGCCATTGCGGTCTTCCTTGTCGCGCCACAGACGCAAATGGCCGTCTGGCTGTTCTCCGCCAGCTTCGGGTTGTTGTGGCTGAGCACGGTGCCGCTGACCAGCGGCCTGGTGGGCGATATCTTCGGCGCCCGCTATATGGCGACGCTGTTCGGCATCGTCATGTTCAGTCACCAGATCGGCGCGTTCTTCGGCGCTTGGCTGGGCGGCCTCAGTTACGATCTCACCGGGTCATACAACGCCGTGTGGCTGATAGCGATCGCGCTGGGTGTGATGGCCGCCGTGCTGCACGCTCCCATCGCCGACCGGCAATTGGCGGCCGCGCAGGAGACTTAATCCTCGACCCAGGCGATGCGCAGGATGTTGGTGGAGCCCGGCGTGCCGAAGGGGACGCCGGCGGTGACCACCAGCTTGTCGCCGGGCAGGGCGATGCCTTCCTTGGCGGCGACGCGGCAAGCCTTCTGCACCATCTCCTGAAACGAGCTGACATCCGCCGTATGCACGCAGTGCGCCCCCCAGGTAAGTGCCAGGCGCCGCGCCGTGGCCACGCGCGAGGTGAGGACTAGGATCGGCACGTCCGGCCGCTCCCGGGCGGCCCGCTGGGCGGTGGAGCCCGAGGTGGTGTAACTGACGATGGCGGAGGCCTTGATGGTCGTCGCCACCTGGGCGGCGGCGGCGGAGATGGCATCGGGGGCGGTCGCCTCCGGCTCCGGGTGCAGGGCATGGATGAGCGCCCGGTACAGCGGGTCCGCCTCGGTCCGGGCGGCGATGCGGTTCATCATGGCCGCCGATTCCACCGGATAATCGCCGGCTGCCGTCTCGGCGGAAAGCATCACCGCATCGGCGCCGTCGTAAACCGCGGTCGCCACATCCGAAGCCTCGGCCCGGGTCGGGGCCGGGGCATGCACCATGGAATCGAGCATCTGGGTTGCCACAACCACCGGCTTACCCGCCAACCGGCAGGCGCGGATCAGTTGCTTTTGCCGGCTGGGTACTTCCTCCGGCGGCATTTCGACGCCCAAGTCGCCGCGGGCTACCATGATGGCATCCGCCGATTCGATCAGCGCGTCGATCTGGGCAATCGCCGCCGGCTTTTCGATCTTGGCCAGGATGGCGGCGCGCCCGCCAATCAGGCGCCGCGCCTCGGCGATATCCTCGGGCCGCTGCACGAAGGAGAGGCCGACCCAATCCACCTCCAGGTCCAGGCCGAAGGCGAGATCTACCCGGTCCTTTTCGGTCAACGGCGAGAGCGGCAAGAGCACGCCGGGCACGTTGACGCCCTTGCGGTCGGAGAGGGGGCCGCCGGTAATGACCTCGGTACGGGCGAAATCGTCGCCGCATTCCATGATTCGCAGGCGCAGCTTGCCATCGTCGAGCAGCAGGTCAGAGCCGGGCTGCACGGCGGCGAAAATTTCCGGGTGCGGCAGGGGTACGCGCGTCACGTCGCCGATGGCGGTGTCCAGGTCCAGGCGCAACTCGGCGCCCTCGGCCAAGTCGATCGTGCCACCCTTGATCTTGCCGACACGCAGCTTCGGCCCCTGTAGGTCCATGAGGATGCCGATGGGCCGGCGTAATTCGCGCTCCAGGGCGCGGATGGTTTCCACGTTGCGCCGGTGATCGTCGTGGCTGCCGTGACTGAAGTTCAGGCGAAAGACATCCACCCCCGCCTCGAACAGCGCCGCGACCACATCCGGATCGGAACTGGCCGGGCCCAGGGTGGCGACAATCTTTACTTTGCGTCTGCGTTGCATGATCGAGTTCGGAACCTAGCCGGTGGGCAAAATAAGAATGGCGCGGAAGTCGTTGACGTTGGTCAGGGTCGGCCCGGTCATCACCAAGTCACCCAGCGCCGAGAAGACCCCATAGCCGTCGTTGTCGTCAAGCCGCGCTTGTGGATCAAGGCCAAGCGCCGCCGCGCGCGCCAGGGTATCGGGCGTGATGATGGCCCCGGCGTTATCCTCGCTGCCGTCGATGCCATCCGTATCGCAGGCTAGCGCGTAAATGCCCGGCGCCCCATCGAGAGCGATCGCGAGTGCCAGCAGAAATTCGGCATTGCGCCCGCCGCGCCCGTTGCCCCGCACGGTCACCGTCGTTTCCCCGCCGGAGAGAAGGACGCACGGCGTTTGGTGTTCGCGCGCCGCCTGACGGGCGGTCTCCGCCATGGCACGAGCCACCTCGCGCGCTTCGCCCTCGATGGCATCGCCCAGGATGATCGGCGTGATACCCGCGTGCTGCGCGGCTGCGGCCGCTGCCTCCAGGCTGTCTTGCGGGCGGGCGATGATGTGGGTTTCGGCGCCGGCCAGACGCGGATCGCCGGGTTTGGGCGTTTCGTCCGCCGCTGCCGCCAGGTGCGCCCGCACCGCCGCTGGCGCATCGATGCCATAGCGTTCCAGGATGGCCCGCGCGTCGGCGACGGTGCTCGGGTCCGCCACCGTGGGGCCGGAGGCGATGATCGCCGGATCGTCGCCGGGCACGTCGGAGATCAACAAGCTGACCACCCGCGCCGGCGCCGCGGCGGCGGCCAGGCGCCCGCCCTTGATGGCCGAGAGGTGCTTGCGCACGCAGTTCATCTCCGCAATCGCCGCGCCCGAGCGCAACAGCGCCCGGTTGACCGCCTGCTTATCCGCCAG
>JGI24023J19991_10003397_pt1 | contig 11219 bp, 10 predicted proteins | sample Cruoilmetagenom1_FD_19991 | JGI IMG/M metagenome (IMG submission 19991)
TCCCGCTCTAAATGCCGAACCCGCGCATGTAGAACTGCTGACCGGATTGATCCTGCAGCATGCGGCTGGCTGGCTGGAGACCAGTGGCAGTTTCGATGCTGCACAACAGCAGCGGGCTTTGGCTGTCAGTCGTGAACAGGCGCTTTCCGCCGGCGCTAATAATTAACTCGGCCGCATGTCGAACAATAGAGCCAAGCCGCGGGCGGTGTTGGCATGCAGGCTGACGTACTTGGTTCGCAGTTCATGAAGGGGCGCAAATGGCTCTACATTCTTTCGGCAGTCCCGTTGTTGTTGGACGGAGAATATCCGATGGCTGACGATTACTTCGTCATTGACGACCGACAAAGCAGTGATATGACCGCCACGCTGGGTAGTTCCTGGCGACTCATAACAGACGGCGTCATGGGCGGCTTGTCCAGCGGAATTGAGGTTTCCTACGAGTCAATTCGGCATCTGATGCGCTCGATTCGGGCCGGAATATGCCCGCAAGCTAGAAAACAGCGAGGCAGCCCGGGTGACACATTGATGAAGTATTCACCGAGATTCATGGTGAGCATGTTTACTTGAGGCGAGCCGTGGATGAGGATGGCTAACTTGACAGTACCCTTTTATTCAACCTCGCCTTAACGTCTCTACCGGCGGCTGGCTCAGCACTCTGCGTGTACCGAGAACACCTGCAATACCAACTATCACTACACCCGATGTAATTCCTGCAAGACCGACAAGAGGGTTAAACTGGTAGGGAAAATGAAACACCTGCTCGGCCAACACCCAGGCCAGCGCAGTGGCGGCAAAACCAGCCAGTAAACCGGACAGGGCTCCGAGTGTAATAAACTCTGCGAACAGACCACGCAATAAAATCGAACGGCGTGCGCCGAGGGTACGCAGCACGGCACTTTCATGGCGCCGCTCATCCTGGGAGGCCTGGATCGCGGCATACAGTACGGCAAGGCCGGCAAGCAGGCTGAACATAAAGATAAACTCAACGGCCAGAGTAACGCGATCCATGATATTTCGAACCCGGCTCATGATTGCCTCAACATCAATGACTGTGACATTCGGATAGCGCTTAACCAGTGGTGCAATGAGGCTCTTCTGCTCCGGCTTTAAGTACAGACTGGTAACCCAACTTGCAGGGGCATCATCGAGCACTCCAGGCGGCACTACGGTAAAGAAGTTGATGTTGAATGTCTGCCAGTCAACCTGGCGCAGACTACTGATGGTAAATTCTCTTTCGCTGCCGTTGATGTCAAAACTGACCCGGTCATTCATCTTGATAGCAAGCGTGTTGGCAAGCTTCGCTTCCAGCGACATTAACGGTTTTCCCTGATCATTTTGCTGCCACCAGGAACCGGCGACGATGATATTATCAACCTGCGGCTGGCTAGCCGGTGAAAGGTTGAATTCACGAGTAATCATATGCTTGGCACGTTCACTTGCGTAGTCATCACTACTGACCTTGCGGCCATTGATAGACGTCAGCCGTGCCCTGACCATGGCATGCAGTGTTGGCTGTTTGACACCCTGCTGCTGAAAAAATTGCTCTATGCCCTCTACCTGGTCTGATTGCACATTAATCATAAAGTGATTCGGTGCATCAAGCGGCAAGCTTTGCTGCCAGCCGTCAAGGAGATCGTTACGCACCGTCGAAAGCAATAATAACACCATGATACCTAGCCCAAAGGCGACGATCTGTATCACGCTGTCTGACTGCCGCCGGGCGATGTTCGCCAGGCCAAAGCGCCATGCCACGCCAACCCGTTGGCGAAACTGGGTGAGTAAATAGATAAGACCGTACGCCGCCAGCGATAGAATACTAATGGTGAGCAGCATGCCACCCATTACCGACACAACCATTTTCAGATCATGCACCTGCCAGTAGAGCAAACTGCCAATGCTGAGGAAGACAGCGCTGTAAATCAGCCAGCCACGCGTTGACACTGGCACCTGGTCTCTGCGCAACACGCGCAGTGGCGGCACCTGTCGCAGTGACAGTAAGGGTGGCATGGCAAAACCTAACAGCAAAATGATACCCGTGGCATACCCCATAACGACCGGCTGCAGCGACGGTGCAGGCAGGCTGGTAAGAAAAAGTTTATCGAGAATCTGGCTGATTCCCGCCTGTGCCAGCAAGCCCAGAATCACACCAGCGCTGCTGGCAATGATTGCCAGCCAGAGCATTTCAAGACTGAATGCGATAATTATCCTGTTCTGTGTCGCGCCGAAACAGCGATAGATGGCTGCGCTATCAAAATGACGGCGGGCAAAGCGACGTGCAGCAGTCGCTACAGCCACTCCCGCCAGCAAAACACTGATTATCGATGCCAGACCGAGGAATTGCTGTGCACGCTCCAGTGCTACGCGTAGTTCTGGGCGTGAATCACGCACACTCAGAATTTTTTCCTCGCTGCCTGTTCGGTTTTCAAGCTGCCGGCGGTAGCCGTCAATTACAGTTTGCTCACCATCTATCAGCAGACGGTAATTCACCAGCGCGCCATGTCCGATCAACTCGGTTGCAATGATATCGCTGTCATTGATCATCACACGCGGCGCTATGCTGAACATATCGCCACCGCGATCCGGCTCATAGGTCAGAAGGTGACTAATAGTAAACCTGATGGCACCAAGCTGCAGACTGTCACCCACCTCGAGTCCAAGCATCTGCAGCAGGCGTGGTTCGGCCCAGACCTCGCGACTTGCCGGAATTTCATCGGTGGTACGGTCTGCCGTAAACGGTGCATCAGTAATACGCAACTGACCACGGAAAGGATAACCCTGACTGACCGCTTTCACCTCTACCAGTTGCGGTTTATCAGCGGCAATAGCAACACTGCGAAATTGCATCGTTTGTGCAGTCTTCAGGCCCAGTGCCGCAGCGCCTGCCTGTGTGCCGTCTGATACGGGCCTGGCCGAGCTGATGACAAGGTCTGCCGCGATCAGCTCAGCTGCCTGCTGCTGTATACCACGGTCAACACGGTCGATAAAAAAGCCGACTGCACTGACAGCGGTCACCGCGATCACCAGTGCGACAGCAAGAATTCTCAGTTCACCACCGCGCCAGTCGCGCCATAAGTTACGCCAGGAGAATAACAGCATTACGGGTTTACCAGTTTTCCGCCACGCAGTTGCAGGCGCATTTCGCATTTTGATGCCAGTTCTTCATCATGTGTCGCCATTATAAGTGTCGTACCCTGTTCGCGATTGAGTTCGAACAGTAAATCGATGATCACCTTTCCGGTAGCCTGATCGAGATTGCCTGTCGGTTCATCGGCAAATAGAACTTTCGGGCTGGCAGCAAAGGCACGGGCGATTGCACAACGCTGCTGCTCACCGCCGGAAAGCTGGCCGGGATAATGATGCACACGTTCTGCCAGTCCAACACGCGACAGAATACCGAGCGCTGTTTTCCTCGGTTTATCCGCAGTTGCCAGTTCCAGTGGCAGCATGACATTTTCCAGCGCAGTCAGACCGCTCAGCAGCTGGAAATTCTGGAATACGAAGCCGACCGTATCGGCACGCAATAAAGCCCGGCCATCTTCATCAAGTCCACCAAGATCAATATCATTGATCATGGCCTGGCCCGTAGAGGAGACATCGAGGCCTGCCAGCAAACCCAGCAGAGTCGTCTTGCCCGAACCAGAGGCACCCAATATTGCGACAGAAGTTCCCGCAGGAATACTAAAGTTGATATCATCCAGAATGACCAGTGGCCCTTCAGATGTGGTAACACGTTTGCCCAGTTGAATAGCCTGAACAAACCCAGATGACTGCTGTGAAACCATGTTAAGAAAACTCCTGTCTGTTTTAGCCCTGTTATTATTACTCTTGATCTCCGGCCATGCCGGGGCAGGTGCGCCGGTAATTCTGGTGCTCGGTGATAGTATCAGTGCTGCGTGGGGAATCAACACAGAACAAGGATGGGTAAGCCTCCTGCAACAACGCCTGGTCGATAAGCAATATAACTACCATGTGGTTAATGCCAGTGTCAGTGGGGACACTACTCGCACAGCCCTGAACAGGCTCGACGATGCTCTGCAACAGCACCAGCCTGTGATTATTATCGTCGCACTTGGCGGTAACGATGGCCTACGCGGCATGCCATTCAGCGAGATCAAGGCCAGCCTGTCAGCGATCATTGAAAAAAGCCAGCAGGCAGGTGCATCTATACTGCTGGCAGGCGTGCGTCTGCCACCGAACTACGGCACCTATTATAATTCGCGCTTTGCCACGCTGTTTCAAAACCTGTCTGAAAAATACACAGTCCCACTTGTGCCGAAAATACTCGACCATGTTGCTGACGACTCAGCACTGATGCAGGAAGACAGGACGCATCCAACGACAGAGGGACAGAAACAGGTGCTGGAAAATATTTGGCCACAACTCGAGACATTGTTGGAAAAAGAGTAGTTTTCGGTTTTCGGAAAATGTTTCAGTTCATCTGAACACTGAAAACCAAAAAGTGAACAGTTAGCTTCATACATAGACTTGAATTAACAGTACTGCTGATTACTTGTATCTCATATTGACAGAAAGCGTTATATACATCTGTTAGTTACTCTCTGTTGTCGTAACCACTCAGCTCCAGGTAGCCTTTTCCGGTATGGCTGCCGGTGACGTCAACTGCACCCTCCCAGTAGTGCACGGTGTGATCCATTAACTGATTATCGATCAGCGCCTGCACTTGCAGGTCAAGCTGATAATCGGAGACTTGCAGGCGCCAGTCGACTGGATAACGCGTTCCATCTTCAGCCAGCCAGAAACGTGTTGCCGTGAGTTTAACCTGATCCGGCTTCAGGGTGATAGCCCGGCCGTTTTTTTCCACCAGTTTGCCGCTGCTGAAGGCATGCGCTCCGCCCTGCTTGTTTCTCAGCTGGTAGAACATGACCTCGCGGCTGTCATCGAGCTGCAGGGCAAACCAGTCCCAACCGGCCTGGTCCTTGTCGAGTGCGGAACTGGACCACTCGCGGTCCATCCATGAATCGCCCTCGATGGTGTAAAGCGTATCGCCAATGCGCAATTCGCCATCAGTCGGTAATCGCGTATAGGAATAGTAGTAGGAGGCGTTACCGGGTGTGGCACTCTTGCGTGAAAGGCCGCGCTCGCCCTGCAGAACCATGGGTTTTTCGCCCGAGTGCAATTGCAGTGATAAACCAAAATTTTCCTGCTGTGCTGATACGGTAATCGGGAACGTTTCAGACCCTCCACGTATTGACCAGGAACCCAGCCAGACTTCAAACGGAGCCGCACGTGCACCGGCAAGGCCTGCCGCAGCTCGGGCAAAGCGTTCAGCTGAGTAGTGCCTGGTATCGTCGATGTCACTGACCGCCAGGTGCCCCATGTAGACCTGGTGCGTTCGCCATGTCGAGTCCTGTTTCACTTTCCCGGGGTGCAGCCCAACTCTGAACAGTGTCAGCTGGTAGCCGAAGCGACGCCCTTCTTCACTTTGCAGGTTACCGGTCAGGTACCACCACTCGGTGGCGAATTCAGGATGGGCACCGTGATCCTGCGGGAACTGAAACGTGCGCGCTTTGAATGCTCGTGCAAATCCGGCATCGTGCTGTCCCCCCATCGCCTGATCCACGCGCACGTTCGGTGCGCTCTGCTGCACGTCAACCTCGCATGCTGAGAGCAGTAAGGCCATACATAGGAACAGGCAACGCATGCTCAGTCTTCCCTCAGTTGCGGGGCTGGGTCGCGCAGTGCTGATCGCCACGCCGGGTAGATCGCGGCAAGACCTGCAGCCAGCAGGCCGACAAACAGCGTCTGCAGCAATAAAGCACTATCGACGCTGAATGGCATGGTCCAGCCGAACGCCCGTCGTTGTACCGATTCGATCAGTACCCAGGCCATCAGCACACCGGTAGGAATCGCTACACAGGCCGCCAGGAATCCCAGCAGCAATGACTCGCCACTGATCAATCCTGCAATCTGACCACGTGTCAGGCCAAGTGCACGCAATACCGCGTACTCCTTGCCACGTTCCAGCTGCAGAGCCATTAATGCGCTCAAGACACCGATAAAGGCGACAATCAATGATACGATACGTAACACATCAGTAACGCGGAATGTGCGATCGAAGACGGCCATGGATTCCTCTAGTATGGCCGCCGCGGGCGTTATAACAACAGTGTAGCGCGCGGCCAGTTCACTCACTTCACGACGCATAGATTTGATATCGCCGTTACGGGCGAACAGAGCCAGTGTTTTCACCGGCTGATCGGGCCAGTGCTGCAGGTAGACGGCTTCATCCAGGATAATGCGGCCGTGTTCGCTGGCGTAGTCACGAAATATACCTGCCACCCGAACTTCCAAAGGCCCCTTCGGTGTCGGTAGTTTGAGATGTGTGCCAGGTTTCAGGCCAAGGTGGTAAGCCAATGGTTCAGACACCAGCACCGATCCTGTATCGAATTCCTGCCAGGTTGAACTGGTGCTGCTCAACATTGCATATCCGCGCCTTGACTGTGTGGCGAGGCTGGCACCGATAAGTTCCACACGCCGATCAGCCAGCGGCAGGATGCGATCGCGGTAACGGCTAAGTGTTGCCACAGTACCCAGCCTGGCGACCTCAGCCACCACCGCTGCGGGCAAATGCGCTCCTTCATCAAAGCCTTCGGCTGCCACATAGAGGTCGGCGCTGAGTAGGTCGCCAAGCCAGTTATTGACTGATCCGCGCATGCTATCCACCATCACACCGACACCGACACTGGCTGACAATGCCACCATCAAGGCGGCAACGGCGATCCCCAGTCTCGATAGATGACGATCCAGGTCACGCACACCCATGCGCCAGATGCCGGGCAATGCAGCACGTGTCAATAAACGGTGCACGGCTCGGATCAGCATAGGCGTCATCATGGCTGCGCCAAGAACCAGTAAAAATAAACCGGCAAAGCTAAGAATCACCCCACCCGGTACAACCAGCGCCAGCAGTAGTCCTGCCAGCAGTAACAGCAGTCCAAACAATGCCCACAGTGGAACACCACGGCGCGCCGATTGTTCCAGAGCTGCCCTCGACAACGTTGTCAGTGGCGGCGTTCGTGCTGCGTGCCAGGCTGGCACCATGGTTGCCAATAGCGTTGCCACGACACCAAGAACAGCGGCTGTGATCAATGACGTCCAGTCCAGTTGCAGCGCGGTGACGCTGACATTGTAATAAAGCTCGCTGACCGTTGCTGCCACCAGCCTTGTTAGACCCTGCCCCAGCCAGATACCGAGCAACAGACCGAGCGCAGTCCCTGCCACGGCCAGTATCAGAGCTTCCAGCAGGATTAGCCTGAACAGTTCGCGCGGCGTGACGCCGATAGCACGCAGGCGCCCGAACAGGTTACGCCGCTGCACCATGGAAAACATCATGGCATTGAAAATGAGAAACATGCCGACCAGCAAAGCCAGTAGACTCATGGCGGTGAGGTTCAGTTCAAATGCCGCAGACAATCGTGTAACGCCCTGCGCCTGGTCGGCGACCGTCTGCAACTGCGCGCTGGCAGGGAGCCTTAGTTTGACCCACTGTTCGGCCGGCGCATCCAAAATCAGGTCAACATAGCTGATTTGGTCATGAAGTGACAATACCGATTTAGCGGTGGCGATATCCACCAGCATCAGGTCATCCGCTGCCCTGCTCTGGCGTGCTTCTATATGCAGCACGTGGAGGTTTTCAGTCTTACCGCGATAGACGATGTTCAGCGTATCCCCGGTATCAACACCGAGCGCAGCGGCCGCTGCAGCGCCGAGCACCAGTGCACCGGGTTGTGTCAACCAGTCGCTGGTGAAGCCTGCACGATTTGCTACCCCGGTTAGCTGACTGCGAAACGGTGCCTCGGCAAACAGGTCGAAACCGACCAGCTGATAACGTCCACTGCCACCTTCAACCTCAACCCAGCCATTGACCACCGGTGCCATCGGCGGTGCACCGGACTGGCGCAGCAGATCGACATATATATCATCAGGCAGTGATGAGCCGGGAGCGACCAGGCGATGCGTGGTCTTACCCTGTAACTGTTGCGCGGATAACTCGAAGGCGGCGCGCGCACCGCTGTTGGCCAGGTCCACAGCCAGTACTACCGCCACACCCAGTGCAATACCCGACACTGCCAGCAAACCCTGCCAGCGATGACGCAGCATATAGCGCAGCCCGGCGCGTAACAGCAATGGCGAAAAAAAATTCACGGCAATCAATCTACCGCCACATGTCCTTGGCTCAGACGCAGAACCCGGTCGGTTGCCCTGCCGACACGGCTACTGTGTGTAACCAGCAGCATCGTCGTACCCTGCTGTCTGGCCAGGCCGGTAAGCAGCTCGATAATACGGCCGCCGGTTTCTTCATCGAGGTTGCCGGTTGGTTCGTCGGCCAGTAGTAACGCCGGCCGGTGCGCCAGTGCTCGTGCAATAGCGGCTCGCTGCTGTTCGCCGCCGGATAGAGTTTCCGGGTAACGATTCGCCATGCCTCCAAGGCCGACCTCCTGAAGCAGTGTGCCAGCACTCTGTTGCGCGGCGTTGTTGTCTTCACCTAATAGTTCCAGCGGCAAGGCCACATTCTCGCCCACCTTCAGGGTCGGGATCAGATTGAAAAACTGGAAGACAAATCCGACATGACGGCGTCGCAGCAAGGTGCGCTCGGGCTCCACCAGTGCGTGCACGTCAACATCGTCCAGAAAAACATTACCGCTGTCCGGCGTGTCGATACCGCTAATCAGGTTGAGCAGCGTTGTTTTTCCGCTGCCGCTGGCACCCAGCAAGGCCATCGTTTCGCCCTGCTCGAGACTGAATGACAGCCCGTCAAACACTACCTGTGGTGTGTCACCAGTCCAATACTGCTTGGATAAATCTACAACTCTTAGCATGTTCAACTGCATCACCTTGCCATTCTATCGAACCGCAGCTTCCTCTCAGCCACAATAATGCATTGACGATTCTATTGCCATACCAGTTCAGCATTCTGTCCACCGCATCAAAAATCCTTCATACGATACTGACCATTGTCAGGCCTGGTGGCGTCTTTCAAATTTTGAATGTTGCAGCTGGGCTAAAGGTACAGTCATCGCCAAGCGTGGTTGAATACCGGAAGGGACTGAGAACCGGCTGCTGATTGGCATCTGAATCGACCCGTTATTCAAGAGTATCTATATCGAGTACTTGGCGCACCGATTTTCTGATTGCTACCAGGTATTGCTAGTTATGGAGGGCAAAGTTCAATGCGACTCCTGGGTCACTTTTCGATGCAGTTCAACGGTCTCAGCCGATTGTGAGATGGGAAATACCATTCAAGCTATTTTCTTGCCCCGGTATTCTCCAAGGGGTTCGATGATATCGTTAAATTTGGAGATGTAAACCGCACCGATTTGCTCGAGGAGCGGCAGGTAAGAGGCTGCTGCCTGCCCACCCACAAAGAGAGAGACGTCTTCTGGAAGCTGTTCTTTGATGAAACGCAGTTCAACGGCAATCTGCGGNTCATCTTCCGGATAGGTCATGCTCAAAGCCACTGCCCGGGCTTTCACCTGCAGTGCCGCTGCGACGATATCCCGCGAAGGCATACTGGGCATCATATAGATCACTTTCCAGCCGGCCACGGCGGCGGCGACTGCCGCCATCATCGAGCCCATCTCATGATTCTGGCCACTGGGTGTAGTCACCACTATCGTCGGTCCCTGTGCATGCATGCCGGCTGTTTCCCTGAGGTTGTCGAGAAAGCGCCGAATCACTGAAGTTGCCAGGTGCTCGTGACCGACGCGCAGCTTGCCCTTGTGCCAACGCTCACCGATCGTAATCAGCAGCGGAGCCACGAGATCGTCAAGCAGCCTGGGGATGGGCATGGCCACGGAGGCAGAGGAGAGCAAGGCGTCAAGCTTTTGAGCATCCAGTCCTTCAATCGCCTCGAGACACCGTGACAGATAGCTTCCCCCGGTATCGAATTCTCCATTGACGGATGTGCTGTCTGCCATTTCCGTTGATTGTGAATTCTCTGCGATAAGTTTATCGAGTTCATCTTTCGATAACTTTGCCACATCGCTAATGCGCCAGCCGCCGGATATCGCCTGTTTCAGCTTGATCAGATGCTCGATATCCGCATCCGCGTAAAGCCGCCTGCCCGTGTCCGAGCGTTGTGGATTGATGGCCTGGTAGCGTTTTTCCCAGACGCGGATCACATCCTTGCTCAATCCTGTTCGCGTAGCCACCACCCTGATTGGGTGGCTGGGCTTCTCGTAAGTGTTTGAAATAGCAGTCATGTCTCAAATTATAGAGAAAAAAAGCAAAATGTCAAAGAAAAATCCTTGACAATGGCAGTCTGTCTGTCTATTATCTTAGACAAAAGCTAGACAAACTGTTTCACACAACCAACTTTATTGAGGCGAAACAATGAAACATTCAATCTCCATGAAAAAAATCCTTGCAGACACTGCACTGGCTGGCGCGCTCTCGCTGACCCTGATCGCATCTCAGGCCATGGCGTCCTTTGTCGATTACGACCACTCTGCCGAAGGCGTTCACCAGAGTGCCTCCGTTTACACGGGGACTCCGGTGAAAAGCGGCGGTTTCATCGACCATGACCACTCTGCCGAGGGTGTTTCGACGGGAAACGTCATGCCCAACAGAACCAAAGCCCCCGGCATGTGTGGCTTTATTGATTGCGACCACCGTTCATGAGGTAGCAAGTCCTGATGTGGATGTCGGGGCTTACAGCGAGCGATCCAGGAAACCTGCCAAATGGCTGGCTGAAAGAGGGCAGGTGTGGATGACAGGGATTGTTACGTTCACCTGAGAGGAATACGCATGATTCAGTGCGATGCACTGCCGAATTTTCGGCAACTTGAACATATCAATTTTGGAGAAATAACCATGACAGCTTATGAACAGCAAATACTGAACACCGAGAAATTTTACGACCAGGCCATCAAGGCCGCCGAACAGGAGGGCCTGGAAATTCTGAGTTCCGTTGTCCCTGGAAGCCGATTGCACGAAGTGATCAACAACACCGTGGATAGCGGAATCGATGAAGGTTGATCATCANGATACTGCTCCCTCACCCAGAGCACTGGGTGAGGGAGCAGTCATTGGTCGATGACAATTCAATNCTATTGATNGTTATCAGGATTCAGAGGTATCAAGGTGATAAAGTATTCCAGTGACAAACATGAAGTAGATGACGCACAGTACAAATTGATGAGACCAAAGGAGCAGAGATTGCCATGCCGCGGATGTACCAAAGAGTGCAGCCAGTTTGA
>JGI24023J19991_10003401_pt1 | contig 11215 bp, 10 predicted proteins | sample Cruoilmetagenom1_FD_19991 | JGI IMG/M metagenome (IMG submission 19991)
TAATATAGAGCCCTTCGATTTCTGAATCCAATGCATGAGCCATCTCCATTGCCTTTTGGAGTGCAGCCACATTCGGCGTGATTGAGGAAAGTTCCACAACGACGCGGCGAATTTTTCTATGGCTGATATTTTGGGTCACGAGATCAAATCTTCTTCATTGGCTGCACGCCCTGGATCAGATCCAAATCTTTGGCGCGCAATTGCATAGGAGACCAAGCGGTCCTCGACAGCACGATTTATGCTGCCTACCGGATATTTCCCGTTAGCATCGCGTTCTCCTGCAGAAATCCCGGTCAACACTTCGATGCCTTCATTGATAGTCGCTATATCATAAATGGCGAATTTTCCGTCCCGAACCGCCTGCACAATATCCTCGCGCAACATCAAATGCTGGACATTGGAGGCTGGAATGAGCACGCCCTGCTCGCCGGTCAAGCCACGGGTTTTGCATAGATCGAAAAAGCCTTCGATCTTTTCATTGACGCCGCCAATGGCCTGCACCTGGCCTTTCTGGTTGACGGCTCCGGTTACGGCGAATCCCTGCTTGATCGGCACTTCCGACAGTGCGGAGAGGAGACAATAGAGTTCCGTTGAGGACGCGCTATCGCCATCGACACCGCCATATGATTGTTCAAAAACCAGACTGGCCGCCAGTGAAAACGGCATGTCGGTTGCGTATTGGCCAGCGAGATAGCCCCATAAAATCATGACACCTTTGGTGTGAATTGGGCCACCGAGATCGACCTCGCGCTCGATATCTGTGACACGCCCTTCGCCCATACGCACGCTCGCCGTGATACGGGTGGGCTTGCCGAATGAAAGATTGCCCAATGAGAGCACGCTCAAGCCATTGATCTGGCCAATGGTTGCGCCATCTGTGTCGACGTGGATGATATTGCGGGTAATCATTTCCTCGCCCTTGTCGCGCAACCGGTCGGCGCGGTGGGTGCTTTCTTCGATGGCGCGCGCGATGTCGCTTCGGTTTATGACATTATGCCCCGCGTCGCTCGCCCAATAATCTGCTTCACGGATGATGTCTGCAAGCTTGCCGATCTCGACCGACAGTTTTTGATTGTCAGCCGCCATCCTCGATCCGCGTTCGATCATACGGGCGACGCCTGATGCATCGACGGGCTTTAAATCGTGCTTTTTGACAATCGACGCGATCAGTCCTGCATAAGCAATATTGTTTTCGGTTGTGCGATCTATGGTGTCGTCGAAATCCGCCTGAACCTTGAAGAAGTGCTCAAATTCAGGGTCAGCAGCGCTTAGCCGGTAATATAGCTGGTGGTCACCGAATAACACGACCTTGACCGTGAGGGGGATAGGGTCGGGGTCGAGGGTCTGAGTGGAAATCACGCCGCTCATTTCGCTTGGCACCTCTATTCTGATCGCCTCTTCACGCATGGCCCTTTTGAGCGCCTCCCAGGCAAACTGATTGGTGAGAAGTTTTATTGCGTCGATCAGGAGATAGCCGCCATTCGCCCGATGAAGGGCGCCAGCTTTAAGCAACATAAAATCTGTTACCAGCGTACCCATATGGGCGATGTGTTCGCTGCGGCCTATCAGACGGCCATAGTTTGGATTGAGCTCCTCGATGATGGGTGCACCGTCCATTTGCTCGCTATTCTGTGTCGCCTGCGCTGAAACCAGAGCATTGACCATATAGCGCCTGAAGCGCGCATCCCGCTCCAGGTCGGTGGGCTCATTTGCTGTTGCGGGGATTCCCTCTTCGCTGCGCTCGACCATGAATTGTTCGACATGCTTGATCAGATCGGTATTCACGTCAGACAGATAGGTCAGCACGTCCGGTGTGTCGTTGAATTTTTGTTTTAGGACACTCAGGGTCTGGCTTATAGCGAGACCGGCGATGTCCTCCGTAACCTCACGAATTTCTGCGCGGCGCTCCTTGTCCAGTCGAGGGAGTTGTTCGAGGATTTCCTGTAACTCAGATTGCAGGAGCTCGATCTTTCCCTCAATTTCGTCGCGCATTGTTGCGGGCATGTCATTGAAGACTTCGGGTTTCACGACCTTGCCGTCGCTCGATGGCGCAAGAACGAATCCGGTTGGCGTTCGCATGAGCGCTACATTCTGGGATATCGCTTTTTGGTTAAGCGCCTCAAACGCCTCATCCTGGGTCGCACGAAATTCTTCTTCAATGATGCGGCGACGACTTTGAAAGTCGTCGCTTTCAAACATCGCCGGTATGGTGGTTGAAAGCTCGCTGATCGCATCGATCATGCCTTGCGTGAGTTCCGCCGCCCGACCTCGCGGCAACTCGATGGCCTTTGGCTTATTCGGGTCTTTGAAGTTATTTACGTAGACCCAGTCATTTGGTGCCTTTTCGCCATCGGCCTTGGTCTGAAGGTAGTTTTTGACTGCGGTTGTTTTACCCGACCCGGGGGGGCCCAATACAAACAGATTAAAGTCTGGCTGTTTAATGCCTGCGCCAAACCTGATGGCACTGAGGGCGCGTTCCTGGCCGATCAATCCGACGGTTGGATCAAGGTCATCTGTGGTTGTGAAGCCGAGTGATTTGGCTTCTATGCCGTGGCGTAGAGCATCAGGTTTCAAAGCTTTTGAGCTTGTCTCAATTTTTGAGTCCGCGCGCGATGGTATCTTTGCCATTTTGTGTTCTTGCCTGGATTTAAAAAATTCGAACATCTTGTTACTAGAGCCGCGTCACGTTGAGCGGAATTTTAAAACCGCATACACCCCTGCCTTTGGACACTTAGTGTGAGGGGCAGACCGTTTGCTGATCATGACTTGGAAATCATGGTCAACCGATTTCCTATCTTAAGGCATTCTGCCGGAGCAGACAATTTTAATAAGATTCGGTGATACGGTGTGATGGATATGGCCAATGGTCAACGGGGTGCGCGTTTTGCCAAAATTCGCTGGAGTGTACGCCTGTGCATATTCAGCTTGCGCGCGGTCTCCGAGACGTTGCGATCACAGAGTTCATAGACCCGCTGAATATGTTCCCAGCGCACGCGATCGGGCGACATGGGGTTGTCGGGCGGAGTGGCCTTATCTTCCGGATTGGAGAGGAGTGCCTTGGTTACGTCATCGGCGTCTGCGGGCTTGGCGAGATAGTCGATGGCACCAAGTTTTACGGCAGTGACGGCCGTTGCGATATTTCCATAGCCAGTGAGAATGACGGCTTTGGCATCGGGTTTGCGTTTTTGCAACTCGGTCAAGACATCAAGACCGTTGCCGTCCTCCAGGCGCATATCAACCACTGCGAATGCTGGCGGCTGGCTCACTATCGCATTTATTCCTTCGCTCACAGACTGGGCCAGTCGCACGTCGAAGCCGCGCTTCTCCATGGCTCGCCCCAAGCGGTTAAGAAATGGCCCATCGTCGTCAACGATGAGCAGGCTATGATCTTCGGGTAATAATAATTCACTCATAATGTTCGTATTCTTTTTTTGAAGAGCGTGCGATGTCTTTTGATGTGCAGTACCAAGGTTAAACATTGTACTTTACACAATGGAAGATCAATCTCAAATAGCTCCCTGGCAAATTGCTTAAGCGTCTTTCTCATGTGCCCCGAATTCGAAATTGGCGGCGGCCCCATTATCAGCCTTGAGAGCTTCTGAAATTGCCATCGCTTTGGCCTCGAATTTTTCACGCGGCCAGGTAATTCGGATCACTGCGCCATGTTCGGGGCGGATCCGGTTGGCCAATGTCAGCGTGGCTCCGGACCGTTCGAGCAGCGTTTTGGCGATGAAGAAGCCTAGTCCCAATCCCGAACCGTCGCTCAGTTCCATGGGCACCTTTTGGGCCGACCGCGTTGTGATAAAAGGCTCGCCCAGAGTATCAAGAATTTCAGGCTGGAAGCCCGGGCCATCATCGGCAAGCACAATAAAGACTTCCCCTTCGGTCCAACTGGCTGTGACGCTTACATTTTCTTCGGCGTAATCGACCGCATTTTCGATCAGGTTTCCTAATCCATATAGAACGCCAGGGTTGCGATTGCTAACGGGCTCCGTCGAACCCTTGCGCCCCTCTTTGATTAATTCCTGAGAGTCCACATGAATTCTGATGTCGCCGAACTGGAATGGCTCGGAGGCTTCCTGCACCAGATCGGACAGCAGCAATGTTTTGAGAAGCGCATCTGATTCTTCGGGGCTCCGCGTCAGCTTTGTCAGGATTGCGCGGCACCGTTCAGCCTGAGCACTAATCAGTTCCAGGTCGGCTGCGATCTCACTTCCGGCGGGTACATCGCGCATTAACTCCTTACTGGTTATATAAATTGTGCCGAGTGGCGTGCCTAATTCGTGTGCTGCGGCCGCTGCCAGTCCATCCAGGGCATTGAGCTGCTGCTCGCGGGCCAGCACGGTTTCTGTCGCGGCCAGGGCTGAGGACATGCGACGCGATTCGCTCGACAACAAGTAGGCGGCGGCTGATATATATATAAGGGCTGCCAGCAGAGATCCGGCCATGGCGATGCGAAACGCCGTGGGTATATCAAACTGCTGATTGGAAAACCATGGCAGTGGCTGATGATACAAGGACAGTATTGCCGTAGCGATGATCGTCGCGAAAGCGATCAGGCTGGTTCGGCTCAAGGGCATGGTCCAGGCTGAAATTACCGTAGGGCCGATGATCATGATCGCAAACGGGTTTTGAATGCCCCCTGTCATATATATCAGTGCGGCAACGGCTGCCATGTCGTATAGTAGCAAATTGGTGGCAAAATTTAAATTGAGACGCGTGCGTGCCGGATAATACATGCGCAACATGATATTCAGCCAGACCGAAATTGAGATCAGGCCGATGCAGACAGCCCAATTGAATTTGAAACCCAGCACCCAGGCTGTGATATATATGGTCAGCGCCTGACCCGCCACTGCAAGCCATCTCAATTGCACCAGGAATTGCAAGCGAAGTCTGCTCGAACTTTTTTGAATCGGGTAATCTGTATTCATTGCCATGGTAGCGGTTCAAAATCTTTTGATTAATAACGGGAATTGAATTGGCTTTTGCATTTCGCAAAATGCTAGGTTGACGTTATTGAGAAATGACGGTCACATGCTGGCCGCCTGAAAATTGATAAGTACCTGAAAATATATAGTTATCCTAACTCCATGCAAGAACGTACATTGGTCACAGCGGAAAATAGCCGCACACCGGTTCATATTGATCGTCTTTATAAAAGCTTTGGTCAGCTCAATGCCGTTGACGGCGTGAGCTTTACCATGGAACCCGGCTCGGTGACAGCGCTACTGGGCGGCAATGGTGCTGGCAAAACCACCACGATTGCGATGATACTCGGGCTTATTGTGCCGACATCCGGGTCGGTCAAAGTTTTTGGTACCGATATGGCGCAAAACCGGCACAAGGTTCTCGGCCGGATCAATTTTGAAAGCCCGTATGTCGATATGCCCATGCGGCTGACGGTGCGTCAGAATCTCGATGTATTTGGCAGACTATACGGACTTCGCGATATCAAGGAGCGGATNGCNNANCTGGCGGAGGAGTTTCGACTTAACGATATACTTGACCGGGGGGTTGGTAAATTGTCGTCCGGGCAAAAAACCCGGATAAGTCTTGCAAAGGCGCTGCTTAACCACCCGGAGCTTCTCTTGCTTGATGAGCCAACCGCATCGCTTGATCCTGACACTGCTGACTGGGTCAGGGAACGGCTTGAAGCTTACCGGAAATCCAGTAATGCGGCAGTGTTGCTGGCATCGCACAATATGCTCGAAGTTGAACGATTGGCGGACCGCGTTATTCTGCTCGACCGGGGGCGCATTTATGCTGACGGTTCACCGGATGCGCTTATAAAGGAATATGGCAAAACAGATCTTGAAGCGGTCTTTCTTGAGATCGTTCGAGGGCGGGATGCCGCTCGCAAAGGAAATCAGGAAGATAGCGGGATAGTGTAACATGTCGAATAAATATTCAGATATTATTGGCCGGACGGGCGGGACGGCGTTTGACCTGCCCGCCTCGTTAAGGCGCATCGGCGCGATGATCCTGCGCTATTGGTATCTCCTGCGCTCATCCTGGCCGCGCATTCTTGAACTCATTTATTGGCCGTTCCTGCAAATGCTGATGTGGGGATTTCTGCAAACCCACCTTGCCTCGACCTCAGATTATTATGCTCAAGCCGCGGGGCTAATGATTGGCGCGGTTCTGCTTTGGGACATTGTTGTGCGCACACAGCTCGGGTTTGCGCTTTCGTTCCTGGAAGAAATGTGGTCGCGAAACCTTGGCCACCTCCTGATGAGCCCGCTTCGGCCCAACGAACTTATAGCGGCTCTAATGGTTGTGAGCATGCTGCGGCTTGCTATCGGTTTTGTACCGGTTGCCTTTTTTGCCTATACTTTTTTCGACTTCAACATTTTCACTCTGGGACCAGCTTTTATCGCGTTTTTTGCAAATCTGGTTATCACAAGCTGGGGCCTGGCTTTGGCCACCACTGGCGTTGTGCTCCGTTATGGACTTGGTGCTGAGGGGTTTGTCTGGTTCATGGTCTTTATATTGCTGCCTATTTGCTGCGTCTATTATCCGGTCTCGACATTGCCTGACTGGATGCAATATATTGCGCTGTCGCTTCCCCCTACCTATGTATTTGAGGGGTTGCGGGCGATACTGCTCAAGGGCGTGGTTGATTTGGAGATGATGTTTAAGGCCTTCGCCCTTAATGTCGTCGTGTTTGCCATTGGCTATTATGTCTTCCGCAGGCTTTTGAAAAGCGCGCGCGTCAATGGCTCTTTGATGCAGATGGGTGAATAGCCGGATGAATACCTATTTGAAAGCGATCAGGATTTAATTATGGACCGACGACTTGTAATAATATCATTATCGGCTCTCGCAATCGGTGCTGCACTTGCGGTTATGCTAATCTCGTCACCTGGTCCCCGACCCGTCAAAGTAAAAAACTCTGGCGCAGCTGCTATTGGTGGCGCTTTCACGCTGACAAATCATCTTGGTCAGAAAGTTACCGAGAAATCATTGCTGGGAAAATATTCTCTTATTTTTTTCGGTTTTACCTATTGTCCAGACGTCTGTCCGGTGGCGATGCAAAATATGACCGCTGCACTTGATATGCTGGGAGATGAGGCCGACAAAATTACGCCGGTTTTATCACCACCGATCCAGAGAGAGATACTGTCGAAAAAGTCGCTGAACATGTGTCTGCGTTTCATAAAAGTTTTATTGGACTTACGGGGACTACTGAACAGATAAAGACCGCGAGCAAGGCTTACCGCATTTATTCGGCAAAGCGGAAAAATGGCGATATGCCAGATGGCTATTCCATTGATCACGCGTCGATCATTTATTTCATGGGAACAGACGGTAAATACCTCACTCATTTCAATCATTCCACTCCACCCAAAGCGATGGCGGTACGGATAAAGCTTATTTTGGAGCAAATTGGCAACGGTTCGTGAATAATAAGTTGCAGATCCCACAAAAACACAACTATCGTCTCGTGTGACAATAAGCCTGATTTGTAAAAGTCCCATAGAATCAGTATAGTGGGTGTCTGGGAATTAAGGATAAGAGTGCACGTTGCTGGTCAATAAGCTGCATAAGTAGCAATCTCCAGTCGTAAAAAGTGTCACGAGGGATAACTTAATTTGAGGATCGGCTAGGTATGCTTTACCAATTTTACGAACTAAGCCAGGCGGCTTTCCGCCCGGCACGGGTAGCTGTTGACGGTTACAAGTTGCTTCTCAACAACCCATTAAATCCACTTTCACATACCGCTGTCGGGCGAAAAGCTGTTGCGGCATGCGAAGTATTTGAGCGCACGACGCGACGCTATGCCAAGCCCGTCTTCGGACTTGATAGCTGCAAGGTTGATGGCGTCAAATGCGATGTCGTCGAAGAGATTGTTTGGGAAAAGCCTTTCTGCAACCTTCGTCATTTTAAGAAAATTCCAAAAGGAAAAGGTAAAATTGGCGCCAAGCCGCGGGTGCTTGTTACGGCACCGCTATCGGGGCATTACGCGACTTTGCTGCGCGGAACCGTTGAGGATCTGCTGCCTGACCATGANGTTTATATTACTGACTGGGCTGATGCGAGNATGGTGCCCATGACTGANGGATCTTTTGATCTTGATGATTATATTACCTATTTGATGGAGATTTTCGCTTATCTTGANGGCGATTGTCACGTGGTTGCGGTTTGTCAGCCATCNGTGCCCGTGCTTGCTGCGGTATCCATTCTTGAGGCTGAAAACGCGCCTTATGTACCCCATAGCATGACTTTGATGGGTGGGCCGGTTGATACCCGGAAAAATATGACAGCCGTTAACAAGCTTGCGGAAGAGCGCGGAACGGATTGGTTTGCGAATAATGTTATCACACGGGTTCCATGGCCAAACCTTGGAGCGGGACGTGCGGTATACCCTGGCTTCCTGCAGCTCACCGGTTTTATGACAATGAACCTTGATCGTCATATTTCGGCCCATAAGGAGCTGTTTACTCACCTTGTCGAAGGCGATGGGGAGTCTGCCGAAAAACACCGGGATTTCTATGATGAATATCTCGCCGTATTGGATCTTACTGCCGAATTCTATTTGCAGACGATTGAAACGGTTTTCGTCGAACATAACCTGCCACGCGGAAAGATGATGTATCGCGGTCAAAAGGTTAATCCAGGCGCCATTAAACGAGTGGCTCTGATGACCGTTGAAGGCGAAAAAGACGATATTACCGGTCTCGGCCAGACACGGGCCGCCCATGACCTTTGTACAGGTCTTCGGGCGTCTGCCAAGACCCATTATGAACAAGCGGGCGTTGGTCATTACGGTGTGTTTAATGGTTCGCGTTTCAGAAACGAAATATTGCCCAGAATGTCTGCCTTTATACGCAAGCATGACTCAAAGTTTGCATTGTCCTCCGGCAATAAGAGCGCGGGCAAAAGAAAGATATTACAAACCGCCTAAATGTATGTCTGGCTCATTATCCGAGCGTTCCCTCATTCGGAAATTTAAGCCAACACATCTAGTTGCTTCGGTATTTGCGTTTTTTATCAGTTTATCAAGAGCTGCCTTAAGTGTACCTCAACCGCCTCGGCGGTCGGGGTTATCTGGCGCTCTTTTTTCGATTCGTACCCTAATGTCAGAGGTCTTCATGGGGTGGATTATAGCGGGCATGCAAACTCTAAATCAGGAACGAACATGACCATCATACAATCTCTTACCAGCCCCAAGAAACACGACCTCAATTATGCCGGATTACAAACACCTGTTCAGGTTCGGCGGCACCCGTCTGCAAAAAGACTGACATTGAGAATCAGCCACACTCGGCGGGCGGTTATCGTCACCATGCCGAAACATTGCAGTTTTGATGATGCCAGTGATTTTTTGACCGAAAATATTGAATGGGTCCGTCAACGAATAGAGCAATTGCCTGAAGCCGTACCCTTTGTGAACGGCATTTTGGTACCATTACGCGGTGAAGACCACCAGATCAGTTTCGAAGGTCCGCTGCGGAGGCGAGATGTGGTCTGGACGGAAAATAGAGAAGATATTGTGCCCGCTCTTTGTGTTACCGGTGATGTCGTACATGCGCCACGACGCCTCAAGGACTGGCTATCGGGGCAGGCGCGGGAAGACCTTGGCAAGCGTGTTCAATGGCATGCGCGGAATTTGGGGGTCAAGGCAAAGAACATTTCCATCCGGGATCAGACAACCCGTTGGGGTTCGTGTTCATCGCGGGGACATCTGTCTTTTTCCTGGCGGCTCGTTTTGGCACCTTCGCATGTGCTTGATTATGTGGCGGCCCATGAGGTTGCTCATCTGCAGGAAATGAACCACGGGCCGCGCTTCTGGGAGCTCGTGCGCATAACCATGCCGCATATGGATGACGCCAGAAACTGGCTCAAGGAAAATGGTGCGAAACTGCACAGCTATGGTGCTTTGCAGGAGTAATTAGTGAGGCTGATCAGGTTCAGTTTTGTGACCGGCCGGTGAAGAGATAGAAAATAAGCGCGATCAGCATTGCTAATAGAATTCGGGTGACAATTACGAATCCCATAAAGACCAGTTGCTGTTCGCCTATCAGGAATTTGATCCAGACATTATATTTTGGTGCAAGACCTGTGTTGGTCAGATGCTCTTTTACACCTGAGGCCATATTCAATATCGACTCCATGGTTTCTGGCCATTGAACGGCGACAAATGCCAGCGCAATTGCCCCCAGTAGCAATGAAAAGAAAATATTGCCTGCTGCTGCTAAAACTCTTGCCACCTCAAATCCCCTTCATGAATACGCAATTACAACGGTTGGGCTGTTGTGGTTTTTATTCCCGCTCCCGGAGTAACCAATAGTTAGTTTGGGTCCAACCAGATTACGGGAATGAAACCGGCCTCTTCTTTTTTCTTTTTAGCACGCCAGATTAATCATGCCCATTGTTCATTTTCATGGGTTGGGAAAATGATCCATCCCGATTTTATCACCTTATATGTACTCTCACTGCTGGGTATAATTACGACTTGTTCTTATGAATTGAGAGGTCGAGAATTGTCGGATTTTTGCCATTGAGAGGATTATCCGGGTTCCACGCGATATCAACTGACTGGAACCTTGCGCCGAGTGCGTCATAAATAAGTAGACGCCCGGTGAGCGACTGCCCAATACCCAACAGCTCTTTGATAATTTCGGTTGCCTGCAATGTGCCGACGACGCCGACGATGGCACCTAAAACACCAATTTCGGAACAGGGGGCGACCGTACCTTCCGGTGGTTCTACCGGGAAGATGCATCTGTAATTCGGTTTTGGGTTGCCGTCCTCACCCAATTCATGACCGCGGAAGGTGGTGACATAACCATCATATGGCCCGACGGCTGCGAAGACCAATGGTCGCTTGGCCAGGTAGCAGGCATCGTTCATCAGGTAGCGGGTGGCGAAATTATCAGAGCCGTCAGTGGTGAGATCATAGTTTGAAACTAATTCGATGGCATTGTCGGCGTTTATGCGCTCATCATATGTTTCAACTTCGACGTGAGGATTTAGGCGCTTAATGGTTTCTCGCGCACTTTCCACCTTGCGCTCACCGACCCTGGGGGTGTCGTGGGCAATCTGGCGTTGCAGGTTGGAAAGCGAGACATGGTCATCATCGATGATGCCTATTCGTCCGACACCGGCGGCTGCCAGATACATCAATACCGGGCTACCAAGTCCGCCCGCTCCGACGATGAGCACGGACGCATCTTTAAGCTTTTGCTGCCCCTGACCGCCGACATCTTTC
>JGI24023J19991_10003402_pt1 | contig 11215 bp, 9 predicted proteins | sample Cruoilmetagenom1_FD_19991 | JGI IMG/M metagenome (IMG submission 19991)
GTCCTTGCAGCATTTCCAGACCGGCGGTGAGGCTTTCCACCAGCTCGTTGGTCGCCTGCAAATTGGTTCCCACGGCCTGCTGGGCGCGAATGACACTGTGTTGTTCGCGGTTCTGCAGGCGGATCTCCTGTCGCAGGGCGACAAATTCGGTCATCAGAGCAAACAGATCGCAGGCGTCAGGTGCGATTTTCTGATCTCCCGGTGGTTCTGGGGCCTGTTCCAACCAAATCGCAAAATCATCCAGTGCCTGTTGCTTCCAGCTTTGGGCATCGAATTCGGGGGCAGGGCCACTTCGGCGGCGCACAACGGCCGCACTTTTTTCCAGCAAGGTCCGGCCCCAGCGCAGGCTGAACCCCCGGCGCAATTTTAACGCCAGACGTGGCAAAACGCCCATCCAGCGCTCGATGGTTCGCCACCGGTCGACAAGGCGTTCTTGAAACTTCATCGCGGCGTTTCCGCCGATATGTGCGCCAACAATTCCCCCAATCCCGCCCGACGTCGGGCAGGCCGGCTGGCGTGGGCCAACCGTGTCAGCGCCTGTTCACTATCCTTGCATTCGAGAGGCACCAGGATGCGGTTGCCCACCCGTGCGCGGACATTTTTCAATTGTTCGAATGCCTCGCTAATTTCCTGGAACCGGCAGGGCTCTTTTTCCGGCGTGTAGCGTCTGACCAGTTCCAGATAGCGTTTGCGGATCTGCCGGTCACTGGCGGTAAGGGGCAGCCCGAGGATCAAATAGGCGGTCAGCATGCGATCAATCCTTTTCGATAAAGAAAAGCCTGGTTTTGGGCGACAGATGGTCAATGGTCTGCTGGTCAAGGTGTTGGTCGAACGAAAAAAGAAGGTCGCCGACGAAGTCATCGGATCGTCGGAGCTTATTGCGCAACATCCGCAGCACCGGGTTGGGTACAAGATCAAAGCCATTTTCAAGCACGAAATTATCCATGGCTTGCCTCAGCCGCTCCAGAAACGTTTCATCCATTTCCAAAATATCTTCCATAGGCATTTTTCTCAGGGTTTCCGCCAATGAAAGCAGGGAGATCATGGTCATGGAACCGTAGTCAAGATCATTCCCGTCCATCTCTTCGTCGTCATTGAACAAGCCGTCATCTTCCTCATCAAACAGGGAGAAGTCAGGCATGAAGTCCGAAAANGGATTGAAATTGAATGTGCCCAAGGCATGGTTCAACGGTCCGTNGGTGTGNCTGGACAACCTGCGGGCGGCCGCTCGCAGGAGTTCCATCCAGCTTTTGTCGGCACTGTCCACCACCGTGTGAAAGGGTGTCGGATCGAAGTGGCCGGGATGGGCGATCTGTTCGACGGCCACCTCGTAAAAAGCCAGCAGGCAGTTCAACCGGCTGTGTTGCTTTCCCCTTCGTCGGCGGATTTCGGCAAGCAGGGCGTCGAAACAGCGTGCGTCTACCAGAATATCCAACACCGCGACAATATCTTGGTCGTTCACACCGGATAGGAGCGTTTTGGCACAGGACAGATAATAGGGCGCCAGGTTGACGTGTCCGGTGAGGGGCTCAAACTCTCGGGGTGGCCGCTGCAGCAGGGCGACGAGCTGGCCGGAGGTCAACTGCTTGTACCGGCGTAGGTCCTTGCGCAGCAGCTTGTCAATCTCCCGGACTACTGCAGGGGGCCAGCGGTCCTTGCGTGCTTCACTGTCCATGACCAGATACCCAAGAACTTGTAAACGTTCGAAAAGGGGCAGGGGGGCCAGGGCCTGGTCCACCAGCCGACTGGTTTTTTTAGGGGTGATCCGGGGGGCACCGTCAAACAGGGAGAGCTGGCCCTGCTGTTCCAACCGAAACAGAAGTTGCTTTTCGATAATGATAAACCCCAGGGCGGCGGCAGGGTTTTGGGCTGCCTGGTCGAGGTCTTGTTTGGCCAGTTCCAGTTTGCCGCGTTTAAGCCGCTGGTGGGCTGAAATCAATAATGAAAGCACATGGCGTTCGATTACCTGCCGGTCATGGGGCGCCCTGCGCAGGGCCTCGGCCAATACTTTTTCCGCTTTGCGAAAGGCATTTTTGCTGTAGTACAAGGTGGCCAGCGCCAGGCAGGGAAACGGGTCTTCGGGAAAGCGGTCCACCATCTGCCGTAAACCGCGCTCCACCAAATTCTTGGATTGCCGAGAAACCGGGTGCCACTTGGCCAATTGTTCGTATCCAGCCCGGTTGTCCGGATCCAGTTCCAGGGCCTTGATATTGAGTTCGATTTTGAGATCGTACCGATCGTCGGCCTGCAACCCAAACACCCGGCGGAATTGATCGATATGAAACGGTTGGATCCAGGACGATTCGGACCCCGCGTCCAGCCGGCGCAAGGTTTCCAGGATGACCAGTGCCTGGGCCAAAGGGGTCTCCTCGGCCAGGGGAAACTCCCTTTCTATATGTGGATAATAGTGGGCCAGGTCCGACAGGGGCCACTGAAAAGCGAAGAAGCCAAACTTGGCAAGCAATCCCCGGGCGGTCTCCCGATCCAGACTGCGGGTGACCAGTTTTTCCAGGCGATACCTGCTCAGCCGGCCGTTGAGGGTCATGGGATAAAGCAGCTCAAACAATTCCCGAAGCGCCTGTCGGGGGGCCTGGGGCAAAAGGGCCGCGGCGGCGGCGTGCAGCCAGCCAACGGTTTTTTTGACCGTGGCTGTTCCTATATGCTCTGCGAGCATCATGATCTGCCGTTCGGCTACCCGGGAGCCCTGCCACAGGGGCGAGATCGCGTCGGGCGCGCTGGCCAGTTTTCGTGCCAGGGGGAAGAGCGGCGAATTTTCGGTCAGCATGGCCAGGGCGCGCGTCATGGCCGTATCCTCGCCATCGTAAAAGGCGCACATGGCCCGGCAAAAAAGGCTGACCGGCGCGTAGGGGGATTTTCGGGGCAGGCCTTTGAAAGCCTCCAGGGCTTTTTCCCACTCGCCGCCGTGCATGGCTTCGGCGGCGGCAATGGCTTTTGGGGCCTCGTCCCTGAGTGGTATCCCACCGGGTAACTGGTCGAGCAGGGCCCACTGCCTGCCGATAATCAAGCGTCCGGCCACATGGCAGGCCACGTCGGTATCCGGTGGCTGGTGTTCCAGAAAATCCAGATAATGGGTGATCAGGGCGTCATCACCGAGGCCGGGGGCCAGGGCCAGCAGGGCCGTTGCCGACATGCTGGCGGCCGACGGCTGATATTTAATGGCCTGCCGGCGCACGGCGTCGGCCTCCGATGTCATCCCCTTGTTGCGCAGCTGGGTTTCCCGGGCCAAGTAAGCCTGAAATAGTTGCGGTTCCACCTCATCGGAGGGTGCTCCATTTTTCAGGGCCTGCTTGAGAAGCGAAATGGCCTCCCTGGGTTTGGTGTTTTCAAGCAACTGGGCGGCATGGGCCACGATGGTGGGCCAGGGGGCTTTGGTTTGGGTTTGCTGGTAGCTCTTTCTTCGTGCTTTTTTCTTCTTTTTCGATGCCATGTGAGGCCTTGGTGCATATGGGGGTCTGATTCAGAACAATAAAGGGGGCCGCCGGACCATGCAACCCCCACCGGTAAAGGATCGATTCAAGCCGAAATTTGCCAATCGGCGGACATATATTAAGGTGCTGCATACTATATTTTTGCCCATTTGGCCACCGATTTTCAGGGGTGAATTGAAGCTGCCCCGATCGGGGTGGTTTGAAAATGAATCTTTTTATGCTTATATGTCTGTGAGTGAGTTAACCCTGACCGAATAAATTTGATTACAGGATCTCAATCTAAACCCAATGATTGTTCCATCCAATAAAAACCAACGCCGGTTTCCTCGTCGTGCGGCTTTCATCATCGCCAAATACACCGTCAAAGAGGGCGCGTTCCGGGATATCATCAAAAATATCGGTGCCACGGGAATATTTGTGCGCACCTGGCGCAAGATTGCCTCGGGGCAGTCCATTGAACTCCAATTTCCGGTTTTCGAATTTGAAAACCAGCTCCGGGTCAGTGGGCAGGTGGTGCGCAGCACGCACAAGGGTTTTTCCGTGGTGTTCGACCGGCCCATTGAAGGGTTGATCTGCAAGGAGGGGCATTTCCCGGAAATTGTTCATGAAAGCAATCGCCGAACCCGGTCGACTCAGGACGATTCACCACCGAAATAAATTCATAATAAACATCGTCAACTGTTTTTTCGTGTCCAGACCTCCAACTGTGCGCGGGGGATAAGATCGAGCACCTGAATCGTTTTATCGGGCTCCCAGCGCAGCATTATCCGGTAGCTCCTGCCGACCCGAATCCGGTAGCATTCGGTAATCCGTTTAATCGGCCGGGCCACCCTCCAGATCGCCTCGTCCGCGGCGGCAAATGCCGCGATGGCCTTGATGGCTTTGGCGGCAATGGGGGGCGGAACGGTTTTGCAGGCCCGGAAAAAGGTTGCCGAATACTCGGGAACCAGAACGGTTTTAAATGACTTTGGCGTGGTGGGAAGCGGGCCTGCATCGCGTTGATCCGGTGGCGCTTGATTGATCTGTTCCTGTTTGAGAGATTTTGCCCTTTCGTTACGCAGTTTCGTTCTCAGATCGTGCCGACTTTGTTGTTGAGAGCCGCTTTCTCCCTTTAGCTTTTCGATCTTTTGCGTAAGATGGACGATCGTCTCGGCTTGCGGGGATGTCGGGCTGGTGTGATGGTCCATCCAGCCAGGGTCAGGCTGTGATGATTGGTTTTTTTTCTTTTCAAGCCTGGCAGAAAGCGCTTCGAGCGCGCTCTCTTTTTGCCGAAGCTCCTTTTCCTTTTCCTTGTCTCTGGCTTCTTTGCGAGTCGCTTCTACATCACGAATCAGTTGGTTGAGTTTTTCGGACTTGTTTTTCTCTTGGAACTCATCCAGATCCTTGCCGAAAGACCACTCCACATAATCTTCGATGGGGTCGTCCCAGGCTTCAATCCCGAATTCAGTCCGCGCCTTGCGAATGGTATCCAGCAGTGCATCATTGGCGGTGATACCGATCGGGATTGGCGATAATAAACGCTCTGGCAAAAACGATATTCAATGCGGGAAATGTTTTTTCAAATTTATAGCTTAAATCGATCAGCGGTGGATCCAAGAGATGGTCATCGGGCCGAGTCATCTCCCGCCGCAACAGAACGTCCAGTTTTTTCATGGTTTCGTTGTCCTGGAGCAGTTCGAATTGAAGCTGGGTCAGTTCCGGTTCGATCAAAATGTCAACCGGGATGTGCTGACGAATTTGTTCCGCCAACGCCATGTCGCCCGCCACCATGGTGGAATCCATCAAATCGACGAAATGCCCTTTGTCAAAATCATGATTATCCGGTCTTCGCTCCAGATCTTTGAGCATGTCAAAGGCAAGTTCTCTCAGTCCGAAACGTTCGCACCTGTGGTAGGCAGCGAAAAGCTGATCGATATTCAAGGCCGCCGGACCAGTTTCTTCAGCTCATAGGCGCGCATATCATCAATGATTTTCGTGTCGTCTACCAGGCGGGGAGAGGCGCGCAGTTGGCTCATGGTTACCCCGGCATAGGGAGAGGCGTCGCGCAGCAGTTCCCGTTCCTTTTCCAGACAACATTTTTTGTATTTTTTCCCACTACCGCAATCTGTCTTGTTGCAGCAGATGAACGAGGCCAAGACCCGTACGAGATAAAAGGGTTGTAATCCTTTTGGGTTTTGGTAGAAAAGGGCGCCACGAACACGATGATCGTAGACGAACAGGAAGAACCGTGATCGACAACCGCAAACAGATTGACCAGTTCAGAAAGCTGCTGAAAAAGGTTATGCACGGCGACGCCATCGCCCTGCGCCGTGAACTGGACCGGCTGGTGCGGCTCCGGAAAAAGCCGGCAGACGATGACGTAACCCGACGCCTGGCCAATCTGGCGCCGCGCATCCGTGACGCCGTTGCCAGAAGGCGTCGTCGCCGTGAAGGGGTGCCCCGTTTCCAGGACCTGACCCATCTGCCCATCACCGATGCGAAAGCGGCCATCGTCGATGCCATCCAAAAACACCCGGTGACAATCATCTCCGGCGAGACCGGTTCGGGCAAGACCACCCAGATTCCCAAATTCTGTCTGGCCGCCGGGCGCGGAATCGACGGCAAGATCGCCTGTACGCAACCACGACGAATTGCCGCCACCACGGTGGCCGACCGGATCGCCGAAGAACTGGGGGAGGGTCTCGGCCAATCGGTGGGCTACAAGATCCGTTTCCAGGACAAAACCGATCCCAAGGCCTACATCAAGGTGGTCACCGACGGCATTCTGCTGGCGGAAACCCAGGGAGACCCCTGGCTAAACGAATACGACACCATCATCATTGACGAGGCCCACGAGCGCAGCCTGAACATCGACTTCGTGCTGGGCATCCTGAAACAGCTGCTCCGTCGGCGCAAGAATCTCAAGCTGATCATCACTTCGGCCACCATTGACACCAAGAAGTTTTCCAAAGCCTTTGACGATGCGCCGGTGATCGAGGTGTCCGGGCGGCTTTACCCGGTAGAGACCCGTTATTTCTACCCTGATGCCGACCCGGAAGAGAAGGAAGACCGCACGGCCGTTGAGTTGGCGGTACTGGCCGTGGATCAGTTGGTGGCGCGCCACACCCGGGGTGACATCCTGGTCTTTATGCCTACCGAACAGGATATCCGCGAAACCTGCGAGACACTGGAAGGGCGCCGTTACCCGCGAACCATCATCCTGCCCCTGTTTGCCCGGCTCAGCGCCGGGGAGCAGCGCCGGGTCTTCGCCGCCACTGCGGCCCGCAAGATCATCGTGGCCACCAACGTGGCCGAGACTTCCATTACCATCCCCGGCATCCGTTACGTGGTGGACACGGGGTTGGCGCGCATCGCCCAGTATGTGCCCCGATCCCGAACCACATCCCTACCGGTGGTTCCCATATCGAAAAGCAGTGCCGACCAGCGCAAAGGGCGCTGTGGACGGGTGGAAAACGGGGTGTGTATCCGCCTCTATTCCGAGGAGGACTATCTAAACCGGCCCCTGTTCACCCAGCCGGAAATCCTCCGGTCCAATCTGGCCGAGGTCATCCTGCGGATGATTGCGCTCAAACTCGGAGAGATCTCCGATTTTCCATTCATTGACCGGCCGGCGGAAAGAAGCATTCGGGACGGATTCGATCTGCTGGTGGAACTGGGGGCCATCCGGCGCGTGAACGAAAAAGGGAAAGNCGCCGTGCGATATCAATTGACGGAAAACGGCCGCACCATGGCCCGGTTGCCTATCGATCCCCGGCTTTCCCGAATGCTCATCGAAGCGCAAAAGGAAGGTTGTCTCAGGCAAATCGTCATCATCGCCGCCGCCTTGAGCATCCAGGAGGTTCGGGAGCGGCCCCTGGAGAAAGAGGCCCTGGCCGACCAGGCCCACCGGCAATTTGTGGATCCCCTGTCCGACTTCATCACCATTCTCAACATCTGGCAGGCGGTCCATGACGGCGCCGACCGGCCGCGATCCATGAACGAGTTGAAAAAGTTCTGCCGGAAGCGCTTTCTTTCCTTCCGGCGAATCCGCGAATGGCGGGATATCAACGGCCAGATCATGGCAGCGCTGAAGGAGCAGCGGTTTGGCCCGCTGATGGCGACGGGCGCGGCGCTGACGAATACCGATGCACCCGGCCGGGTTGCCGACGGCGCCTTTCACCCGCTCTATGCCGCCATTCACCGTTCAATCCTCAGCGGGTTTCTCTCCAACATCGCGCTGAAAAAAGAGAAGATGTTCTTCAGGGCGGCCAAGGAGCGCGAAGTGATGCTTTTCCCCGGTTCGGGCCTGTTCAAGAATCCGGGTAACTGGATCGTGGCGGCGGAGATGGTGGAGACGTCCCGCCTGTTTGCCCGCAAGGCGGCGGTGGTGGATGTGGCCTGGCTGGAGCCGCTTGGGGGCGACCTGTGCCGAACCAGCTGGTCCGATCCCCACTGGGAGCGCAGCCGCGGAGAGGTGGTGGCCAAAGAGCAGGTGACCCTGTTCGGCCTGCCCATCGTCCATGATCGGCGTGTGGCCTTCGGCCGCATCGACCCGCCGCAGGCTTCGGACATCTTTATCCGCAGCGCCCTGGTGGAAGGGGACGTGAGACAGCCGCTTGGGTTCATGGACCACAATGCCGCCCTGGTGGAAACCGTGCGCAGCATGGAGAACCGGATCCGGCGACGGGATATTCTGGTGGACGACGAGGTGCTGGTGGCGTTCTACAAGAATCGGCTCTCCGGTGTATTCGATATCCGGACCTTGAAACACCGGATACGAAAACAGGGAAACGATCGTTTCCTGCGGTTGGACCGGAAGATGCTGATCCGCTACGCACCGGATCCGGAAGTGTTGGACCAGTTTCCCCGGCAGCTGGACCTGGGCCACCGGATCCTGGACTGTGATTATGCGTTCGAGCCTGGAACGGAGGCCGACGGCGTCACTGTGACCATCCCATCGGAAGCGACCGGTGACGTACCCCGGCAGCAGTTGGACTGGCTGGTGCCCGGGATGCTGACCGAGAAGATTACCGCCCTGATCAAGGGGTTGCCCAAAGCCCACCGGGTCAAGCTGGTTCCGGTGGCCGACACGGTGCAGACCATTATCCGCGAGATGCCCCGGGGCCGGGAAAGCCTGCCCACCTCCCTGAGCCGGTTTCTCTTTCAGCGCCTGAATGTGGATATTCCGGCGGCGGCCTGGCCTGTGGATGACCTGCCGGACCATTTGAAGATGCGCCTGGCCATCACCGATGCCAAGGGCCAGGTGGTGGCCAGCGGCCGGGACGAATCCCTGTTGGTCCGGGATTCGGGAGATCCGGCCATGCCGTCGGGGTTGAAAACCTTGAAACGGCAATGGGAGCAAAAGGGAATCACCCAATGGGATTTCGGAGACCTTTCGGAAGTGCTCACCGCCGACGACAATCGTGGTACACCGTGGCGCCTTTTTCCCAGGCTGGAGATTGACGGCAGTGAGATCCGGATCCGGCTGTTCAATGATTTGAGGGCGGCCGATGCGGCGCACGTCGAAGGCGTTTCGGCCCTGCTGACCCGCCATTTTGCCGAAGATCTCAAATTCCTGAAAAAGAATTTGAAGCTGCCGGCGCTGTTGAAACGTCAGGCCCATTATTTCGGTGGTATGGGAGCCATCGAGGGGCAGCTGTTCCAATGTGTCACCCGGGCGTTGTTTTCTCTGAACGCCCTCACTGCGGCGGACTACAACGCCCGATTGAACGAGCTGACTGCGCTGCGGGTGCACCGGTGCGGCCAGGAGATGCGGGATGCGGTCATCGCCGTGGTCGAGGCCCACCACGAGGCCCGGTGCCGGATCATGGACGTGGAGAAAAAGCGCATCCTCGCACCGGTGGTGGAGCAGTTTCTAAAGATCCTGAAGGACGAACTGACCCGCCTGGTCCCCGATAACTTCGTCCTTCTCTATGACCGGCAGCGCCTGTCGCACCTGGTTCGCTATCTGAGAGCCCTGTCCATCCGGGCCCAGCGTGGAACCACCGACCTGGAGAAAGACCGGACCCGGGAAACCATGCTGGCGCCGTTTGTCGATCACCTGAACCGCATGCTCCGGTCCATGGATGCGTCGACATCTGCCGACAAGCGGGCGACCGTGGAAGCTTTTTTCTGGATGATCGAGGAGTACAAGGTGTCTGTCTTTGCTCAGGAGGTGGGCACCGACGGACCGGTGTCGGTTAAACGGTTGAATAAGCTGATCAACGAGATCGAGCGGATGATATAAGGGCGAGGGTTCAAGGATTCAAGGGGAAGGGCAAGAACAATGGCAGGGGACCGGGCGTAGGGGCAACCCCCTGTGGTTGCCCTGGATTTTCGGTGCGTTTGATCAGAGCAGATGCGGGGGATAAGGGCGAGGTTCAGGGATAAGAGTGAGGTTCGAGGTTGTATCCGGCTATTTTCTTTATGTCTGTTCCATGCCTATCCGGTTGCCTCCAAAAGCACCTATATGTGGTGTCGTCGGACTGGCAAATCCAAGGGTTCAATACCACGGGTGGTTGTGTTGGTCGTTAACCGGATAGGCATGGCCTGTTCTTACTTTGGTGTTTCGTTAAGTTGAATCATTGCGTCGAATATGGGCAGCCTTTGTCGGGTGTACTTGCCAATCCATTTGTCGTAAATTTCAAGTATCTTTTTTGATCTGCAAAGATCGGATATGGCGCGATCTGCAACCAGACGAAAGTTTGCATCATTTCTCCTTACAGCAAATGCAAACGGTTCAAATGAGTACACTTCAGACCTAACCACAAAGTTCATCGGATCCTGCGCGTTTGAGACGATGCCAATGAGTACAATCTGGTCAGAAGAAAAGGCATCGATCTCCTTTTTAGTTAAAGCATCGACGCCTTCTTTTGCTGAATTATATAAGATGATTTCAGCATCCGTTGATGTTTCTCGGATTAGTTTCTTCAATGCGGTTGCGGTTGTGGTTGCTTTCACGACGCCAAGTTTCTTTCCATTAAGACCTTCAGAATCAAGAGATTTATTGTCTCTTAAGGTCATGAGCGAAGCGCCTGTGACAAATGTGAGTTGTGTAAAATCCACGAGTTCACAGCGGGAAAGCGTTTTGGTCGTTGAGCCGCATAATATGTCTATCTTGTTATCACTCAGAGCCTTAAACCGCCCTTCGGCTGTTACGGGAACATATTCAACCTTTACATCCGCACCAATATTTTTTTCAACTTCGGTTACAATACCTTTACACAGATCAATAGAATACCCAGTCGGGTTGCCGTTTTCGTCAACAAAGGACATGGGTGGTTCAGACAACCGATAGCCGATTCTGATTTGTCCGGTTTTTTTAATCTGTTGAAGGGTGTCTGGGTGTTCTTGTGCTGCCAGCGGAATTGCGAAAAGAAGGAACGACAAAATAATTGCCAGCTTACCTTTCATAATAGTTTTCTCCTGATTCATGGTTATGTGAGGATTGTTTTAACTTTTTCATATTCGTCTCCCGAAGCGATCTCATCATATCCCACCACGAATGAATAGAACGCCTCGATGTTATCCGGGTCGTTAGTCCAAGCATCGGATGAATCAGGAAACCCCTGCGGCGGCAAAAACAGCGTTGACCATCTGTTGCGCCTCTTCCTGGATCAGGCGCAAATGCCCGGGGCCCTTGAAACTCTCGGTGTAGATCTTGTAAATCTCCTCGGTCCCCGAAGGCCGGGCGGCAAACCAGCCGTTTTCCGTGACCACCTTCAGGCCACCGATGGCTTCGCCGTTTCCGGGGGCACGGGTCAGTTTGGCCGTGATGGGGTCGCCGG
>JGI24023J19991_10003403_pt1 | contig 11215 bp, 12 predicted proteins | sample Cruoilmetagenom1_FD_19991 | JGI IMG/M metagenome (IMG submission 19991)
CCGGATCTGCTGGTCATTGCATCTCCGGCCCATACCCACCGCGAATACCTGGAGCGGGCNCTGGAGGCGGGCGTCCCGGTGTTCTGTGAAAAGCCTTTCATTTGGGATGATGATCGCGACAATGTGGCCGATGCGGCCCGTCTTATCGATGGATTCAAGACCGCGAGACTGGCGCTCGTGATCAACAACCAATGGCCCGAGAGCCTGAGCGAGTTCCGTAAGCTGTATCCGGCGTGCAATCTTGAGCAACTCCAGAGCTTCGAGATGGAACTCTCCCCGGCCAGCACCGGTCGTAACATGATTATCGATGCCATGCCGCATGCCTGGAGCATGCTGACGACTCTTGCGGGTGCCGGCCAACTCGAGGATTTAACGGTGAGTTTTACCGGGCCGAAGCGCTGCGCTATCACAGGTGACTATGCGCATACACATGGTAGCAGCAGTCTGCGTATCACGCTGGTAAATCACCCACAACAGCCGCGGCCTTTCGCCTATGNGNTTAACGGCTGCCGGGTTGAACGGCTCATAGACNCGAAGGATTATACTTTCAAATTCAAAACCGAAAACGGCGTATTTCCGATCGCTGACCCGATGGAGACCCGGGTCCGCAAAGCGCTTGCCTACCTCGCCGTGGAACCCTATGGTGTGGACTCCTATAATGATGATATTGTCCGTATTAATCTCGATATGGAATTGTTGGCCAAGACGATGGAGGCTTCAAGAATATGAGCAGTGCGCCCAAATCCAACCCTGCGAGCAATAATGCATCGGAAAACGAGCTCGCACCGATTCATGATTTCAGCCGTAAGCTCCAGCAGGAGGGCCTCGCCGGACGGGTCAAAGAGTATGTGCTGTGGCAGGCGGCCCGGCGCGGTACCTGGGACGGCGCAGCCCCCCGTCCTCAGCAGGCCCCCGTTTCCATCAATCTTGATCTGACCACTGCCTGCAACTTCGCCTGTGACCACTGCGTTGACAAGGACATTCTTAACACCGGCATCAAGTTCGAGCACGAACGTCTGCTCGACAGCCTCCATCAGATGGCCGAGAACGGTCTCAAATCGGTCATCATCATCGGTGGTGGGGAGCCAACGACGTATTTCAAGTTCGAGGAAGTGATCTATTTCCTAAAAGAACGAAACCTGCAAGTCGCGGTGGTTTCCAATGGGAGTGGTAACCGGCGGATTCTCAAGTGTGCCGATGCCTTTACCGAGGGTGACTGGGTACGCCTGTCGCTCGATTCAGGCAGCGATGAGGTCTTCCAGGCCATGCACAAGCCGAAGAAAAAGATGACCCTGGATGATATCTGCGAATGGGTGCCCCAGATCAAAGAAAAGAACCCGGCGTTGTCGATGGGCTTCTCATTTATCATTGTATGGAAAGGCGCTGAGATCAATCAGACTAATATCATCGAGAACATCGATGAGATCGAGATGGGGACCGCACGCGCGCGGGAGTACAAATTCGACTACATTTCACTAAAGCCCTTCCTTACCCGCTCCCCGGTGAACAACGCCGAAATCATGGACATCAATAATAAAGGCATAACCTTTGACGAGGCGCTGGTGAGAATACGCAAATTGGTCGACCGGGCCAAGTTGCTCGAGACCGACAGCTTCAAGGTTTGGGAGAGCACCAATCTGCGGGTGTTGGAGAACGGCACTTTCCGGAATTACACCCAGCAACCCAAGACCTGTCATATGCAGTTTTTCCGCCAGGTGTTGAGCCCGCTGGGAGTGTACAACTGTCCGGTTTATCGAAATCAAAGGCACGGTCGGCTGGGTGATCGGGATGCCTATGAAAATGCCGTCATGTTCCGGCAGACCCAGAACACGCTCGAGAGCATGTTGGACAACTTTAATGCCACCCGTGAATGTAAAGAGGTCACTTGTCTTTACAACGACGTCAACTGGTGGCTCGAAGACCTCATCAATAATCCCGAGAAAGTCGTGGCGCTTGAGGTCGCCGAGGATACTGGCGACTATTACCTGTAAATTTGAACGGTGTGCCGGGGATTCCTCGGCTCTTGGCAGGAGGGCGAAGGTTGCCCGGAGCCGGAAAGCCCCGTCTGATCTGTCGTTCCTTGATCGGTTTCCCGGTCCCAGGATTTCGCAACGGTACCGGCGCGCCGGGTAGGGCGCGAGGCGCGACCGCTCTCGGCCAGTCGCTCCAGCCATCCCTGGCCTCTCGCGACACTAGACCGTCGTGGGTCGTCGTCCCTGGCCGTCGCCGCATTCGTGCGTCCTGCACAGCAGACCTGCGCCGCGCCGATGCGATTCTAGAGGAGCGGTACATGGATGTAGCGCCTGCGGAGCTGAGGATGCAATAAGCCCATGAATGGACTTATTCAGAGGTTCCTTAAGATGCTACAATCCTGTTTTCGGTATATGGCGGTGAAAGCTGGTCCCTCTGGTGACGAAAAGTTGTGAACCCGGTCAGGTCCGGAAGGAAGCAGCCGCAGCAGCTCTCTCGGGTATCGGGGTCAGGCTGGCCGGATCCGCCACCCTATTTCCACCTTGTCCATTCATCCATGTATAGTATTTATGGTCAATCTCCGCAGTACCGGATCAGTTATCTTGGGCTGGCCAGGAGCGTAGAGCCGTGAGCTACGAGGTTCTGGCACGCAAATGGCGTCCGCGTCTGTTCGAGGACCTGGTGGGGCAGGAGCACGTGATCCGGGCCCTGGTCAATGCCCTGGACACCGGCCGGCTGCATCACGCATTCCTGTTTACCGGAACACGCGGTATCGGCAAGACCACGATTGCCCGCATTCTGGCAAAATCCCTGAATTGCGATCAAGGCGTGTCGTCGCGACCGTGCGGGGAATGTTTGACCTGCAGGGAAGTGGATGAAGGCCGCTTCGTTGATTTGATTGAGGTCGATGCCGCCTCGCGCACCAAAGTCGATGATACCCGCGAGCTGCTGGACAATGTGCAATATGCCCCGACGCGCGGCCGCTACAAGGTCTATCTCATCGACGAAGTGCACATGTTGTCCGGCCACAGTTTTAACGCACTGCTGAAGACGCTGGAGGAGCCGCCCCCGCATGTGAAATTCCTGCTCGCGACCACTGACCCGCAAAAAGTACCGGTCACTGTGTTATCGCGCTGCCTGCAGTTCAATCTCAAGCGCCTGTCCGGCGAGCAGATTGCCGGTCAGTTGCAAAAAATTCTGCTTGCCGAAGATATTACCTACGACGACGCATCGGTCGCTTTGCTGGCGCGGGCCGCTGACGGGAGCATGCGTGATGCCTTGAGCCTGCTCGATCAGGCGATCGCATTTGGGGGTGGCAAGTTGGTTGAGAGTGACGTCCGCGATATGCTCGGCACCCTCGATCAGGACAGTATTGAACGGTTGTTGCAGGCTCTCGCGGCGAACAATCCGCAAGGCTTGCTTGCAGTGGTTGCCGGCATTGCCGAACACGGTGGGGATTACGAAGCGGCGCTGGACGGCTTATTGCTCGCGCTGCATCGAGTCTCGCTCGCGCAGGTGGATCCGACGCTCGCCAGCGAAAACAATGAGCAGCGTGAACAGGTGCTCGTGCATGCCGGTTCGCTTTCCCCGGAAGATGTCCAGCTCTATTATCAGATCGGTTTGCATGGGAAACGCGATCTGCCGCTGTCCCCCGATCCGAGAACCGGATTGGAGATGGTGCTGTTAAGAATGCTGGCATTCCGGCCGGCGCCTGGGGTTCAGCGACAGGAAGGGCCGGTGTCTGCGGACAAAACCCCGGCGGCCAAGGAGGATCGTTCCGAGCCCAAGGCGGTATCGAATACCGCGCGGACGGAAACCAGGGCCTGGTCCGATATTGTTGAGCAGTTCGATATTTCGGGCATACTGCGACAGATGGCGGATCACTGTGTTATGGAGACAGACACGAACGGACGATTTGTATTGGTGTTGGACGAGGCCTACGGGCAATTGCACAGCAGGGAAAGAGAGGCTGAGCTCAAGCAGAAGCTTGAGGCGTTTTATGGCGAACCGGTTAAATTGACGTTTCGGATTGGCCGGCCTGCGAGCGAGACCCCGGCCAAGGAAAAAAGCCGTATGAAGGACGAACGCCAACAGGCAGCAGAACAGGCGATCGCCGATGATCCCAATGTGCGCGCCTTGCAGCAAGACTTCAATGCCCGGGTACGGCCGGATTCTGTCAGATCGAAACTATGATACGAGGGCAATAAATGAAAGGTGGAATCGGTAAAATTATGCAGCAGGCGCAGCAGATGCAGGAGACGATGCGCAAGGCCCAGGAGGAGCTTGCCAACATCGAGGTAACGGGATCATCCGGCGGCGGGCTCGTTACAGTGGTGATGACTTGCCGGCATGACGTGCGAAAGGTTGAGATTGATCCAAGTCTTATCGAAGACGACAAAGAGATGATCGAGGATTTGATTGCCGCGGCTGTCAACGATGCGGTGAGAAAGGTTGAAAAAGCCAGCCAGGAGAAAATGGCGGGACTGACCTCGGGCCTGAACATACCGGGTCTGAATCTGCCGTTCTGAGCGTAGGATGATGCCCGAATCCACCGCTGTCGGCAGGTTGATTCAGTGTCTGCGTAAACTTCCCGGTGTCGGTCCAAAGAGCGCGAAGCGCATGGCATTTCATATGCTGGAGCGCGATCGTGATGGGGCGCGACAGCTTGCACAGGCGTTGCAGCAGGCCGCCGATTGCGTTGTGCACTGCGCGCGCTGCAACAACTTCTGCGAGGACAGGATTTGTGGCGTCTGCCAGTCGCCCCGCCGTGATCACGCTCTGTTGTGTGTCGTGGAATCGCCCGCTGATTTGCAGTCGCTGGATGAGGCCGGCGTATACAATGGCTTGTATTTTGTGTTGATGGGACATCTCTCACCGTTGGACGGCATAGGTCCGGAGGAGCTCGGGATCGACCGCCTGGAGGCACTGCTCGATGAAGGAGCAATCAAAGAGGTCATCCTGGCCACCAACCTGACGGTGGAAGGCGAGGCGACGGCTCATTATGTCGGCGAACTGGTGCGGGCACGCGACATTCGGGCGACGCGCATCGCCTATGGGGTGCCGGTGGGCGGTGAACTCGAATACACTGACCGCAATACGCTGACGCGCGCCTTCTCCGGCCGAAGCGAGGTCTGAATCCGTTCCGCGTGCCGGGAAGCTGCGCTTCAATTTGCCAATGAAATTAGGTTCAGAATCTGTGTTCCATAGCCGATTTATTTGACCCGGTTAATCGACCCGCACGTTAGTATGGATACCGGTACCGCCGATGAACAGTTGATGCTGCGTTATCAGCAAGGAGAGCATCGCGCTTTTGAGCTCTTGTATACCCGCCATAAAGGCGCCCTTTACCGGTATTTTCTGAGACACTGCGGCAGTGCAGCCGCGGCCGAGGAATTGTTTCAAGATGTTTGGGTGAATCTGATCCGCAGCCGGGAGCGCTATCAAGTGCGAGCCAAGTTCACAACCTACCTTTACCGCATGGCGCATAATCGTCTGGTCGACCATTACCGTCGGCACTCACGCAATCCGGGGGTCTCATTCGACGATCACAGTAACCCAACCATAGAGAATTTTGCGGCACCGGATCGTGAACAACCGGAACAGCGGTTGGTACATAACAGAACAATCGACAAGTTGAAACAATTGATCGCGGCGCTGCCGCCGGCGCAGCGTGAGGCGTTTTTACTGAGAGAAGAGGGCGGACTTTCTCTGGATGAGATCGCCGAGGTTACCGATGTCGGTCGCGAGGCCGCCAAGAGCCGCTTACGTTATGCCGTTGCTCGCCTGCGGAAGGGTCTCGTTGAGACAGGATAGAACCAGATGTCGAAAGATGATCAAGAAGACCGCGAGCTGGAAGCGTATTTGAAAGGTGATTCGGCGTTGTCGAAGACCTACCAGGCGCTCGCCGAGGAAGAGCCATCGGCAAGGCTCGATCGCGTTATTATGGCAAAGGCCCGCCGGGCGTTACCCCGGCGCGGCGCGCACCATCCGTTTGCCTTACACTGGATGGTCCCGGTGTCTCTGGCCGCGGTACTGCTTATCGGCATCGGGCTTGTCAGTTTGATCCCCTATGAATCGGATGTGTTCGCACCGAAAGGGCTGTCCCCGGAGAGCGACACGGTGTCGCCGGATGAACGTGCCGGCCGTAGCGCATTCGAAATGAAACCGAGTACAGAAGTCGAAGTCGGATCAGAGCGGCGCCTGGATGAAGTCCACGACAAGGTGGGTGCCGGTAAGCAGGCACCGGTGCGACGCGCCGCCCCGGCGGAGCGCAAGCAGGAAACGCGGCGGCGCCCGCCGGTTGAAGACGAAACCGCGCAGAAGCGGCGCGGGATAAAGACCGGGATCATGGAAGAGCCAGCGCCGGCAGCAATGGATGAAGCGATCGGTAACAAGGCTTACAATGCCCGGTCTCTGGATGACCAAATCAAGTTGGTCAGAATCGGCATGAGCCAGGCTGAAGTACGGCAGTTGCTCGGTGAGCCAGTGAAACAGGAAAAGATGGCATGGATTTATAAAGACGTAAGAATGGAAGATGCCGATGCGCCTGGGACCTTGTATCGGATCTATTTTGAACACGGTAAAGTGCACAGGGTCGAGGGCACGCCGGCTCCAGACCGCGCCGGCCCAAAGCCTTAGCGATGGAACCTATTCCATATCCCGGATTCCCGCGCGCAAATCCCATCGCTCCGGTGATTGAATACCGTGCAGGGCGCAAAAATGCGGCTATATTAAACTTAACTGCTTGAGTTACTTGCCAAACGTAAATGTGATACAACAAGCAATGCGATGGCTAAGCGATTGATTACAAAAAAAGAATAGTGTGAGTCATGCGGACAGCAACCCCGGTAAAAAGCTCAAATCGGCTTGGCTCGGGCCGGCGGGGTCCTGCATTACATTGAAACGTCCCGGATGGAATGTGGTATTCCAATTCCCGATATAAGGATTATGCGCAATCCCAAGGTGTGGCTTGAAAGCGACGGAATCCTGCGGATCGACTACGGGCATTACGGTCAGATCACGCTTGACGCGATCAAGAACGCCTACGAGCAGCATGTGAAGTTGTCCACCAAGAAGCGTCCGGTGCTCGTTTATGCCAGTACGGTCGTGCGTTACGAGCGCGAAGCGACCAGCTTTCTGTGGAGTGAGGAGATCTGCGCGGTGACGAGTGCGACCGCGATCATCACACAATCTTTTCTGGCAAAGCACCTGGGGCAATTGTTTATGTGGTATCACAAGCCACCTTATCCGGCCCGGCTGTTTTCTTCTGAGGCCGACGCCATCCGCTGGCTCGAGAACTTTAAAGAAGAGTAGGCGTTGATTCCAGGGTGCGAAGGGTTGCTGAGTGCTTGAGACAGGTTCTAATGCGCTCACTTCGCGCCTTGCATCTCTGCGTTAAACATTCATACAAGGATTTTCCGCTGCAATATTAACTTTCAACGCAAAGGCGCAGAGACGCAAAGAATTTGTTTTGATTAATGCGCTCACTTTGCGCCTTGGCGTCTTTGCGTTAAACGCTCATACAAGGCGTTTCCGCTGCAATATTGTGTTGCTTCCAGGGCGTGAAGAGCTGCTGAGCGTGTGATTTTGAGACAGGTTCTAGTCGAGCAGCGTGTCTATCCTGGCGGCGCAGATGAAATCGTTGGCGGACAGACCGCCGATGCTGTGGGTACTGTAACGGATCTGGCAGCGGTTATAGCCCACTTCGATGTCCGGATGGTGGTCTTCGCGGTGAGCGATCCAGGCAACCGCGTTGACGAATGCCATGGTTTCATAATAATTTTTGAACTTGAAGGTCTGCGAGAGTTCCTTTGCGTCTTCCGACAGCGCCCAGCCTTTCACCTCAGAGAGCATCTGTTCGGCCCGCGCGCGCTCCAGGGGAGCGACTCCTGCTTTCATGGCTTCACAATGTCTTTGGGACAGCTGCGGCATGATGACCTCCTAAGACGAACTAGAACTTATAAAATGTGTCATTGAGGTATTTCACGATATCGTTGATCTGGTCCTTATTGAGATTGGTCTCAAGTTGACGATTGCAGCCGTTGACGCGGCCGACAAGCGCTTCAATCGAATTCACGCTGCGATTCGTGCGGGTGTACGGGCTGGAATCGTGACAGCCGGCGCAATTGGCGTTATGCAGTGTTTTCCCCTTGGTGGCGTCGCCCATCAACATGGCCTCGCCGGCCGGAGCTGTCGTTGCAGACAGCGCAAGATACAGCGCAACAGATACCGGAAGCCAGAGTTTGTCTTTTTTCATGGTTGTCTCCTTTTTTTTTAAAGGGATCCGTGTTGTGCCTGCAAGCGCGCGATGCGCACCGGTGCGGGCGGATGAGAATCGTAAAACACGGAATGCAAGGGGTCGGGGGTCAGGGTGGCCGCGTTTTCCTCATAGAGTTTGACCAGGGCATTAATGAGCTCAGCGGGCTCCGTGTGTTCGGCCGCGAACAGATCAGCCTCAAACTCATGTCTGCGCGAACCCCAGGCGAAAAGCGGTTGCATAAAGAACGCGAAAACCGGGCCAACCATCATGAAAAGTGTCAATGCCATATAGGTCGAGGGCGAGGACACGCCGAGCCCGGTGTAGAACCAGCTCTCACCGATTAGCCAGCCGAGCAGGGCAAGGCCGGCGAGACTCATGCTGAACGTGAGTGCCATGCGCTTAAAGACATGGCGCCGCTTGAAATGGCCCAGCTCGTGCGCCAGCACGGCCTCGATTTCGGTATCGGCCAAGGTGTCCAGCAGGGTGTCGAAAAAGACGATGCGCTTGTTTTTACCGAAACCGGTAAAGTAGGCATTGCCGTGAGCCGAACGACGGGAGCCATCCATCACGAAGATACCGCGACTTCTGAAACCGGTACGTTGCAACAGTGATTCGATGCGCTGGCGCGCGGCCTCCTTTTCCAGCGGCTGGAACTTGTTAAAGAGCGGCGCGATCAATACGGGATAGGCCCAGTACATCAGCAGAGCGAACCCGGTCCACAGCAGCCAGACATACAGCCACCAGTATGTCCCCATTTTCTGCATGAGCCACAGCACGGCCAGCAGCAACGGTGCGCCGATGAGGAGCAGCAAGATAACTTGTTTACCAAGGTCAGAGGCAAAGGTCCTGACAGTCGTTTTGTTGAAGCCGAAGCGTTCTTCCAGCACGAATGTCCGGTAGACCGAGGAGGGCAGGTCCACCAGGCCCATGATCACGATGGTGCTCAGAATAAACGCGGCGCCGGTGGCCAGTGGGCCCCATCCCGGTTGCCGCCATATGCCGTCGAGCCAATCCAGTCCGCCCGCGATGGTCCACAGGATGAGGATCACGGCGGCAAAAAGGTCTTCGACCATGCCGAGACGGGTCTTGGCCATTGTATAATCAGCCGCCTTTTGGTGTGCCGCGGGCGTTATTTTATGCGCGAAGGTATCCGGCACCGCGTTGCGGTTTGCCCGCACGTGGCGAATGTGGCGCTGCGCGAGCCACAGCTGTGCCAGTACCGTTAGCGCAAGCAATGAAACAAAGACGATCGTGAAGCTATTCATGCCTTGTTGGTGCTATGATTGAGCGTAGCCTTGAATAATAAATTAAACCGGGGAACAAAGCATGCCTCAAGATCCCAATGCGCTCATCTGGATAGACCTAGAAATGACAGGGTTAAATCCCGAAAGCGACCGAATCATCGAGATCGCCACGATTGTCACCGATGCCGAACTGAACGTGATCGCTGAGGGTCCTGTTCTGGTTGTGCATCAGCCTGACAGTGTCATGGACGCTATGGATCAATGGAATACCCGTACCCACACTGCGACCGGACTGACGCCGCGCGTGAAAGCGTCGAGACTGGGCGAGGCCGATGTGGAGCAGCAGAGCATCGAGTTTCTGAGCCGTTATGTTCCGAAAAACAAATCGCCGATGTGCGGCAACAGCATTTGCCAGGACCGGCGGTTTCTCGCCCGTTACATGCCCGAGTTGGAGGCCTGGTTTCATTACCGGAACCTGGATGTCAGCACGCTCAAAGAGTTGGTGTCGCGCTGGAAGCCGGAGCTGCTCAAGGGCTTCACAAAAAGGAACACGCATAAGGCATTGGACGACATACGTGAATCTATCGAAGAGCTTGCGTACTATCGCAAACATTTCATTCGTCTGGTAGATTAGCTTGTCCGGTGTCGCGGTCTGCAGCAGCGGCGTCCAGCGGGCGTGGTCTGCGGCCCCACGCGGGCTGAGGGGGCATGGCAAGACATATTGGAGGTGCTTATGAACACCGAGAACAAGGCCCCGGGCGGGAATACCGAAGAGCAAAAGCAGGAGCTTGCCGCTTACGAAAAACTTCGGGAACGCGTCAAGGTAATCCTCAGTGAGGTGCGCGAATCCGTCAACGCGGACACCGTCAAGCAGGCGATTGAAAAGGCCGCCGCTGAGCTCAAAGAGGCCGGCGGCCATACCGCGGAGACGGTCAACCGGGTCGCCGCGAGCCTCAAGAAAGACCTTGCCGACGCCGCGGAAAAGCTGGGTCCGAAATGGGAGGTGTTTTCCGAGAAGACCTCCGACCTGTTCGAGGTCTGGCGCGACCGCAGCGGTGTGTTTCTTGCCAATGCGGCCACCGCTGTCGGCGACTGGTTGCAACAGCTGGGTAGCAAGCTGGAACACAAGACTTACCGCGCCGGCGAGATGAGCCATGGCGGGACGTTCGAGTGCAGTGCCTGCGGCGAGCACATCGAGCTGCAGGGGCCGGGCCATTTGCCACCCTGCGCAAAATGCGCGGCGGTGGAATTCCGGCGTGTGTAGCCCCACGCTGAAAAGACACGTTTTTTAGCGACCTGTCAGGTATCGCGAGCGTGCCGGGCCAGCGCCCAATGGACGTGCTCGCGTACCAGCGGGGACGGGTCGTGCACGCGTTGTTTCAGTGCGGTGATGACGGCATCGGTGCCGCCGGCGTTTCCCAGCGCCACGGCGATATTGCGCAGCCAGCGTTCGTGACCGAGGCGGCGAATGGCAGAGCCCTCGGTATAACGCAGGAACTCGTCTTCGGTCCAGCGGAACAGTGCGGTCAGTGTTTGCGCATCCAGCCGGTGACGCGGGGTGAAATCGTTTTCCCGGGTCGCACGTGCGAAGCGGTTCCAGGGGCATACCAGTTGGCAGTCGTCGCAGCCGAAGATGCGATTGCCTATCAGGGGCCGCAGCTCGAGCGGAATGCTGCCTTTTAGCTCAATGGTCAGGTAGGCGATGCAGCGGCGGGCGTCGAGCTCGTAGGGGGCGACAATG
>JGI24023J19991_10003404_pt1 | contig 11215 bp, 7 predicted proteins | sample Cruoilmetagenom1_FD_19991 | JGI IMG/M metagenome (IMG submission 19991)
ATTATCTTTCATAACCCATCCCCACTCTATATTCTAACACTTTTTATAGAATATAGTTCCTAAATGATACAGCATCCACCATCGGAACTCAAGAAATTAAAGAGTGGTGCCATCTTATAAACACAGTGCAAATCTCTATGTCGAAACCTATTCCAAAACCAGTGATCATATGACCCAGAAAGAACTATTAAACAAAACTTAAGTAACGAGGGGATAGCGTAAAAACCGCCAGTGCAGCCCGGCGGAGGGACGGAGCCGGAGAAAGCTGTACTGAATAGCGGGTTTGCAGCGAAGGGGAGACTTCCCCTTTCCAGAGAAGTAAAAACGCCCCCTATAACAACCCTTTTTATTTGACAATTCAAATTTATGAGCTTAGTATTCAAAATAACAATAAATTAGATTTGTGATTGAATTATGTTACTCAAACATATTTATTGTTTATTTTTAATTATTAAATTTGATAGTACAAATATTTTTTTTTAAAAGAAGGTATAAGTGAATAATTCCTATAATGCTTTTAATACGGCTCAGGAACAATTTGATAAAATTGCTGATTTTTTAGAACTTGATTCAGCCAGCATAGATTTACTTCGAGAACCTTTAAGAGAGTTTCATTTTACCATACCTGTACGAATGGATAATGGGAAAGTTAAAATATTTAAAGGATTTAGAGTACAGCATAATGATGCGCTTGGACCGGCGAAAGGAGGCATAAGGTTTCATCCCCAGGAGACAATTGATACCGTAAGAGCTCTGGCAATGTGGATGACCTGGAAATGTTCTGTTGTAAACCTTCCCCTTGGAGGAGCAAAAGGCGGCATTATATGCGATCCGCATAATCTTAGTTTACGTGAACAGGAAAGCTTATGCCGTGGATGGGTAAGACAAATGGCCAGGAATATTGGCCCCAGACTGGATATCCCTGCACCGGATGTAATGACCACAGGACAGCACATGCTCTGGATGCTTGATGAATATGAAGTTATTTACGGGGGTAGACTCCCGGGAGCTATAACAGGGAAACCGGCAGGTATGGGAGGATCCCTGGGACGAATTGAAGCCACTGGTTATGGCATAATCTTTACAATCAGGGAAGCCTTNAGAGAGCTTGGACTAAGAATAGAAGACACCACAGCCAGTGTTCAGGGCTTTGGNAATGTTGCTCAGTATGCCATAGAACTGTATACAAAACTTGGAGGAAAAGTAATTCTTGTCTCCTCCTGGAATCAGGAAGATGGTGAACCAAGGGCATTCAGAAAACTGGAAGGAATAGACCTTAAAGAATTAAGAGAAATAACAAATAATTTTGGAGAAATAAACAGAGAAAAAGCTATTAAAGCGGGATATGAAGAATTACCCGGAGACAAATGGATAGAACAGGATGTTGATATATTAATACCAGCTGCCCTTGAAAACGCTATAACAACTATAAATGCTGTCAAAATCAGCGATAAAGTTAAAATACTAGCTGAAGGTGCCAATGGGCCTACGTCTATGGAAGCAGATAAAATAATACAGAATAAAGAAATTTTACTAATACCTGATTTTCTTGCAAACGCAGGTGGTGTTACATGCAGTTACTTTGAACAGGTTCAAAGCAATACCAATTATTATTGGAGTAAAGAAGAAGTCTTAAGCAAACTTGATGAAAAAATGACTGATGCATTTATTAATGTTAGTGATCTTGCAAAAAAACAAAATCTATATACCAGAGATGCAGCATATATAATAGCAGTTGACCGTGTAGCCAGAGCCTGTACCAGTAGAGGATGGATTTAATTCTTTATGAAAAATGTTTTTCCATTCTCACGCAAAACATTTATGAACAATACATACTCATACCTGGGCACTGGAAGCTTTGGAGGTAAAGCAGAGGGTCTTAAAACACTTCATGAAATATCAGCAGATGAAAATTTTAATAATTATACTAATTTTAAAGTTACCATTCCTGAAACAATTGTAATAACAACTTCATGTTTTGATGATTTTATAGAACAAAATGATTTATATCCAATTGCTCTATCCAATTTTGACGATAGCAGAATTGCTCATCAATTTCAAAAAGCATCACTGCCTGCAAATATTTTAGGAGATTTAAGAGCAATCGCATCATATATTAAAACTCCAATAGCTGTACGTTCATCAAGCCTGCTTGAAGATTCTGCAATAACTCCTATGGCAGGTATGTATGCAACAAAAATGATTCCCGGAAATCAGCCTGATGCAAATACAAGATTTCTAAAATTAACTGAAGCTATAAAACTTATCTATGCTTCCACCTTTTTTTCCGGACCAAAAGATTCTATGACAGCAACAGAAAATGATATTCGTGACGAAAAAATGGCTGTAATAATACAGAACGTTGCAGGACTTCTTCATAACAGACGGTTTTATCCAGATATTTCCGGGGTTGCAAGAACATATAATTATTATCCTACAGGTCACTCAGAATCCAGTGACGGTGTCATAAGTCTTGCTCTGGGTCTTGGGAAATTTATTGTTGATGGTGGAAATCCATGGCCATTTTCACCAGCATATCCATCCTCACCTCCTCTTTATAATTCTGTTAATGATATGATAAAGAATACTCAGAGTTATTGCTGGGCAATAAATATGGAGAGTATAAAAGAATATAATCCCATTTCCGAATCAGAATTTCTAAGAAAACTTACTCTGAAGGAAGCAGAATATGATAATTCACTAAAATATGCAGCTTCAACATATGATCCATATTCAGATAGATTAGATTCAGGAATATCCGGTAAAGGACCAAGGATTGTAACATTTGCACCTATCCTTAAAAATAAAGAACTTCCATTAAATGAAATACTAATTGATTTAATGGAAATATGTAAAGATAAAACAGAAACCCAGGTTGAAATAGAGTTTGCAGTGACAATCTCCAGAAACCCGGAAATTAAAAATATATTTTCAATGCTGCAGGTACGTCCTTTAAATATTTCTGAAGAAAAAATTTCTATAAATATAGCTAATATCAATAAAGAAAGTATTATTATAAAATCCCTTAATTCTATGGGGAATGGACAAATTAAAAATATCAAAGACATTGTATATATTAATCCGGATGATTTTAATTTTAAGGACAGTAGAATAATTGCCAAAGAAATTGAAGAACTAAATAAACAAATGCTTATTAATAAAAGGGAATATATCCTCATAGGTTTTGGAAGATGGGGAAGTTCTGACCCATGGCTTGGTATTCCAGTAAATTGGTCAATGATATCGAATGCAGGAGTTATTGTAGAGGCTTCTCTTCATGGCAGACCAGTGGATATGAGTCAGGGTTCCCATTTTTTTCATAACCTTACAAATTTAAAAATTCCCTATTTATGTATAGATAATAATAATGATGATGATTTTCTTAACTGGAATTGGCTAAACAGTATAAGTAAAATTAAAAATCAAAAAATTGTAAAAAGCATTACCTTAGAGGATCCTCTAAAAATATTAATAGATGGTAAAAATCATACCGGGATAATTTATAAATGAAAATAATAGAACCTATGGATGCATTATTAAGGGATCTTCAGGAACGAAGTAAGGAACTAAATTGCCTGTATCAGGTAGAAGAAATTTTACATAAAGAAGAACTTTCTCTAACAAGAATGTTTAAGGAAATTGCCAATACTCTTCCCTCAGGATTTCAATTTCCACAGATAGCACAATCCAAAATTAAATACAGAAATGTTGATTATAAATCTATAGATTATACTGAAACCAATTGTGAACTAAAAGCTTCAATATTTTATCAGGATAAAATTACAGGAGAAATTATTGTTTCCTATAAACAGGAATCACCACAGACTGCATGTGTCCCCTTTCTAAAAGAAGAATCGAAACTCATAAAAACAATTGCTGATCGTATCAGTTATGTCATCCTTTACAGAGATCTTAAAGATGTTTTCTCTGAGTGGCAGACAATGAAAAAAGATACTAAAAAAGAGATATTAAGTGAATGGAGTATTATTCTTGACATGCTGAATAGGGCTGATAGAAATTTATATGTATATATTTCTCAAAAAATGCTTCATTATCTTTGCTGGAATGGAATAGAAGAAGCTAAAAATCTTCTGGGTAAATATAATAATAAAAACAAACTGTTTATATCTACTCAGAGTACATACACAAATAGTCCAAGTGATATTACCAGTATTGAAACTGTTGTACAAATAAGTAAAGAAATATTTAAAATCGCCTCTTCGTATCTTACAGATCAGCATATTCTAAAGAATATTCAGAACTGGATTGAAGAAGATAAATCAAGATTCCTTGTTAAAGCCCTGGATAATCAAAATTCATCTCTGGATACAATTATAAATGCTATAACGAGATATAAACATATAACAAATGAGGGAACAGTTCTTTCTGCAAGTGCAGAAAAAGGGTTAAGAGTATCTTTAATAAGATATTTTTTCTCAGACCAGCTGGATTTTATTAAAATCGCGAAAAATCATATAAAAATAAAACATTATTATGATCTTATAGAAAAAATAGTGTATCCAGCAGATAGTCATGGAAGACTGGGAGGTAAAAGTTCCAGTTTATTTTTAGCTATGCAGATACTTAAAGAGGTAAAAGATAAGCCCTTATTAAAACAAATAAAAACGCCAAATACATGGTATTTGACATCAGACGGTATGGTTAGTTTTATCCATTACAATAATCTCGAAGGAGTAATGGAACAAAAGTATAAAGAACTGGATGAAATAAATATTGAGTATCCTAATATTGTACAAATTTTCAAGAACTCATTTTTTCCCCCGGAAATAGAACGTGGCTTGATGATGATAATAGATAATATTGGCGAAAAACCAATTATAGTACGCTCATCAAGCCTATTGGAAGACAGCCTGAAAGCTGCGTTTTCCGGCAAATACAAAAGTCTTTTTTTAGCAAACACTGGAGATAAAGAAAAAAGGTTACATTCACTAAAAGATGCAATAGCTGAGGTGTATGCTTCAATTTTCAGCCAGGATCCAATTGAATATAGAAGTGAAAAGGGATTATTGGACTTTAATGAAGAGATGGGGATTCTAATTCAGGAAGTTGTTGGGAATAAAGTGGGTAAATATTTTTTTCCAAGTTTTGCTGGTGTTGCATTTAGTGAGAATAATTTTAGATGGTCTCCGAGAATTACCAGAGATGATGGTTTTATAAGATTGGTTCCAGGTATTGGTACCCGTGCAGTAGACAGGCTGTCAGATGATTATCCTATAATGATATCTCCTGGGAAACCTAATCTTCGGGTAAATGTAAGTCCCAATGAAATTATTAAATATTCACCCAAACATATTGATGTGATTAATATGGATACCAGCAGGTTTGAAACTATTGAAATTTCTGTTCTAATAAAAGAACTTGGACCAAAGATTCCTCTTATTAAACAGATGATATCTATTAGTTCTGATGGATTTATTCAAAAACCCGGCTCTTTAATAAATGTAAATTTCCAGTCTGACCAGATAGTCATAAACTTTGAAGGATTATTTATAAATACAGATTTTATTAAACAAATCAAAGAAACTCTGGATATTTTAAAATTAAAAATTGGAGAACCTGTAGATATAGAATTCGCTCATGATGGAAAAGATCTTTACCTTCTCCAGTGCAGACCCCAAAGTTATAATTCAGACAACAGCCCTTCCCCTATACCCCAGGATATTAAACAGGAAAAGATTATATTTACTGCTGAAAATTATATAAGTAATGGATATGTACCAGACATTACACATGTTGTGTATGTAGATCCGGGAAAATACAGCTTATTAAACAATATATCTGATCTTAAAGACATTGGTAAAGCAGTTGGAAAACTTAATAAAATACTTCCAAAAAAACAGTTTATACTATTAGGACCGGGAAGATGGGGAAGCCGGGGTGACATAAAGCTGGGTGTAAATGTAAGTTATGCAGATTTAAAGAATACATCTGTTTTAATTGAAATAGCCAGACAAAAAGGTAATTATACTCCGGATCTCTCATTTGGGACTCATTTTTTCCAGGATCTAATAGAAGCATCGATAAAGTATCTTCCACTTTACCCTGATAAAAAAAATATTATTTTTAATAATATTTTTTTTAATAAATCAGCAAATATTTTTTCTAAATTATTGCCGGAATATTCCCATTTAGAATCTGCAATCAGGGTAATTGATATTCCGGAGTCATGGGAAGATCAAATATTAAAAATAGTTATGAATGCAGATCTTAATAAAGCAATTGGATATCTAAGAAAACCTGGGGATTTACAAAATATCAGATCAACAGGAAATAAATCAATTTCTATGGAATCCCCGTATTCAGAGTCTATACAGAATGAGTTTTGGCGATGGCGTTACCATATGGCAGAAATTATTGCTTCAAAATTAAATGGAAATCGATTTGGAGTAAAAGCATTTTATCTTTTTGGAAGTACAAAAAATTCTTCTGCAGGACCATCAAGTGATATTGATATACTTCTCCATTTTAATGGGACTGATACTCAAAAAAGAGAACTTAGCAGCTGGCTTGAAGGATGGAGTCTTACATTAAGCGAAATTAACTTTCTTAAAACAGGTTATAAAACAGAAGGAATACTTGATATACATTATATTACTGATGAGGATCTTAAAAATAAAACCAGTTTTGCTGTAAAAATTGATGCAGTAACAGATGCAGCACATAAGTTAAAAATGAAAAACTAATAATGAAAAATAATCTTAGATGTATTTTTACTTCTGATCTTCATGGCAGTAAACTAAAATATGAAAACCTTTTTACCTATATTGCTAAAACCTCTCCTAATGCAGTCTTTCTTGGAGGTGATCTTTCAAGGTCTTTAATAAGTAGAAATGGTAAATATACAAAAAATACTTTTTTTTCAAATTTTATATTAAATAAATTATTAAATTTGAAGTCTGTTTTAAAAGAATCCTATCCTGAAATATTTGTAATTCCTGGAAATGATGACAGCAGAAATATTGAAGAAGAAATTATAAATATTGAAAAGCACAATTTATGGAAATATATAAATGAAAAACATTATGATTGGAGAGGATATGATATTTTTGGATATTCATATGTTCCTCCTACACCTTTTTTACTTAAAGATTGGGAAAGGTATGATATTTCCCGTTTTATTGATCCAGGAGCTATAGCACCGGAAGATGGTATTTTTACCGGCAAAAAAAAAGATCCGGAAGATAATTTTAAAACTATAAAAAATGATCTTGAAAATATTGCTTCCTGTCTTAATTTTNATAAAGCAATATGCTTATTCCANTCTCCACCGTATAATACAGTCCTTGACAGGGGTGATCTGGATGGTAAATTTATTGACCACGTTCCTGTTGATGTACATCTGGGATCTATGGCTATCTATAATTTTATAGAAGAATATCAACCTTTGCTTACTTTGCATGGTCATATTCATGAATCGACCAGACTAACTGGCAGTTGGAAAGATAAAATTGGAAAAACAATTTGTTTCAATGGATCTCATGACGGGCCCGAACTTAGCATTATCAGCTTTAATCCTGAAAAACCTGAATCTGCAACCAGAATACTAATTTAAATAACTTATCAAATCTCAATTTTTCATTTTTAATTCTTAGTTTTTCACTTTATTTATTTTTCTTCTGGAACTCATTTTGTGAATAATATATTATTGTAAATATGGAAATAAAATTTTATAAATTACAAATAGGTGGAAATGACCTTCTCCTAGTCAATGAGATTAAAAGAGCTACTATTAGTACAGATATTTTACCTCTTATTGCAAAAACTATTTGCAAAAGAAGTAAAGGTGTAGGTGCAAATGGAATTATTTTTCTATACTCAGGAAAGAAAAATGAAGTAAAAATGAAATTTTACAACTCCAAAGGCAATATAAATAAAATTAATTATGATGCTGTTCTTTGCAGTGCAAAATATGTTTTTGATTACGGTCTTGCAGGTAGTGAATATATAGTAATAAACACAGATTTTGGTATTTTTACAGTTGATTGTATAGATAGTACCAATTTCCGGATAGTATTGGGAGAAGCACATAGTGAAAATGGGGAGATCCTCTCTGAAGATTCTATGGCGGATTTCAGCAAACAGGCAGTTATTCAAGGAAGATCAACTGTATATACACCTGTAGCATTCAAAGATACTGGTATCTCTGTTTTTTTCCCGAATAGACAAAAAAATGATAAAAAAGAAATATCCAATTACTTTAGACAACTTAGAAAAACAAAACAGTACAGAACAGCTTTTATTAAAATTTTTAATGAAGAGGAGATAGGAGTAGAAACCTATTCACAATATGCTGTAAGAGATAACTGTTTTATTTCTGCCATTGCAGGAGTTTCCTCTGTGCTCAATGGATTATGTGACCGGGAATTGACTATATATTACAAGTCAGATACTCTTTTTTTTCAGTGGGACAAAGATAATAACTTTGTTTATATTACAGGGCAGCCTGGTTATGTTTTTTCAGGAAATTTTTATTTCGAACAGGAGAACTAATTATTGATAGATCCTATCATTGAAAGATTTAACAGACTCATAAAATCAATGTTTGTGGATACAGATGATCTAAATTTTGGATATGATGATTTTCCAGATAATAGAGATGGTGATTATGCAGAAGCATGGGATGAACTAAATGAATTTTTATCAGACAAAGGTTCTTTAAATAATAAAAACAAATTTCGTTCTACCATTAAAACTTCATCAACACCAAAAACACCTGAAATTCTCAGACAGGACTATACAAATCTGGGAGTACCCTTTGGATCAGATTTTAATATTACAAAAAATGCATATAAAAAATTACTAATAAAGTATCATCCGGATAAAAATTTTTCCAGCAATGAATCTATGCATTGGGCTACAGAAAAAACCAAAAAATTAAACATTTCATTTCAAAAGATAAAAGCCTGGGAACTGGCAAAACAGGGATAGATTTTCACTATAAGTTAATTCGTGCTGTTCAGTCCATATTCATTTATTTTTCTATGCAGTGTCTTTCTTCCAATTCCTAAAATTTCAGCAGTTCTGGTTTTATTACCATTTTCATGGAAAAGAGTAGCTTTAATAATCTCTTTTTCTGCAGATTCCATACTTATACCAATTTGAATTTTTACAGAATCATCATCAGTATTTGACCCAACAGAAGGAGGCATATCATCTAGTGTTATTATAGTTCCTTTGCACATAACTACAGCACTTTCTATACAGTTACGAAGTTCTCTGATATTCCCCGGCCAATTATAATTATGAAGAGCAATCCTTGCTTTTTGATCAATACCAGAAATATTTTTACCATTTTCTTCAGAAAATTCTTTAAGAAAGGCCGCTGATAAAAGTTCAATATCCTCTTTACGATCCCTTAATGGAGGAACATGAATATTCACAACATTTAAACGATAAAACAAATCTTCTCTAAAGTTCCCCTTTTCTGTTTCTTCCTTCAGGTCTTTATTTGTAGCAGAAAGTATCCTAATATCAACTTCTATAGTTTCTTCACCACCAACACGTTCAAATTTCTTCTCCTGAAGAACTCTCAAAAGTTTTATTTGTACTTGCTGTGAAATTTCACCAATTTCATCCAGAAATATTGTACCACCATCCGAAACTTCAAAACGGCCCCTCTTCCTTCCAACAGCCCCTGTAAAGGAGCCTTTCTCATGACCGAATAGTTCACTTTCAAGTAGAGACTCTGACAGTGCTGCACAATGTACTTCCACCAGTTTATTATCTTTTCTTGGTGATAAATTATGAAGGGCTTCTGCTATAAGTTCTTTACCCACACCACTCTCACCTGTAATAAGAACTGAAGCTTTTGTTTCGGCAACTTGTTCTACAATATCCAGAACTCTTCTCATTTGAGTACTTTTTCCAATGATAGTGGAAAACTTATTTTTTTTACTCAACTTATCTATTTCATTTTGAAGTTCACGATGTTTTAAAACCAACTGCCTGTTTGATAAAGCCCGTTTTACTAATAGAGACATTCTTTCAAGGTTTACAGGTTTTGTAAGAAAATCAAATGCACCATCCCGCATAGCATGAACAGCAGATTCAATAGTGCCATGACCTGTAAGTATAATAACTGGTATATTGGGATTAGAAGCACTAATATTTCTAAGAAGTTCTTCGCCTGACATTTCAGGCATTTTAAGATCAGAAATAACAAGATCAATTTCTTTATTATTAATTTTATTCAGACCTTCTTTCCCATCTCCTGCAAGAATAACATTATAACCATCCATCTCTAATGAGCGACCAAGACCTTCTCTAATGTTTTTTTCATCATCTACTATTAATATATTAAAATTCAAGATTTCCCCTTCCAATCAAGGAGTCGTTTCCCAAGCTGTGGAATTGGTAAATTTATTGTAAAAGTAGTACCCTGATTTTCTACAGATTCAAGAACAATATCTCCACCATGCTCCTTTATAATTTTAAATACAACAGTCAAACCCAATCCTGAACCAAACTGTTTAGTTGTAAAGTATGGTTCAAATATTTTAGTCATGTTTTTTTCAGAAATACCTATTCCCGTATCACAAACATAGATATGAACAAAATCTCCATCTTTTACAGTTTTAAAATACATTACTCCACCATCCGGCATAGCTGCAACAGAATTTTTTATAATATTCAAAATAGCTTGTTTTATATATTTCTCATCAATATCGAGTTTAGGAAGATCTTCCTGAAATTCACTTTCAATACTTACAGAAGCTTCATCCAGTTCATATTTTACAAATTCCAACAAATCTGTAAGCACCTGATTAATATCAGATTTTTTCATAGTAGGGTTCATTGGTCTTACTGCAAATAAAAAATCTACTATTATATTATTGAGTCTTTCAACTTCCTCATTCAGTATGTCCAGATACTTACCAGAAGTAGCTTCCTCTAATTTTTTTTCTCTTTTTAAAGATTTTTGCATTAACTGTATATGAATACTTATAGAACCCAGGGGATTTTTAATTTCATGAGCAACACCTGCTGCAAGAGTTGTAAGAGAAGCAAGATTTTCTGCACGTCTTAATCTGCCATCTCTTTTTTTACGTTCAGTAATATCCGATATATGCAGAAGACTTCCCTGAATAGAACCGTCCCTTACAACAGGCATAATATCCAACCAAAGAGTTTTGGATAATCCTCCAATTTTAATAGTAAATTCTTCTTCACTAACCTTTTCTGCATTAATAAGTGT
>JGI24023J19991_10003406_pt1 | contig 11211 bp, 9 predicted proteins | sample Cruoilmetagenom1_FD_19991 | JGI IMG/M metagenome (IMG submission 19991)
ATATCCATCCCGGCAGTAATATTGACAAGGATACCCTTGGCGCCGGTCAGATTGACATCTTCCAGCAACGGGCTCTGCAGTGCGGTTTCAGCAGCTTCACGGGCACGATCATCACCTGCCGCCATACCGCTGCCCATCATCGCCAGACCCATCTCAGCCATCACGGTACGTACATCCGCAAAATCAACATTGATCAGACCGGGCTTGGTAATCAGTTCAGATATACCCTGCACTGCATTCAGCAGCACATCATTTGCTGATTTAAAGGCATCCAACAGCGTCATATTTGACCCCAGAACCGGAACCAGCTTATCGTTTGGAATGGTAATCAGGGAATCAACCGATTCACGCAGCATCTTGATTCCGAGCTCGGCTGCCTGCATGCGGCGTCCACCTTCAAAACGAAACGGCTTGGTCACCACCGCCACGGTCAGAATCCCCAGCTCCTTTGAGATTTCGGCGACGACAGGGGCGGCGCCTGTGCCTGTTCCACCACCCATACCAGCGGTGATAAACACCATGTCAGCGCCCTGCAGCTGCTCTTTAATGCGGTCACGATCCTCCAAAGCGGCCTGTTGGCCAACCTGCGGATTGGCTCCGGCACCAAGCCCCTTGGTCAGATCTGAACCGATAGGCAATAATGCTGCAACGCCGCTCCTGTTGAGGGCCTGCACATCGGTGTTTGCGCATATAAAATCAACCCCTTCAAGGTGTTCACTCAACATGTGGCTGACAGCATTTCCTCCTCCCCCGCCAACGCCAATCACTTTGATCACTGCTTCTTGTGTATAGTTATCGATTATTTCAAACATTTGTTATCTCCTGCACCCAGTTAAAATTGTCATTTATGTGTTGCCTCCAAAACAGGAAGTAAACTCCCCGCCATCCCCAACCGGATTCGTTAAATATCCGGTATTTTTCAATGGCCTTGTAGGCATCAGGCCATTGGAAAAATCTTGTCATTCAAATCTGCTTTTATGGATTTTCTTTTGATCCACCAATCTTCATCAAAAATTACCCTGGAACCAGCTCTTCATGCGGCCCCACATTTCACGAAAACTTCCTCCAACCCGACTACGGTCATTTGATGCGCCATTTTCCAGACCAAAAAGCAGCAATCCCACACCGGTTGCGTGAATCGGGTTATTGATGACCTCCGCCATACCAGTGACTAACTGGGGGATCCCCAGCCTGACAGGCATGTGGAATACCTCTTCCGCCAGATCGATTAATCCCTCCACTTTGGAACTGCCGCCGGTCATGACTATGCCGCCGGCCAGCAGATGATCAAATCCACTGCGCCTCAACTCTGCATGTATCAGCTGTAGCAGCTCTTCGTAACGCGGTTCGATCACCTCCGCCAGTGTCTGGCGTGACAGAGTTCTCGACGGCCGGTCGCCAATGCTGGCAACCTTGATGGTCTCTTCCGTGGCCGCCAGCTGAGTCAATGCACAGCCATAACGAATTTTGATCTCCTCGGCATGCACAGTTGGCGTACGTAGAGCGACCGCAATGTCATTTGTTACCTGGTCACCTGCAATAGGAATCACTGCAGTATGCCGAATCGAGCCCTCGGTAAAGACCGCGATATCCGTGGTGCCACCGCCAATATCAACCAGGCAAACACCCAGCTCCTTCTCATCATCCGAGAGTACGGCATAGCTTGAGGCAAGCTGCTCAAGGGTCAGGTCACTGACCTCCAGACCACAGTGACGTACGCACTTGTCAATGTTCTGCGCCGCACTGACTGCCCCGGTGACGATATGCACTCGCGTTTCAAGACGTACACCGGACATACCCACAGGCTGATGGATTCCCTCCTGCTCGTCGATAATGAATTCCTGCGGAAGTATATGCAGGATTTTCCGGTCGGCCGGAATCGCTACAGCCTGTGCCGCATCGATCACCCTGTCGACATCACTCTGCGCCACCTCGCCATCCTTGATTGCCACGATGCCATGAGAATTGAGGCTATTGATGTGGCTGCCTGCAATTCCGGCAAATACCGAGTGAATTTCACAGCCCGCCATGAGCTCCGCCTCTTCAACAGCACGCTGTATTGAGCTCACTGTCGCTTTAATATCGACGACCACGCCTTTTTTCAGACCTGTCGAGGGATGCGTGCCGATGCTGATGACTTCAATCTCGCCATCCTGCTGCACTTCACCAACAAGACAGACAATCTTGGATGTTCCAATATCAAGTCCGACAATAAGGTTTTTATCCGCTTGTAAACTCATACCTGTGACTCTATCGACTCTTTTTTCAGTTCATTTGTTTTATCGTTTGCCTTGATGCCCTGTTGTCTCATGCTCACCGCCACACCCCCGGAGTAACGCGCATCAATAACATCAAGCATGGCTGTCCGGCCTGCAAAGTGATTGAGCAGCAAACCGGCTCTTGCCAACCGCTCCATGAGCATGCTGTTTCCAAGCTCTACGCGCACCCCCGAAGCCAGCCACAGTGTCCAGTCACTGCGTGTATTTCTACGCAGCCTTGCAACTACAGCCTCTCCACGCAGGAACTCGCTGATTTGGCGAAAACGCTGCAACACATCTTCGGCAAACCGTTCCTCTGCATCGATCTGCGGGAGTTCCTTGAAAGACTCCTCGAGCTGCGGGGCAAACAACTCGCCCTGCTGACTAATAAGTTTGGTGGCTCCCCATCGTGCAAATGGAACATGTTCCTCAATTTTGATCACCAGCACATCCGGCCATACCCTGCGCACTGTGACAGCGGACACCCACTCCAGTCGTTTAAAAGCCGCCTGTATCCGGCTGACATCCAGCAGAAAAAAACCGCCGCTCACAGCCTGCGAAATAATGACTTCCAATTCACTGCGTTTAACATGCTCGAAGTTACCGTCCAGCACCACGGATTTCACCGGCATGAGTGACGGATCCTGAATTTTTTGAAGAACCCAGTAGGCTGCAACTGCAATGACAGCCACCAGCAACAGAGCACCTCCGGAGCGCATCCACAATACATCAGCGTGTGAAACACCTTGCTTTTTGCCGTTTGTTTTTCTCTTTGCAGCCATCAATCATGCACCATCGTCTGCTGCAAAATTTCCCACACCAGCTCATCAAAACTGATCCCCTGCGACCTGGCTGCCATCGGCACCAGGCTGTGATCTGTCATCCCCGGTACGGTATTCACCTCGATCAGCCACATCGCACCGGTTTCATCGATCATCATATCGACGCGTCCCCAGCCGCCTGCTCCTACTGAATCAAATGCCTCCAGCGCAAGAACCTGTGCCTGCTGCTCCCTGACAGGATCAAGACCCGAAGGGATGTGATATCCAGTCTCATTCGATTGATACTTGGCTTCGTAGTCATAAAAATCATTGGGCGTCTCAAGGCGAATCACCGGCAACGCATCACTTCCAAGAATGGAAACCGTATATTCACTTCCTGTAATCCAGCGCTCTGCAATTACAACATGGTCATACTCACGCGCCACCCGCCATGCCCTCTCAAGTTCCGCTTCAGTAGTGACTCGCGACATGCCGATACTTGATCCTTCGTTCGCAGGCTTGACCATCAGGGGAAAACCCAGTGCAGCTGCCAGTTCCAGATCAGATGGATTACGCAGCAATTGATAGGCAGGCGTCGGCAGGCCAACACCGCCCCACATCAGCTTGGTGCGGTATTTATCCATCGCAATGGCGGAACCCATCACCCCGCTGCCGGTATAGGGAATGCCCAGTGTTTGCAGTGCTCCCTGGATCTGCCCATCTTCGCCGCCCCTGCCGTGCAGCACGATAAATGCACGTTCATAGCTGTCCTGATAGAGACCCACAATATCTTTTGCAGCGGTAATATCTACAGCATGTGCATCGATGCCCCTGCGCAGCAAACCGTTAAGAACAGCCTGGCCGCTGTTCAGAGATACTTCACGCTCGGCAGATGTCCCTCCCATCAGCACCGCCACCTTTCCAAACCGACTTCCGTCATTCATGCCGTCTCTCCTACTATATGCACTTCGGCTTGCAGGGAGGTGCTGCTTTGCCGTAATACCTGCTGCTGAACATACTCCATCAACTGCTCAATATCCGTTGCCGTGGCGCTGCCTCGATTGATAATAAAATTTGCATGTTTTTCAGAAACGCAGGCTCCCCCGATGCAGTAGCCCTTAAGCCCNGCAGACTCGATCAGANGCGCCGCAAAATCACCCGGCGGATTTCGAAATGTCGATCCGCAGCTTGCCTGNNTGGTTGGCTGCGTGAGGCTGCGACGCTCCAGCAATTGCCGAATGTTCAGCTGTGCTTTCCTGACATCGCCTCGCTGCAGACTAAACCAGCCGCGCAAAAAATATTCATCGGCAGGCACCTTGACCTCACGGTAATGCACTTCAAACTCCTCCGGCAAACGCGATCTGATAATGCCGTGACGATCGATGGTTTCGACCTTAATGACATTCTCCCAGGTCACGCCACCGAAAGCGCCTGCATTCATGGCCAGGGCTCCGCCAATGGTGCCGGGTATACCGGCAAAAAACTCGAGTCCGCAGTAACCCTGTCTGGCACTCTCTCTTGCCACCTTTGCGCAACTCACACCAGCCTCTGCAGATAGCATGTCATCACTGATTTCAAGCTGTTGAAGACATCCTTTTGTAAGAACCACACTGCCGTTATAGCCGCCGTCCCGCACCAGCAGGTTGCTTCCCAGTCCAACCCAGATCAACTGCTCCTCATCATCAAGCTGCTGCAGAAACTGCTGCAGATCATCAACATCAGCCGGTCGAAACAACTGCTTCACAACTCCTCCCGTGCGCCAGCTGCAGTGAGGCCCCATCGGCTCCTGCTGCAGAAGTTCTCCACGCAGCTGCCGCATCAGTGCGCTCCCACAAGCTGGGGCAGCTTCGCGGCAACCTGTCCGATGCTGCCTGCCCCCATCATCAACACCACGTCATCCGGCTCCAACACTGCAGCCAATGTCTGCGGAAGCTCGTCAAGCTGCTCAACAAAAATCGGGTTAATCTGTCCTCTGGTGCGGATGGCTGCAGCCAGTGCACGCCCGTCGGCGCCGCTGACCGGCGACTCTCCGGCGGCATAGACTTCACTCAGCAGCAACACGTCTGCGCTCGATAAAACCACTGTAAAATCTTCAAACTGCTCCTGGGTGCGGCTATAGCGATGCGGTTGAAACGCAAGTATCAATCTACGCTGAGGCCAGCCCGCCCTGACAGCATCAATTGTTGCTGCCACTTCGCGCGGATGATGACCATAATCATCGACCAGCATGACCCTGCCACCCTTCCATTCAAACTCCTGACTCTGGAAACGCCTTCCAATTCCGGCAAAATTTTTCANCGCACGCTGTATAGCCGCATTNTCTACACCAAGTTCACGCGCAACCACGACTGCCGCCACCGCATTCAATACATTGTGCCGACCCGGCATATTGAGATTAATGTCGATCACNCCATTACCGACACANTGCACCTGGAAGGTGGTGCGNAAGCCCTGCTGTTCAATATGGCGAACACGTACGTCGGCATCCTGCGACTGNCCATANGTGATCACGCGACGCGTTACTCTTGGAATCAGGCTGCGCACCTCGGGNTCATCAATGCACATCACCGCCAATCCATAGAAGGGAAGGTGGTGAAGAAATTCCACGAATGTCTGGCGCAGCCGTTCAAAATCCCCGCCATAGGTTTCCATATGATCATGATCGACATTCGTGATCACGGAGATCATCGGCTGCAGATAGAGAAATGATGCATCACTCTCATCAGCCTCTGCTACCAGGTAATCACTCTCACCCAGCTGCGCATTGGCTCCGACTGAATTCAACAGTCCGCCAATAACGAACGTCGGATCCAGCCCGCCCTCCTCAAGCAGGCAGGTCACCAAACTGGTCGTGGTTGTTTTTCCATGGGTTCCCGCTACCGCGATGCCATAGCGAAAACGCATCAATTCAGCCAGCATCTCGGCTCGCGGCACCACCGGTATGCGTTTTTCCCTGGCGTAAATCACCTCCGGGTTGTCATCGCGAATCGCTGTGGAAACAACGACCGCATCACAACCTTCTACCTGGTCAGCCGCATGGCCCTGGTAGATGGTTGCGCCCATCGTCCGCAACTGCCGCACCGCAGCATTGTCGGATAGATCCGAGCCGGAGACACGGTAGCCCAGATTGATCATTACCTGTGCGATGCCATTCATGCCCGAGCCGCCGATGCCCACAAAATAGAGATGTGAGACACGCATGCGCATTGCCTCCATTGCACGACTCTCCGGTATAGCGCCCTGCATNGTCATCGCATCATCACCCTTTCACAAATATCAACAACCTGCGACGTCGCATCGCTCCTGGCGAGCAGACGCGCCTTTTGCGCCATATGCAGCAGTCTGTCACGGTCAAGGTTGCGAATTTTCTGCGCCAGCACCGCAGCACTCATGTCACGCTGCTGCAGAATAACTGCAGCCCCCTGGTCGGCAAGATAACGCGCATTGAGGGTCTGATGGTCATCCACCGCAAACGGGTAGGGGACCAGTATCGAGGCAACGCCAGCAGCTGCCAGCTCGGAAACAGTCAGGGCGCCGCTGCGGCAGATCATTAGATCCGCCCAGCTATAGGCCTCCGCCATATCATCAATAAACTCCACAACCCATGATTTCACTCCGGCCTCTTCATAGGCCTGCAGTGTCTCCTGCTCTTTATTACGCCCGGATTGATGCCCGATGGCGGGACGCTGTGCTTCATCGATGAGAGCCAGCGCTTCAGGAACCACTTCATTGAGCATTGCAGCACCGAGAGATCCTCCAACAACCAGCACCTGCACCGGCCCATTGTGCTGTGACATGCGTTCGGCAGGTGGCGCCAAAGCCGCTATCTCTGCCCGCACAGGATTCCCCGTCGTGGTCACTTTTTTCGACGCCCTGAAGGTTCCCGGGAATGCTTCACATACGGCATTGGCAAATTTGGAGAGCAGTTTGTTGGTGACTCCGGCAATTGCATTTTGTTCATGGATCACCAGCGGCACTCCCGTGAGGCGCGCAGCCACGCCACCCGGACCGGAAGCGAAGCCCCCCATGCCGATGACCAGCGCCGGCTTTCTGCGCCGCATCACACTCAGCGCCTGCAGCAGCGATTGCGACAATAGGAAGGGAGCTGTCAGCATGCGCTTGGCGCCGTTGCCCCGCAGCCCCTTGATGTTGACAACATCAAACTCGATCTTATGCTGTGGAACCAGTCGGGATTCAAAACTGTCCGGAGTTCCCAGCCAGCTGACCGTGTGACCTCTTGAAATCAACTCTTTCGCTGTAGCCAGTGCTGGATAGACATGCCCTCCGGTTCCACCTGCCATGATGATGACGTGTCTCATTTTTTGCTCCGTTTAGTTTTTTTCGGCACAACTTCGAGATGGATGCGCTGCAACATCGCAATCACCAGACAGGCGACGATAATACTGTTGCCTCCATAGCTCATCAGCGGCAAAGTCAACCCCTTGGTGGGAAGCAGACCGAGGTTGACGCCAATATTGATAAATGCCTGAAAACCAATCCACAATCCACTGCCATAGGCGATATAAAGTGCAAAACGCTTGCCCTGCTTCTCTGCCATGGCGCCAATGCGAAAAGCGCGCCAGCTGATGAAAGCAAACAGGAGAATAATTGACACCGTACCTAGCAGACCAAATTCTTCACCGATCACTGCAATGAGAAAATCGTTGTGAGCTTCCGGGAGATAGAAGAGCTTTTGCACCCCCTCTCCGAGTCCAACTCCGCTCCACTCACCACGTCCAAATGCAATCAATGCATTGGAAAGCTGATAACCGCTGTTGAGCGGATCGGCAAAGGGATCCATAAAAGAGGTAACACGCTTCATGCGGTATGGCTCGACGATCACCAGAACACCCAGCGTCACAATGGCGAGTGCAAACAGAACCAGGTATTGGCGTATAGGCACCCCGCCGAGAAACAACATGCCAAAAGCGATGACCAGCAGAACGACCGTGGTTCCCATATCCGGCTCCAGCATGATCAAGGCAGCAGAGATCAAAACAGGCAGCAGTGGTTTGACAAAACCCCACACACCAGTCGTGACCTCCAGATGCTTTCGATTCAGGTAACCGGCCAGATAGAGCATCACGAACAACTTCATAAATTCAGAACTCTGCAGGTTAATACCACCGAGAGAGATCCAACGCTGGGCGCCATTGACACTGCGGCCAACCCCCGGAAGCAACACCAGCACCAGCAATACAATACCCAGAATGTAGAGCAGCGGGGCCCAGCGTTCCCAGCGATCAATCGGGATGCGCATGACCATCGCACCCGCTGCCAAACCCAGCAGAACAGCAACCAGGTGACGATAGACGAAAAAATAGGGCTCGGCAGTGAAACGATGCATAGTTGCCGACCCAACCATAACTACGCCAATCAGCAGCAGTGCCAGAACTGCGGCCAGCAGCGGATAATCCAGCCGCGGCATCTCCCATACCTCCCCCACTCGCCGCTGCATGATCGCTTCCATCAACCAAGCCTCCCGACTGCTTCCATAAAAGCTTCGCCACGCTGCATATAATTCTCATACATATCAAAACTGGCGCATGCGGGGGACAACAACACCCTGTCGCCCGGACGGGCAAGGTCCGCCGCAAGTCTGACAGCATCATTCATATCGACAGCGTTGACGCCAGGCACGGCTCCGCTGACAGCCTTGTCGATGAGTGGCGCATCACGCCCGATCAGCACCAGGGCGCGTACATAAGCCGGCAGCAGTGCTGCGAACTGTGAGAAGTCAGCCCCCTTGCAATCACCTCCGGCGATCAGGATGGAGCGACTCTCGTTCGCCATATCCAGTCCCTCCAGCGCTGCAATCGAGGCACCGACATTCGTCCCTTTGGAGTCGTTGTACCAGCGTACATGATTGATCTCAGCAACAAACCATGTGCGGTGAGAAAGTCCGCGGAAACCCCTGATAGCCCGCAGCATGGCATCCATAGGCAAGCCAACGGCTTCACCAAGCGCCAGTGCAGCCAGTGCATTCGCCTGGTTATGTTTTCCGGGAACGGGAATTGCTGCAGTTTGCAGCAAAAGCTCCTCACCCCTGCATAACCACTGCACTGCATCAACATCACAAATACCGTATTGACCCGGCTGTGGGGTCCGCATGCAGAAGCTGATGGAACGAGTATTTTCAGCCAGCTGCATCGCGGCGGGATCATCCAGATTAACGATTGCGATTTCTGTGTTGTGGTAAATCACCGCCTTTGCCAGCACATACTCTTCATAAGAGTCGTAGCGATCCAGATGATCCGCGCTGAGATTCAGAATCACCGCGCATCTGGCACGTAAGCTGTGAATCGTCTCCAGCTGAAAACTGGAAAGCTCCAGAATGTAGAGTTCATTCTCCTCATCCAGCAGATTCAGCACCGGCATCCCAAGATTTCCTCCAACACCGGCGCGAACACCGGCTGTTTTTGCCATCTCTCCCAGCAGTGTCGTCACCGTGCTTTTGCCATTTGAACCGGTGATTGCCACAACCGGCACATCCACTTCGCGTAAAAACAGCTCGACATCACCGATGACTTCGACACCGCGCGAGATAGCCTGCTGTATCACCGGCTCTTTCAGAGAGACGCCGGGGCTCACGACCAGACGCTCTGCGGCTGCGAAAAAATCCGCATCAAAGGAGCCTGTAAAGAAAACCACATCCGGGTATTCATCGCGCAGTTGCTGCAAACCCGGCGGATGGTCGCGACTATCAATGACGGCCAGACGGATGCCCCTGCCAGCCAGAAAACGCACGCAGGAGAGCCCGGTAGACCCCAGACCCACTATCAGGGTCATGGGGGCTGCCATCTGCTGCTCGCTCTTGCTGCTCTCTGCCATGCTCATTCTCTTGATAAAACCGTTATCGNAGTTTCAATGTCGCAAGTCCAATCAACACCAGAATAAGNCTGATAATCCAGAACCTGACGATGACNCGTGGCTCCGGCCAACCNTTGAGTTCATAGTGATGGTGCAGTGGCGCCATGCGGAACACGCGCTTGCCNGTCATTTTGAAAGAGGCGACCTGAATGATGACCGACAATGTCTCGATCACAAAAATCCCTCCCATGATCATCAGCACCAGCTCCTGTCGCACTGCCACAGCAACTACACCGAGTGCCGCACCAATCGCAAGTGCTCCTACATCTCCCATGAAGACCATCGCAGGATGTGTGTTGAACCATAGAAAACCGATGCCGGCGCCCAGCAGCGCTGCACAAAAAATGGCGACCTCTCCCACCCCGGACAGATAGGGAATCTGTAAATATTCAGCAAACTTGATGTTCCCGCTGAGATAGGCAAAAATCATCATGCCTCCTGCAACCAGGATTGTCGGCACTATTGCCAGGCCATCCAGTCCATCAGTCAGATTGACCGCATTGGAGGTGCCAACAATGACGAAGTAAGCGAGCACCACATAGAAGAGACCCAGGTTCAACGCCACATCTTTGAAAAAGGGAACGAACAGCTGCGTCTCCTGAGGTTCAGTTGCAGTCAGGTAGAGTGCCATGGCTGCAGCGAAGCCAAACAGCGACTGCCACAGATATTTATAGCGGGATGCAAGGCCTTTGGGATCCTGTTTGACAAGCTTTTTGTAATCATCCACCAGTCCAACGCCGCCAAATGCCAGCGTTGTCAGCAATACGATCCATACATAACGGCTTCCCAGATCCGCCCACAGCAGGGTACTGATACTAACCGCAACCAGAATCAACGCGCCGCCCATGGTCGGCGTCCCGGCCTTGGCAAAATGGGTTTTTGGTCCGTCATCACGCACCGGCTGCCCCTTGTAGGTGGCGAGCTTGCGAATCATAGCCGGCCCGATCACAAAAGAGACCACCAACGCTGTCAGCACACTGAGAATGATGCGCAGCGTCTGGTATTGAAAGACGCTGAAACCACTCTGGAATTGCGCCAGATAATCAGCCAGATAGATCAGCATCCGATATCCTCATTCGCTGTCAATGCCTCAATGATCCGCTCCATACGAGCGGCGCGTGAACCTTTAACCAGTACGACATGCCGGTCATCCAGCTGCGATTGCAGGGCATCATTCAATGCGTCAATGTCGTTAAAGGCAAAACCATTACTGCCAAAGGCGGCAGCGGCGGCGGCGCTCAGCGGACCCAGAGTGTAGAGTTTGTCGATGCCGGCATCCGCCGCCGCTGTTCCGAGATCAGCATGGATGGCTTTAACATCAC
>JGI24023J19991_10003407_pt1 | contig 11211 bp, 7 predicted proteins | sample Cruoilmetagenom1_FD_19991 | JGI IMG/M metagenome (IMG submission 19991)
AAAAAATTGATTATGACGACTGCATAGCTCCATGGCTTGGTAAAACAATTAAAATTGTAGACTATTTTTTACAAGAATCACTTAGTGATAATGGTTTAGATTTAACCAAAGAGCAAATGATAGTATTGAAAAAGCTACATAACCAGGACGGGTTAAATCAAAATGAATTGGCTTTTTTAACACTCCGCAATAAATCATCGTTAACGCGCCTTTTAACTAAAATGGAAAGCAAAAAATATATCGTTAGAAAGCAAGATGAAAAGGATAAACGTATAAACAAGGTTTATATAACCGATTTAGGAAGAGAAATATTCCAAAAATCAAGACCCACTATAAAATACATGATGGACACAGTTGAACAAAATATTTCATCACAAGAAAAAGAACAAATAATTAATACTTTAAAGAAAATTCAATCTAATTTTGATTCAAAATCAGAATTATTATAACAAACCAAATGAGAAGATCACTATCCATAATTCTAGGTATAGCACTATTAGCAGGGGCTATTTTTATTTCAAAAAAATTCATCGCTAATAAAAATAAACCTAAACCTAAATTTGACAAAATAGTTAAAAAAGTCACCGTAGATACCGTAAAAAATAAAGAAATTCCTATTATCATTACAACTAGCGGTAATTTAACAGCAAAGCACAAAATAGAAATTTTTGCAGAAGTTCAGGGAGTTTTAAAACCTTCAGTAAAAGAATTTAAGGCTGGTACATCTTATAGAAAAGGGGAATCTCTTTTACGAATTAATAGTGAAGAGTTCTATGCCAACTTACAATCTCAAAAAAGTAATTTTTATAATAGCCTTACAGCTATTTTACCGGATATTCGATTAGACTATCCTGAGGAATATCAAAAATGGCAAGACTATTTGAATAGCATTGACATTCAAAAAACAACTCCCGTATTACCATCGTTTAATTCTGATAAAGAAAAATACTTTATTTCAGGAAGAGGTATTAATACTTCATATTATAATGTTAAAAATCTTGAAGTTAAATTGAATAAATATAACCTTCGGGCACCGTATAACGGCATTTTAACAGAAGCATTAGTAACTCCGGGAACCTTAATTAGAGTTGGGCAAAAATTAGGTGAATTTATCAACCCGGGTGTTTTTGAAATGGAAGTTTCAGTAAATGCTGCCTTCTCTGATCTATTAAAAAAAGGGAATACGGTTAAACTTCATAATCTTGAAAAAACAAACGAATACTTTGGTAAAGTTATTCGTATTAATGGTAAAGTTGATGCAACATCTCAAACTATAAAAGCTTTCATTCAGGTAGCTCATAAAGAGTTGAAAGAAGGTATGTATCTAGAGGCCAGTTTAATGGCTAAATCAGAAAAAGATGCCATTGAAGTCTCACGTAAATTATTAGTTGATAACAAACAACTATTTGTAGTTAGAGATTCTGTCTTAGATCTAATTGACGTAAATCCCGTTTATTTTTCAACATCAAAAGCCGTTGTAAAAGGGATTGATAATGGCACGCTTATATTAGCAAAACCAATTCCCGGTGCGTATGATGGAATGCAAGTGCAAATATCTCAAGACAAGAAATAATGAAAAAAATAATCAGTTATTTTATAAAGTTTCCTGTTGCGGTAAATGTATTTATTATTGCTTTTTTGATTTTTGGATTTATTGGTGGAAAGTCGATGTTATCTTCATTTTTCCCTTTAGTTGATTCTAAATTAATTCGAATTAGCCTATTTTATCCAGGGGCCTCTCCCGCTGAAATGGAAGAAGGAATCGTGTTAAAAATTGAAGACAATCTTAAAGGGATTGTTGGTGTTGATCGCATCACTTCTATTTCACAAGAAAATAGTGCAAACATTAATGTTGAGATTGAAAAAGGCAAAAACATAGATGTTGTATTGGCAGACGTTAAAAACGCCGTTGATAGAGTCCCTTCTTTTCCATCAGGAATGGAACCCGCAGTTATAGCAAAAATAGAAACAATGAGACCAACAATTAGTTTCTCATTAAGTGGCGAAAATATTCCTTTATCTACATTAAAGCAATACGCAAGAACAGTTGAAAATGACATACGTGGTATTAAAGGCATTTCTCAGGTTATTTTATCTGGTTTTCCGGAAGAGGAAATTGCTATTTCAGTTCGAGAAAATGATTTAAGAGCTTATAATTTAACTTTTCAGGATGTCGCTAACGCCGTAAGTAACACGAATATTTTAATTACTGGTGGTAATATTAAAACAAGTGCTGAAGATTATTTAATAAGAGCCAGTAACCGATCATATCACGCAGATGAATTATTAAATATCATAGTAAGAGCGGAACCTAACGGAAATATTATTCGTTTAAACGATGTGGCAGATGTAAAAGATACTTGGTCTGAAACACCGGATAGAATCTATTTTAGTGGTAAAAAAGCCATCAATATTACTGTAAATAACACAAATAATGAAGATCTTATTTCTTCGGCAGAAAAAGTTAAAGAATATATTGATAAATTTAACCAGCAGCATGATAATGTACATCTTGATATCTCAAGCGATAATTCGATTACCTTAACGCAACGTACAGAGTTGCTATTTAAAAATGCCATAATGGGGATTCTTTTAGTCCTCTTCTTTTTATCTATATTTTTAAATGCACGTTTGGCATTTTGGGTAGCCGCTGGAATTCCGATATCATTTCTCGGTATGTTTATTTTTGCAGCTCAATTAGGTATTACTATTAATGTATTATCCCTATTCGGAATGATTATCGTTATTGGTATTTTGGTTGATGATGGAATAGTAATTGGTGAAAATATTTTTCATCATTACGAAAAGGGGAAGTCTCCGATTAGAGCTGCGATAGATGGAACTATGGAGGTATTACCTCCTGTTGTTTCAGCAATTTTAACAACCATTGTTGCTTTCTCAACTTTTTTCTTTTTAGATGGAAGAATGGGTGACTTTTTTAGCGAAGTAGCAGAGGTTGTGATCTTAACATTATTGGTTTCTTTAATTGAAGCATTGATTATATTACCTGCCCATATAGCACATTCAAAAGCGCTGATGAGAGAAGGTAGAAAGGTTAGTAAAATGGATGAATTTTTTAGAAAAGTAAATAAATTTGCTGATAAATGGTTAATGAAATTACGTGATACGGTCTACGTACCTTATTTACGTTTTTTCTTGAAAAATAAATTTTTAGGGTTTGCAATTCCAATAGCCTTATTGATATTTAGTATTGGTGCTATTCGAGGTGGTATTGTTGGCACTTCATTTTTTCCAAGAGTGGCAAGTGATAGAATTTCCATAGACCTTAAAATGACCCAAGGAACCAATGAAATGATAACTGATTCAATAATTTCAAGTATTGAAGACAGAGTATGGGAAGTTAATGAAGAATTTACTAAAAAACAGTCTGGTAATGTACCGGTCGTACAAAACATTGTTAAACGAATTGGCCCGGGAACTTCAAATGCTTCATTAACTGTAAATCTACTCCCAGGCGAATCACGTGATTTTCCTTCAGATGAGATCAACACGGCTATTCGAGACCGAGTTGGTAGAGTTTCAGGTGTAGAGAGTTTGGTTTTCGGTTCTAATAGTGGGTTCGGTGGAAGTCCGATTGCAGTTTCCTTGTTGGGAAGCGATATAGTTGAATTAAAAGCTGCTAAGGAAGAACTCAGAATAACACTAACAAATAACCCATTATTAAAAGATATTACCGACAATGATCCTGCAGGAATCAAAGAAATACAAATTCAGCTAAAGGATAAAGCCAATATACTAGGTTTAAATCTACAAAGTATTATGGGGCAGGTCCGTTCTGGATTTTTCGGATTTCAAGCACAACGTTTTCAACGAGGTCAAGATGAAATTAGGGTTTGGGTACGCTATGACAAAAATAATAGATCCTCGATAAAACATCTAGATGATATGTGGATCAATACCCCCTCACAAAGTAAAGTTCCTTTTTCTGAAATTGCTACTTATAAAATTGTTCGGGGAGAAATTGCTATTAATCATTTAGAAGGAAAAAGAGAAATTCAGGTAACGGCAGATTTGAAATCGGTTAGCGAAAGTGCTTCTGATATTATGACAGAAATTAAAGATGAAATAATGCCCGAAATAATTTCTAAATACCCTACCGTTTCTGCATTGTATGAAGGACAAAACAGAGAAGCAAAAAAAACTACTGATTCATTAGATATTCTGAAATGGGTTATTTTAACAATCATTTATATTATAATTGCCTTTACATTTAGAACCTACAGTCAACCATTATTATTGATAATTATGATACCTTTTAGTTTAATAGGGGTTGTTTGGGGGCATTTCTTCCATGGTTTTCAAGTAAACATATTGTCCTGGTTAGGTATTATTGCATTAATAGGAATTATGGTAAATGATGGTTTGGTATTAATTGGGAAATTTAATTTATATCTAAAAGAAGGAATGAAATATGATGAAGCGCTGTTACAAGCAGGTAAATCGCGTTTTAGAGCCATCTTTTTGACTACGTTGACAACTATTGCTGGGTTAGCACCTTTGTTATTAGAAGGTAGCCGGCAAGCTCAATTTTTAAAGCCTATGGCAATTTCTATTTCCTATGGGATAGGAATAGCAACCGTATTAACACTAGTAATGCTACCTTTACTATTATCTGTTTCTAATTCTGTAAAAGTATTTATAAAATGGATGCGAACAGGTAATGAAATTAGCAAAGAAGAAGTAGAAAGAGCAATTATTGAAATGAATTATGAAAACGATGACTTACACTAAAATATACATTAGCATATTAATTGCAGCATTTTCTATACAACTAAATGCTCAAAAAATATTGACCAAAAAGGAAGCTTTAGCAATTGCCTTAGAAAATAACTATGGTATAAAACTAGCTAATAATAATATTGATGTTGCCAAGAACAATTCTAGTATTTATAATTCTAAAATGTTACCCACTGTAAGTGGTCTTGCAGGTGCAAATTATGATAATAGCAACCAAGAAATTGTTAGGCAAGACGGAACTTTAACAAATATAGATGGTGCTGAGACTAAAACCTACAATGCATCTGTAAATTTAAATTATACATTGTTTGACGGTTTGGGTAGAAAGTACAATTATAAGCAACTAAAAGAAACTTATAATTTAACAGAGTTACAAGCAAGAGAAACTATTGAAAATACATATTTACAGCTATTTACTGTCTACTTTCAAATTGGTCGCTTATCAGAAAATACTCAGAATTTAAAAGAGACTTTAGAAATTTCTAAACAACGTTTACAAAGAGCTCTGTATCAATATGAATATGGACAGTCAACGAAATTAGAATTATTAAATGCCGAAGTTGATGTTAATAATGATAGTATCAATTTTTTAAACACTAAACAACAATTTTTAAACACAAAGAGAGATTTAAATATTGTTTTAGGTGTGAATCAAGAACCTGATTATGAAGTAGAAACTGAAGTAAGTTTTATTCCGCTTTTATCTTTTGAAGAATTACTTTTAAAAGCAACAGAAAACAATGTTATATTAAAGCAGAATGAAAAAAATATTATGATTAGTGAGTATGGTATCAAAGCGAGTAAAGGAGGGTATTTACCAACGGTTGGATTGACAAGTTCTTATGGATGGAATAAAAGCGAAAACCCGGCAACTTCATTTCTCGCTAGTTCATTATCTAATGGTTTAAGAGCCGGAATTAATTTATCGTGGAATATTTTTGATGGAGGTTCTACTAAAACAAAAGTTTCAAATGCCAAAATTGCTTTAGAGAATCAAGAGATATTACAGCAGCAACAAAAGGAAACATTAGAAAACACATTAAAGAATACGTGGGAAGAATATTATAATAAATTGTATATTTTAAGTGCTCAAGAACAGAATGTTATTACCAGCCAAAACAATTTTGACAGAACACAAGAACGATATAAGCTAGGACAAGTAACTTCAATTGAATTTCGTCAAGCGCAAATTAATTTGCTCAATACACAAACAGCATTGAATAATGCTAAATATGACGCTAAATTAGTTGAGTTAGAATTATTACAACTAAGTGGTCAGCTTTTAGATGTTGAGTTTTAACAAAGCCTACTTAATAAAAGACAGACCTGGTTAATTTTTTAATTATTTTTTGGTTAGAATTATTCTCATTTTACGTGAGATCGATATAAGTTAACAGTGAATTACACTCGTCAATTAACTTCGTTCAGTTTGGCTTTGCCTTGTGTTGAAAATAGGGATTAAATGTAAAATAGCTTGTTTTCGATACATTTTTGCTATCACAAAAGCACTCAAACAGACGCAATTTTCTTAGGTCGAACTCACGTTATTTAGTATCTTTATTTTCAGTATAAAAGTAGAATTCGAATAATCATTCACATCATATTCATTTTTACGTGAATATATCTATTGAGGATTAAAGTTTGTAAGCACATGTCAGATTCTGTTCTCCAAATTATTGATATTTTCTTTTTTGTATTTCATACAATCCTTATTCTATTTAATGTATTCGGATGGGTAGTGCCGAGATGGCGTTTTGCAAATTTGATTACATTATCACTAACAGCCTTTTCATGGTTTATACTTGGTATTTGGTATGGTTGGGGTTATTGTCTTTGTGTTGATTGGCACTGGCAAGTACGCGATTTGCTTGGATACCAAAACTTAAGTACTTCTTATATCCATTTTCTAATACTCAAATTAGGAGGCATTGATATACCAGTGAACTTGGTTGATACTTGGACAGTAATTATATTCCTTTTAGTATTTGTTGTTAGTATCAATCTAAATGTAACGAAATCGGTTCGTAAATAAACTTCTACCGAAATTATTTATAGCGTTTAAAACTTAATCTAAACGACTGATTCTAATTTTGATACATTTTTAGCAATAAATCATAAGGCATAAATTTTCATTCTAATATATTAAGTATAAAAAAGATATTGAATTTTCATTTTTTGATAGCTTTTACTACCACAAATGAACCTTCACCAAAACCTTGTTTTGGACTCTGTATTTTTTTAATTTGTTCTAATGTGCCAAATAAAGTCTGATTATAATCAAAATTTTTAAAACCCGCCTCCTTAAGTAATTTCTCAATACGATTTACAGTATAGAAAGTGGCATGCCTAAAAAAAGTACTGCTTTCCCTTTTTTCTTCATACTGTTTTGCAATACTTCTGTCTTTATCTATGAATCCGATAATAATAGCTCCCCCATGCTTCAAAACTCTGTGCGCATGATCTAATGCAGCTTTAATTTCATTTAGATGGCAAATAGTAACAAACAATACAAAATCAAATTGAAGGTCAGCATAAGGAATTCTTTCTGCCACCCCTTCCATAACCTCAATACCTCGCTTCATGGCTTTTTTTGCCATTTCATTAGAAGGTTCAATACCTTCTTTGATTCCTAAAGGCTCTGCAAATCTTCCGGTTCCGAGGCCTACCTCAATACCTTTTATACTTTCAGGTAATTTTAAAAACTGTTCTTTTATAGCAGCAAGTTCCGATTGGTAAACCTCGGGATACTTTTCATACCAAGCTTCATAAGCTTTTACATTCTCATTAAATACTTCTGTTTGTAACATAGTAATTGGCAATTAAATACGTTTAAATAAATTTACAATAAAAAAAGGCATACTAATAGAGGTGTTGAATTTGCATTAACCTTTTAAGAATGCCTTTTATAATTAATCAATTAACAATAAATTGTTATAATGGTTCTTAATCTAAGATTCCGAAAGTGACTTTGGCGTCTACCCTATACTCAGTAATTTGATTGTTGCTTACAGCAACTGACATATCTTGAATATAAACGGACTTGATGTTCTTAACCGTTTTAGATGCTTCGTTTATTACGTTTTGTACGGCATCCTCAAAACTAACGGTTGAGTTTCCTAAAATTTCAATAACTTTTAAAACAGACATGATATATATTTATATGATTAATTTACCTAAAGTATGATATATTATTAGGTAAAGCAATGATATAAATCAGTGTACTTAACATTATTCTAAAATATAATTTACTGTTGGTCGGGTATTTTCACGAATTCTACCCTTCTATTATTAGCTTTACCCTCTGCAGTATTATTATCAGCTAAAGGAACTCCTTCTCCAAATCCTTTAGTAACAAGTCTTTCTTTATCAATTCCCATTTCAATTAATTGGTTCATTACCGTAACCGCCCTTTGTTCGGACAAGACTTTATTGAACTGTGCTTCCCCGTCACTATCGGTATGCCCTTCAACACTAAATTTAATTTCAGGATGTTGTTTCATGAGTTTCACAATTTCATTAATAACACCCATAGATTCAGGTTTCAATGTTGCTTTGCCTGAATCGAATTTAATACCATTCGCAACAATTTTTCCATCAGTGATAAATCGGTCATATAATTTTACAGCACCTTTTGCTATACGAATATTTTTTATCATAGTTGGATAGTCTCCAGTTTGGCTGTAATCATAAGTACTCCCTTTAATACTGATGGCTAATGGATTTCCCTGTACATTAGGTATCATTAACAGCCTATCTTGATCAACATATATTTTAAGCGCCCTTACATTAAAGGAAATTGCCACATGGCGCCAGTGAGGATAGGTTTTTTGAGTTTCTTTAGGTAGTCTACGTTGCATTTTTCCTCCATCATATGAAGCTCCTTGTTCATATCCAACTTCTACATTCCCAATATTTCCTACTTCAGACGGGCGATGGTAGGATTTTCGCTTATCCCAAAAAAGTACTGCATATTTACTGGTTCTACTTGATAAATACATGTCAAATTCGATAGTAAATTTTTCCGGGAGATAATCCCCTTCCTTTTTCATGAGTGGTGTTATCATTGCTCCAGAACTTTCAACAGGAAATCGAATAACATTCTCACCTGCGAATAAGGCATTTTCAACATAGCCGTCAATTAGATCCCACTGAGATGGGAACTCTCCATTTTGCTCGCCTTCTAAATTATCCTCAAAGATTACGGTTTCTCCAGGGACAAAATCGTATTTGGACCAAGGCCTTAACACTTTATTGCTTACTTTTACTTCGGATTTTTTATCTTTTTCTTTTAGTATTGTATCCCGTTGTTTTTCTTCAGCCTTTTTGTCTTTTTTTTCTAAACTTTTATCTATAGTTTTATCAATCTTTTCTTCGGCTTTTCTTTCTACTTTCTTTTTAAGCTTCTTTAATATTTGTGCTTCTGCCGGAACTGTTGGGTAGAGAAATAACCCAAGCATTACGAATAATAATATTTTTTTCATGATAGCAAATTTTTAAATAGTTTAATTATGATTTGTCAATATTAGTATACAAGGTATAATTACAAATAGTAAAATCCAATGATATAAATCAGGGCGCTGCTGTTTTTTGTCAAAAACCTGATATACATGACCAAGATTATTGCATATCGGTTTTATTATTGTTTACTTTAATACTAAACAAAAAACAAGGCTATGAGGTCAATACTATAATTTTACTGGTTGTATTATTAACGGTATATACTAATGGTTGCCGGCAGTAAGGGAATTACTACAAACCCAAAATAGCTGTAGAGATTGATGGAGTCTGAAGACTATCGCGACAAAGCGGAAGGGAATGCGGTATTGATCTAAATCATTTGAAATACGATGCTGCCTTGGCATTGAAAAAAAGAATCATTAATAGTAAACCTATTTGAATTTTTGGGGAAGCAACGCCAACAAATGCTGAAATATGTATGCACTCAAAATCAATTGCATTTCAAATTCATCAGATAAATGATAATTTTCAGCCTCAATAGGTTTGTTAAATAAACTATTAACTGCTAATGATTATCTTCTTACTATAATTTTTATTGTTCTTTTTAATATTGTAAATATAAACACCTGTTCCTAATTGAGGTAACTGATCGGAGATACTAATATCATGTTGACCAGGTTCAAGTATATCATCAAACAAAACAGCAGTATGCTGCCCTAAAATATTATAAAGTGATATTTTATAGTTGTCTTGAAAATTATTATTAATTCTAATAGAGACCCTTTCCTGATCGTAAATTGGTATATGTTCAAAATTCTCTCTAACTACATAATCATGGTTTACTACAGTACTTTTACAATCAAAGCCTAAGTCTAATGCTGTATATGGCCTTGGTATTGATTGATTGATAACACTTGGGTCAATACACAACCATTCTTGCATTACCGTGCCATATACATTGATAAAATCTTGCGTAAATTTTAAATTTCCACCTCTAGTTAAATCCGATAAACTAGGATGCTCTCCGATAAAACCACTACCGTTAAGTGCAGGACCAAAAAGCAACATTGGTGCAGCAGTACCGTGATCAGTACCATTTGATCCATTTTCACGAACTCGTCTTCCAAATTCTGAAAATGTCATTGTCAATACATCGCGGTCTCTTCCACTAGGTTCTAGGTCGCGGTAGAATGCCGTGACTGATTCTGAAATATTAGTCAATAATTCTTGATGTCTATCCGGTTGATTTGCATGTGTATCAAATCCGTTAAGGCTTACCATATATACACAAGTTCCCATTCTAGCCTGAACAGTTTTAGATATAATAGCTAATGCTCGACCTAAATTAGTATCAGGAAACTCAACAGTATTTGTTTGTGATCTTGCCGCCTCTTTTATAACTTCTGAATATTTTAAGGTTGTATTCAAAATACCTCTTACAAATCTTAACTGTGACCCTCGAGTACAATCTGGTATGTCAGCAACATCATAAAAAGCATCACTTTCTATAATTCGTTCTAATTGGCGTGTATTGGCCAAGGTAAATGCAAAATTGCTTTCGTTACCTGTAAACATAATATCGCCCACACCGCCAATTTGAACGGCAGGTGGAGCATCTGGTAAATTTAATAGATAATCAGGATGGATATTTTCAAAATATCGACCATAAACTCCCGTTTCTACTAGCTCATCGTCTGTACCTCTTGAAAAGTTATCGGTACCTGTAAAATGTGATAAATTTTGATTTTCATACCCTGCCCCATGTACAACTTTCATACAGCCTCCTTCCCAAAAGGGTTCAATAGAATTCTGTAAATAATTCGGCACACCAAAGTCATTTGATAATTTGTGAATATCAGCTAAATCATGTCTTATTGAAGGTCTGGCATTAGCATAATTATCATAATCATAAATAGGCACAATTGTATTTAGGCCATCATTACCTCCTTGTAATCTAATAATCAATAAAACTCTCCCTGAATCAGCACTAGCCAA